>Ga0180120_10001612_pt1 | contig 11464 bp, 15 predicted proteins | sample CPBDNA_3_FD_129677 | JGI IMG/M metagenome (GOLD analysis project Ga0180120, IMG submission 129677) | Freshwater to marine salinity gradient microbial communities from Chesapeake Bay, USA - CPBay_Spr_31_0.2_DNA (version 2) (version 2) | ecosystem: Environmental > Aquatic > Marine > Coastal ... | reverse complement strand
CTAATCTAAGTGGCAAAAAAGCTGTGGTTGTGGGTAGATCTAATTTAAATGGTAAACCGATGACACAACTTCTTCTTAAAGAAAATTGTACTGTAACCATCACTCATTCAAGAACAAAAGATTTAAAAGCAGAGTGTTTAGAGGCAGATATAATTGTAGCTGCAGTTGGTATCCCAGAATTAGTTAAAGGAGATTGGGTTAAAGAAGGAACAATAGTTATTGATGTAGGTATTAATAAAACTGACAAAGGTATTGTTGGTGATGTTGATTTTGATCAAGTTTCTAAAGTTGCAAAAGCATTAACTCCAGTTCCAGGTGGCGTTGGACCAATGACAATTGCCTGTTTATTAAAAAATACCATTGATTGTTTTAAACGTTCTCAAAAATAAAATTTTTTAAGGTTTTATTGTCACAAATATAAATATTTTAATTCAATTTATCTGTGATTTGTTAATCTAGATTTATGAAAAAACCCAAGTATCCATATAGAATTGTAATAATATTACTTATTCTCACAGTTATCCCTATTGGCGCAACCCAGCTAGGTTGGTATTTTTATAATAAACAAGTTGGATTTGATTATGGGATGATAGCTGGTACTTTTTCAGTTATACTTGCTGGATATTTAATGTATCAAAAAGGTTGGAGAGATGAGGATGAAGATTAATTTATGGAAAAAATAATTTTTTTTGCATTAGTTATTCCAATTTTGATATTTGTTTTTTATATGGGTGGGTCTGCGATAATGACTGGCTTTAAAGCAAAAATGCAAAATAAAAATGAAGACGAGGAAATTGCCCAAGATAATAAAAATAACACAAATACAAATACAACTATAAGTGATGAGCTAACTAAACTTAATGAATTGAAGAACAAAGGCGTCTTAACGCAAGAGGAATTCGAAAAGGCAAAAAATAAAATTTTATAAGATTAATTTTTTTCCATTACCCATAAGCTATCTCCACCTAAAAAATAAATTTTGCCATTGTTAGGATGAACTTTGATATCTCTAATTCTGCCAATTTTATCTTTAAAAATTATTTCTTCATTTACATCTGATAAATTATCAAAATTAAGTTTTCTTAAGGACTGATCTTTAAGTGTAGTAATTAATGCATTGCCTTTCCACTCACTAAACTCATCACCATCATAAATCGTTATTGCACTTACTGCAATTGAAGGTGTCCAATAATGAATTGCTTTAGTAAACCCAGGCTCCCATTTAGGTCCAATTGATATACCAGAATAATTTTTTCCTCCCCATCCTAAAATTTTCCAGCCATAGTTTTCACCTTTCTTAATTTCTCCAAACCAATCCCCACCCATTGCACCATGATTACTAGCATAAATTTTTTGATCAAAATTAGAGAGGGTTAAACCTTGAGGATTTCGAACACCTAATTGATAAATTTCAGGTAACCATTCTGGTTTGTCATCAAATTTAGGATTGTCAATAGGGACACTTCCATCTAAATGGATTCTAATAATCTTTCCTATATGGTTAGTTGGATCTTGGGCAATCATGCCACCCCCTCGCTCACCAGATGAAGCAAACAAATAATCATCTTTAATAGCAAGTCTTGAACCAAAATGATAACCAGATTTTACAGGAGGATTTGCTTGAAATATATTTTCAAAATTTATTTTTATTTTATTAAATTGACCTTTTGTAATTGAAGTACTGCTTTTACCACTTCCTCTGTTTTCAGAATAGGATATCCAAACATAATTTTCTTTATAAATGACATCCAATAACCCTCCTTGCCCGTCTACAATAAAATTAATATTGTGTTGAATTTCAGTAATTTTATAATTTGATAAATTAATTAATTTTAATTTGCCAAATTTTTCAGTAATTAATATCTCTTGATTATTTATAAAGGTTGATCCCCACGGATTTTCTAAATCTATAATTTTTATTAATTTAAAATTTTCTGAGTAAGCTTTAAAGTTAAAAAAAATTAAAAATAAAATAAATAAAAATTTTTTCACTTTATGATAATTTTGATCGTCCTCCGTCCACAGCAATAATTTGTCCAGTAATCCAAGAACTTTCATCGCTCAGTAAAAATTTAGCTAGGGAGGCAGAGTCTTTACCTTCCCCAAGTCTTTTTAATGGATGAGCTTTTGCTATTCCTTCTGCAAGAACTTTATTTTTTAGCATTGGTTCTGCAATTTTAGAATTTGTCAGACTAGGAGCAATACAATTAACTCTAATATTTGGAGCAAATTCTGCTGCTAAAGAAACGGTTAAACCTTCTAAGGCTGCCTTAACTGAAGCAATTATAGTATGATTGGTAAAACCTCTTTGTGCTGCAACTGTTGAAAAAAGTACAATAGATCCTTTATTCTTTTTTAAACTATCCTGATAACTTTTAATTGCTTCTACAGCCGAATAAAAATTTAATTTCATACATTTGTTGAAATCATCTTCATTCACCATTCTAAAGGGTTTTAAATCAATAGAACCAACACAATATGCAATACCTTTTATTTCATTTAAATCATTTTTAATTTTATCGACAAATCCACTTTCCAAAACATCAGCTACAGTAAAAGTACATTCTAATTTTTCAGAGAGTTTTTTTACCTCATCATGATTTCTTCCTACCAAGTGAATATCATTACCTGATTTTTTAAGCTGTTCGGCCAAACTTGAGCCTATAGATCCAGTTGCACCAAGGATTAAATATTTTTCTGACATAAAATTTTATATTCGTTATATTTACTTATGAAGTTATTTTTTATACTTGGCAACCAGTTATTTCCATTAAAATATATTGATCGCTTCAAAAAGGACCACCTCTTTTTTATGGCTGAAGATCAAGATTTATGCACTTATGAAAAACACCATAAGCAGAAAATTTTATTATTTTTATCATCAATGAGATCTTATGCTGATGAACTTTATAAAAATAAATATAATCTTAAATATTTCAAAATTGAGGATAAAGAATTTAAAGAGAGCTATGTAACTAAAATTAAAAAAATAATTTCTTCTAATAAAATAACAGAAATTTCAAGTTTTGAGATAGAGGATAAGTTATTTGAAAAAAAAATTTATAATTTTTTAAAAAAAGAAAAAATTATTTGGAATATTATACCGACACCTATGTTTTTAAATTCTCGAACAGAATTTAAAGATTATTTAAAGAAGTCAAAAAAACCTTTTATGGCAAATTTTTATAAAGAGGTTCGTCGAAAATCAGGAATATTAATGGGTGCTGATCTAAATCCAATAGGTGGAAAATGGAGTTTTGACGAGGATAATAGAAATAAATTACCAAAAGATATAATGGTGCCCAAATTTCCAAATATATCAGAAACAACACATACAAAAAAATTAAAGCCAATAATTGAGAAGTTATTTAAAGACCATCCCGGTAGTACAAATAATTTTTGGTTTGCTACAAATTATAATGAAGTGATTAAACTCACAGACTTTTTTATTAAAAATAAGTTAAATTTATTTGGAGATTATGAGGACGCAGTGGATCAGACTAATAACATTTTATTTCATAGCACTTTAAGTCCATACATTAACTTAGGTTTAATTACGCCAGATATATTAATAAAAAAAATTTTAGATTTTCATAAGAAGGAAAAAGTCAGACTAAATTCTCTTGAGGGTTATATTCGCCAAGTAATTGGATGGAGAGAATTTATGAGAGGAATTTATCAAAATTTTTCAGAAGAAATGGAGGAAAAAAATTTTTTTAATCACAAAAGAAAAATGAAAAAATCTTGGTATGAAGGCAACACAGGATTGCCGCCATTAGATTATGCTATACAAAATGCTAAAAATCATGGTTGGTCTCATCATATTGAAAGATTAATGATTTTATCAAACATCATGAACTTGTGTGAGATTAAACCCGTTATAGTTTATAAGTGGTTTATGGAGATGTTCGTAGATTCTTCTGAATGGGTTATGGTGCCCAATGTATATGGAATGGGATTATTTAGTGATGGAGGAATTTTTGCAACTAAGCCTTACATCTGTGGTTCAAGTTACTTTATGAAAATGATGGATTTTAAAAAGGGAGAATGGTGCAATATTATGGATGGTTTGTACTGGAGATTTATAGACAAAAACCGATCTTTTTTCTTAAAAAACCCAAGATTATCAATGATGGTAAGAGTTTTTGATAAAATGAAAATAGATCGAAAAAAAATGATACTTGCTGAGGCTGAAAAGTTTATAAAAGAACACACATTATAAAATGTTAAAAAGTTTATTTATAATATTTTTTTTTCAGCTTTTAGGAGAAGCTATTCAAAAATTTTTTGAAATAAATATTCCTGGGCCCGTAATAGGACTGATACTTTTATTATTAGTTTTTATTTTTTTTATAAAAAGTGCACCGCCATTTAGAAAAATAAAAAAAGAAATTTCAGAAACCAGTCATCAAATAATAAATTATTTATCATTACTATTTGTTCCTATTGGAGTTGGGGTAGTGATGCATATAAATTATTTAGGAGATAATTTATTTAAAATTTTAGCAATAATAATTATTGGCACTTTAAGTACTTTAGTTTTTGTGGCCTATATAATGGAAAAAATAATTAACTTAGAAAAGAAAAATGTTAAAAGAAGATAAACTTTATAAAATTTGGGTATACTTACAGGCTGAGCCATTATTCTGGATTACTTTAACCTTAGGTGCATATTTAGTTGGCGATTATCTTTATAAAAAATCTAAACTTAATCCTCTAGTTAATCCTGTTGCAATAAGTATTTTAATAGTTTCTTCTGTATTATTATTGTTGGATGTTTCTTATGATCGATATTTTAATGGAGCTAAATTTATTCATTTTATGTTGGGGCCAGCAACTGTAGCACTTGCAATTCCAATATATGAAAAAAAAAATTTAATTTTAAAAGAAATTAAACCAATAATTTTTGCGATATTTTTAGGAATCCCATTTGCTATATTAGTTACTTTTTATTTGGCTAAATTTTTTAATCTTAATGAAGATATAATATTAACCATGATCCCAAGAAATGTTACCGCTCCGATAGCCATGGGTATTGCGGAATTAATTGGAGGAATACCATCTCTAACAGCTATTATTACAATAATAACAGGGATTATAGGTGCATCTCTAGGAACTTTTGCATTAAATATATTTAAAATTAAAGATATGAGTGCTCGAGGTTTTGGTTTTGGTTTAGCGAGTCACGGCATTGGGACCGCAAGAGCAATGAGTAAAAATAAAACAGCTGGAGTTTTTGCTGCCTTAGCAATGGGTTTGAGCGGAATAGCAACTTCAATATTTGTTTTAATTATTATCAAATTTATTTTTTAGTTTGTGAAAAAAGAAAATCTTCCATCTAAAGTTTGTCCAGTATGTAAAAGGCCTTTTGTTTGGCGAAAAAAATGGAAACTTAATTGGGATAGAGTTAAGTATTGTTCAAAAAAATGTTCTAAAGAAAATTAAATTTTAAAATTATATGAATAATAAAATTTTTGAATGGGCTGGTGTGGTGACTGCAATTTTATATTCTTTGTTTGTGGCATTAAATATTGGAATAGAATTTTTTGGTTTCTGTTTGTTGCTCGTATCTGCAATATTAATTGGAATTTGGGCATATAGGGGAGGTCACAAAGGAATTTTACTGTTACAATTTTTTTATGCAACTGCTGGCTTAATTGGAATGTTTCGTTGGTTTTAGGCTTCTAAATTTCTTTTAATAATTTCTTTTAAAACCTCTGTACTTTGAGCCCCAGAAACAGTTTCTTTTCCAATTTCATAAAAAGGAACTCCATTAATATTTTTATTTCTAGCTAAAGAATTATATGAATTAACTTTATTGATATTTTCTAAATTAAAAAATTCTTCAATGGTGATTTTATCTATTTTTAAATCGTTGCCAATTTTGATTAAAATATCTCTCTCTCCTATATCCTGTCCATTGATAAAATAAGCCTCATAAATTTTTTGTTTCATTTCATTTTGAATATTAAATTTTTCAGACAAAATTATTAGTAAGTGAGAAAGAGTAGTATTTGGGGTTTTGCCAATAATATCTAAATTTAAATCTATTCCAGCTTCTTTAGCTTTATGATTCATATTTTTATACATCGGCGCCGCATATTCTTTACCACCAAATTTAATTTCTAAATATTTATTACGTGCAATTCCTTCTTGAGGCATATCAGGATTTAATTGGAAGGGAACATGTTCAACTTTGATTTTACTATTTGGAAAATCTTTCAAAGCAAGATTAAGATTATGATGACCAATAAAACACCAACCACAAATTGTATCTGCAAAAACTTTAATAATCATAATATCTAAATGAATTTAGCAATTATTTTAGGTATGTGGTTTTTAAAATTAAAAAAACCCTTGTTGCAAAATGACCAAGAAAATTGGTCGATCGAACGATATAAAAAATTTACTCTATTAGAATAATTTTTATTTAGATAATCTAAATTCTCCCCTATAGCTGGATAAAATACGTTAATATTCTCTTTAATTTTTGTCATCTCAGAAATATCAATTATTTCAGCATTAATTGATTTATTCTCAAGCCTTTGTTTTTGATCCTTTAATAATTCTTTTTTAAAATTTATAACATTTTCACTTAATTCAATTTCCCTTTCATTGTGGTTAACTAAATAAATTTTTTCAAATTTTGAATTTGCAAAATCACATTCCTCATATCCGAGATTATTATCAAATATAATTAATGACTCATTTTCTTTAGGATTATTATTGTTAAAAATTTTATTCTCAATTTGATAATGAGTATAATCATTTATTGGTAACTCATTTTCATTGAGCTTAATATTTTGAAATCTATTATTGGTAAATTTATTTATATTCCATTCTGTCGCTAGATAATGTTTGCCTTGTGTTTGAATTCCTGCAACCCATCTCCACCCAAGAGTATTGGATGCTGCATCGCCATCATAAAGATGTTTCATAAATAGTTCTGCGCCAAGTTGCCAAGGCAGTTTTAAGGTAAAAATCCAAATACTAGCAAACCACATTCGTGTATGATTGTGTAAATAATTATTATTTTTAAGTTCTTTAATCCAAGTGTTAAAGCATTCTAAATTTGTTTTACCTTCAATCACGTTAAGATAATTTGAATTGTTATTATATTTTTCTTTTAAAGCTTTAAGTTGATTTAAAAAATCTATCCAAACTTTAGGTCTTAGTTCCAACCATCCTTTCCAATATATTCTCCAAAGAACTTCTTGAATAAATTTTTCAATTTTAATGTATGAAGATTTTTTTAAAGAACTTTTAATAACTTCTAATTCGCTTATTACTCCATGAGTAATATACGGTGACAAGCATGAAACATTGTCTCTTTTTTCTGGTCCATAGTCAAAATTTCTTAACTTTGCATATTCACTTAAATTATTATCAATAAAATTATTAAGTTTATCAATGGCAAAAGCCCTTGATGGTAAAAATTTCATTATATTTTATTTAAGTTTTTTTTTGTGAAAGTTAATAAATCTTTCAACATTAGATTTATTAAATGTTTTATTTTCCTCAAATGAAACTTTTTTCATTGAATATGCAGAGCTTTTTGTTTGTCTAGACATGATTATCACATTGCCTTTATAAAGTTTTAATTTAACTGAACCGTTTACTTTATTTCTATTTTTATCGATAATTTTTTGGATTTTGAATCTTTCATTGGAATACCAATAACCATTATAAATTAATTCTGCATATCTTGGCATAACCTCATCTTTTTTATGCATAGTTTCCTTATCAAGAGTTACAGATTCAATTGCTCGGTGGGCATTAATTAATAAGGTTCCGCCTGGAGTTTCATATACCCCTCTTGATTTTATCCCAATAAATCTATTTTCAACTAAATCAACTCGACCAATACCGTTTTTGCCTGCTAAAAGATTTAGTTTTTCAAGGAGTTTAGATGGTGATAGTTTTTTCCCATTTACTCCTATTGGATCACCATTTTTAAAATCAATAGTAACCATTGAAGGTTTGTTAGGTGCTTTTTCTGGAGAGACAGTTCTTTGAAAAATAAATTCAGGAGCTGAATTTTTAGGATCTTCTAAAACTTTACCTTCCGTAGAAGTATGAAATAAATTATCATCCACTGAAAAAGGCGGTGCTCCTTTTTTATCTTTCGGAATTGTAATGTTATGTTTTTTTGCATAGTTAATTAAATCTGTTCGAGACCTTAATTTCCATAATCTCCAGGGAGCTATTATTTTAATTTTAGGTCCAAAATAATGATAACCCAATTCAAATCTTACTTGATCATTTCCTTTACCTGTCGCCCCGTGAGAAACAGCATAAGCTTTAAATTTTTTAGCAACTCTGATTTGATCTTTAGCAATTAATGGTCTTGCAATGGAAGTACCCAATAAATAAACTCCTTCGTAAATTGCATGACCTCTTATCATTGGATAAACATAGTCTTTTACAAACACATCTTTTAAATCTTTAATAATTATATTTTTTACACCAAATTTTTTTGCATTAGTGATTATTTTTTTTCTATTAATTTCCTGACCTACATCTGCAGTATAACAAATTACTTCTGCGTTATAGTTTTCTTGGAGCCATTTTAAAATAATCGAAGTATCCAAACCTCCAGAATAAGCTAAGACAATCTTTTTTTTTGATTTCATTAAATTAACTACAAGCAGTTTTTGCAGCGTTGTAAGCTTTAGTAAATCCTAAAAGAGAATAGTGATCAATTGTTTGTGAACCTTTTTCATTATATCCGGTTACCATAATTCGTGACCCTTTTTTCATTCTACCAATCATAGTATTTTCAATTTTATTATCAGTAATCCAAGCAAAGCCCTGAGCCTTTATGTCAAATTTAAAATTATCTTTTCCAGACGCAGCTGTAACAGAATTATTTTTGTTAAATTCATAGCCTGCAGTAATACTTATTTCATTACTGATATTTTCACCTGGTCTAAAAGTTACAAATAGTCTTGCATCTCTTGGATTTGATTTTGGAGCCTGAAGTACGGGTGCAGATTGAGCAAAACAAACGTTTCCAGATTGATCAACTAATACTAATGTTTCCCAATCTTTAAATTTTCCAATTTTCTTAATTTCTTCAGATGAACTTATGCTGATTGAGTTTAGTGATATTAAAAATATAAAAATTATAATCTTATTAATTATGGACATGGATTTGGATAAATTTTTTGTACTTCATTAATTTCGTTAATAACATCATCAGTCAAATTAATATTTACACTTTCTATGTTTGTTTGCAACTGCTCCATAGTTGTTGCGCCGATTATAACTGTTGTCATGAACGGTTGGATCTCACAAAATTTAAGAGACATTTGGGCAAAATTTAAATTATATTTTTTTGATATCTCATAATAGGCATCTACTGCTTTAGTAGTGTTAGGCTTATTATATCTTGTCCAAAAATCACCATCTCTTTCAATTCTAGAGTTTTTTGGTAGCTGATTATTTCTATATTTTCCAGTCAAGTATCCACTAGCTAGTGGTGAGTAAGCTAAAAGTCCAATCTGATCTCTAATAGAAATTTCTGCAAGTCCAACTTCATAAGTTCTATTCAATAAGCTATAAGGATTTTGAACGGACATCATTCTAGGTAATTCTTTTTCTTTTGAAAGCTCTAAACATTTGGAAACTCCCCACGGGGTTTCATTAGACAAACCTATTTGTCTAATTTTTCCTTCTTTTATAAATTTTTGCAGATTGCCTAAAACATCTTCAAATTTATTCCATTCATTTTCTTTATGTTCATATCCTAGCCGACCAAACATATTGGTATTTCTTTCTGGCCAGTGTAATTGATATAAATCAATATAATCTGTTTGTAATCTTTTTAGACTATCGTTGATGGCCTGGGTCATTTTTTCTATTCCATAATTATTACCACCACCTCTTAGATAGGCTCTCATTGGTCCAGCAACTTTTGATGCCAAGATTACCTTGTCTCTTTTTTTATTTTCTTTAAACCAATTACCAATTATTACTTCTGTAAGACCATAAGTTTCAGCCTTTGGTGGAACAGAGTATAATTCTGCAGTATCCCAAAAATTTACCCCTTGATCTAATGCATAATCCATTTGCTGAAATGCCTCTTCTTGAGTATTTTGCTCTCCCCAAGTCATAGTTCCGAGACAAATAGTGCTCACATCTATGTCTGTATTGCCTAGTTTTTTATAATTCATCTATTTTTGTGATTAATTTTAATATTACCTTTTATGGCATCTTGAATAATTAGTAAAAGACTATTATATATTCTGCATATGGAACTAAATAGAAACAACATTTTAAACAAAGTTAAAGAAGCTCAACAATCTACAGTCGTAATGGATGAAGGCCTAAGAGCCTACATGCTTAAAGTTTATAATTTTATGGCTTCAGGCATTTTACTAACTGGATTAGTATCATTGTTATTTTTTAAACTTTCTGTAGTGACTGATGCAAACGGGTCTATCGTTGCATTAACTAGTATTGGAAATACAATTTTTTTATCTGGATTTAAATGGGTAGTGATGCTGGCGCCTTTAGGTGTTGTGTTTTATATGAGTGCAAGAATGGGCAAAATGAGTGTTTCTTCCGCACAAACGACGTTCTGGGTTTTTGCTGCTTTAATGGGACTATCTTTGTCTTCAATATTTTTGGCATACACTGGAGCAAGTATTTCAAGAGTTTTCTTTATTACTTCAATAACTTTTGGAGCAATGAGTTTATATGGCTATACCACTAAAAGAGATTTAACAAAATTAGGTTCATTTTTAATGATGGGCTTAATAGGAATTATAATTGCATCATTGGTTAATCTATTTATGAAATCTTCAATGATGGATTTTGTAATTTCAATTTTAGGAGTATTAATTTTTGTTGGATTGACAGCTTATGATACTCAAAAAATTAAAAATATGTATGTTTCTAGTGATAGCGGAGAAATGATGGGTAAAAAAGCTGTTATGGGAGCTTTAACTCTTTATCTAGACTTCATTAACTTATTTATAATGCTGCTTAGATTATTCGGTCAAAGAAGATAACTAAAACTTAATCGAACCTAAAAAACTAAAAAAATTATTTTTTGTTAAGTAATTTACAGTTTTTTCCAGTTGGTATTTTTTAGAAGTAATTTAAGATCAAAAGAATTTTTAAGAATTTTACCAGTAGTATCTGTTATTAAATATTTAAGATTTTTGTTTTTGGGTTTAAAGTTTTTACAAATTTTATATAAGGCATTTTCTGCAGCGTTTCTAAACACGCTAAAACTAACTTGTTTACTTGATATGCTTAAACCATAATCTTTCCAAGATCCTTCAGATACCATTTTCGCATATAAATCTAGGATAACTTGAAGCTCTTCTTTTTCGAAAAATTGTTTCTCTTCTATTTGTTTATAAGAATTATTAACTACTAGTCTTAAATTATTACGCATCAATTTTATGTTTGTTTATTATTGGAATTTGAAAACCTGTAAAAACTATTGTTATTG
>Ga0180120_10001609_pt1 | contig 11488 bp, 22 predicted proteins | sample CPBDNA_3_FD_129677 | JGI IMG/M metagenome (GOLD analysis project Ga0180120, IMG submission 129677) | Freshwater to marine salinity gradient microbial communities from Chesapeake Bay, USA - CPBay_Spr_31_0.2_DNA (version 2) (version 2) | ecosystem: Environmental > Aquatic > Marine > Coastal ... | reverse complement strand
GGTAGCTACAATATTCCAACCCATAAGAGCGTCTATAATATTTATAGGCCCAGTTAAAATACTCAATGTTAAAGTATCTAATTTAAAGAAGAAGTCAATTAGTTCTTCTTTAGTTACTTTCTTCTTTAACAATTCTTTTACTTCACCTCTTGCGTTTCTATCACCACCCTTAGCTTTTATAGCATAATAAATAACCTTGCTAATGTGGGAACTAACCCTTGATAATGTTTGTAATAAACCACGTTCACTACCACCCAATTTTAAGCCAGCCTTATTAATAGCTTGTTTAAACTTACCTCGCCAGTCACCATCAGCTTCATTAAGTTGACGAGGATTTAAAGACATGAAGATAGCTAACTCTAATAGTCTATCCTTATCATCATAAAGAACTTCGTTCAGCTTCATTTTTTTTCTCTTTTAAGCTCATCTACTATTTGTTGATACATAGCAATTATACCTTTAAGATATTTTTCTTTCTTTGCATCTTTTAATTGTTTCTCTGCCCATGCTAAAGCACCATCACCAAAAGCTTTCTTAGCTTCTTCAGTATATCTACTATTACCTTCATTTAAATCTTTTAGCTTCATCGTATAGCTCTCTCAACATCTCTAAGTTTAGTGTCTGAGTTATTTATTCTATCAACCTCTTCGGGATCTTTTAAGACCTGCTGAATCTGCTTCTTCATTTTACTAGTAAGTTTTATTTTCTTATAACCCTTGAAGGCTTGCTCATCACCAGCAGTAGTAACATCTGCTGAGGCCATGTAAGGATACCTACCATCCAACACAAATTCTATACCAGTCCACTTCTTAACCCCTTGTGCTGCATTGTAGGGGTACAGAATGATAAACACTCTACCCTTTTCTCTTGGAACTGCAAAGGCATCGCCAGCTTCATACTCTCTATGTATGTCGAGATCTTTCTTTGCTTCGTTTAATTGATACGACCGCATCACATTAGTTAATCTCATTTCTTCATACCTCTAAGAGTCTTCGCCAGATTCAATCTTTTCAACTCTGTTCTCTCTGGCTTAGTCAACTTCTTATCACCCTCACCCTTTTTACGCAAAGAAGAAATCTTCTTATTTAAAGTAGCTACAGGGATCTTTTCGCCCTTCTTAACACCCAACTGTTTGCGCAGTGCTCCTGGCTTTTTAATAGCCTTCTTAATCCAATTAGCTTCGACCACATCCTTTAGTTTCATATCTTCTCTCTGGACTTATGTACTTGATGATTTGCCCAATAAATATAAAAAAAGAGGGCTAAACGCCCCCTTCATTTTTTTTACTCATAACATCCGCCTTTTCTCTTAATACTCTATAGTCTTCTGCCAATAGTTATCCTCAGCCTCTACGTGACCTATTACTTCCTTAACTTCATAGGAGGCAATATTATGTTCGGCTACAAAATTAGATATATGAAGATCTACATCTGTCTCAAAAGGTGCCCTAAAGACCTCGGTTTTCTTTGCAGAAGTGCTCTTAGTTACGGGAGCTTCAACTGGTTCAGGTTCCGGTGCTGTCTCTTCTACTGGAGCCTCTGCCGGTGCCTCTGCGGGGGCTGGAGTTGCTTTGGTCTTTGCTTTTGTTTTTGCTTTGGCCATCTTTATTTCCTTTCATAAAAAAAGTCGTATATAGAGAAAAAATGGGGTTGCCGGAAAATTGGGTACTCCACTTTTTGACTATTTACCTCATTTTGGTGTCATATTTTTATGCGTCGCCGCTTGCTGGATTCTCAGCCGTTGTTACATTAATAGGTTCAATAATACTAGAAAGAATCTGCGTAAACTTCGACATGCCCTCGGCCGGTTCATTTTGCTTGGCCTTAACATTAATGTGATATTTTGCACTCTGATCTGAACTACGTTGTGTGTCCTTGCTACTTGATACTGTACCGCTAGTCTTATTTTCAGTTTGTACAGAAGTAGAGGCTGATCCCTTTACACCCCAGAACCCAAAAGATACTTCAGCCTTGGTGTCTGTACCTACAGAAGAAGAGCTTTTGCTCTCACTACTATCCTTAGTAGAAGAACTTTCACTGGTCTTTACCTCCATCATAAAATCAATTTCCATAGTGTCCAAACTAAAGTTAGGAATGGTTACTAGTGGAAGTAAGGGCATCTGCACTTTTTGACTAAGATTGGTCATTTCCCCATCAGGCGTATTGGCCAATCGGTCTAAATCAATATTTAATAGTTTGGCTTTTCTTGTATTATCTTTGCCATCGTTCTCTTCAAAAGCAAGCGCCTCTACAAAGTCCAGAGTAACTTGGGCTAATGCTGCCTGCCCTTTAGCTGCTGAAAGCAATGGATCTAAAATCAAACTTTCAATCGGTAAACCTACAAATGCATCTGCAATTGCCATAACTTCTCTCCTAAGTCGGTATGAACTTTATAAGATTATCTTTTATACGAGCCAGTCCTTCCGGTGGCTCCTTACCTTTGAACTTAACACTGATGGTGGCTAACTCTTTACCACCTTCACGGTTAGAAAAATCCGTAATAATCTTTCTTATCTTTCCTTGCTTGTTTCCTTTTCTTGACTTATCTTCATCACCATTAGAAAGTTTAACTTTCATTTCTACACTAACCTCATCAATGGCTAAACCATAATGAGGAACCAGTGTGATCGCTGGTATAAGTACTTCTTTTAGTTGTCCGTCACTAGCTGGCAACTTAACCTTAATCATCTTTGGGGTGCCATCTTCAGTAAAATAATCTTCTGTTATTTCACCCAAGTAATGCTGCTCTATTGTATTCTGTGCCTCTACTACGCTGGAATATATTCCTTGTAGTACGTCATCTAACATACACTAGCCTTTCAAAAACTTTATTGGTGGACTAGCGCGGAATCGAACCGCGGTCCAGTTTACAATAACGAGGTCGAGATACACAAGCTTGAATATTCTAAATCGACAATGCTTCTTTCTACATAACGAATAAGATAGATATGAAAGAATAAGTTATCACTACCTATTCGGCACTAACTCTAAGCGGCTAGTGCGTATTCTGTCGTTTCTTCGGCAGATAAAAGTTTGATAAATTTTTTACGAAGACTCTATCATTCTTCGGCTTGCCCGATTCTGGTTGTCGTACCTGTCGATGCCCTTCTAGCCCAATAAATTATGCTCCCTGCCAAGGCGGATCGCCCTTTTCCTCAACAGGTCTATGTTGCTTTGCTATTTCTTTATCTATCCATATTTTTACATTAGGAAGATAATTGTCAATTTTAGTTTGCGCCCATGATTTAGTTAATTTATCATAAGGAGTTAAGTCTGCAAGCTCAACACTCGCTGGATCAGCTAATGGAATATTAATCACTGCTGAAGCTTCATAATTAGTACCATCTTCTGTACCAGTATAAAAAGCAGTAATGGTTTTCACATACCCAGTTAAACTACCACCCGACACTGTTGTAGTGCCCGTATATTTAGTTAAGCTTCTGCATTCACCTACATAAGATATAGCCACTATTTTTCTCTATCCCTTAAGGAGTACTTGTTTTTTATTATTATTTCGCTCTTGTAAATCTTCACTACTAGATAAGTGTCCATTACCCTTACACTTAGGGCAGATCTCTACCTTGCTCACCTCTTGTACAATCTTTCTAATAACTTTCGTTCCGCGGCATACACCACAGATGAGATGATCCTTATAGTTCATCACCTACCTGGCTTCTTATACAGGCCCATAGCGCGGCCTTTCTTAGTAGTCTTAGCGGCCTTCTTAGAAATACGGGCTTGCTTGCCTTTTCTCTTAATGGCCGATTTACGAGCTATTCTTTTAGCTTGCGATGGTTTGATAGTTCTCATATGAAGAGGAAGTTTCTTCTTTCGTTTCCTAACTATTTGTGTCTTACCATCCTTTTTCCTTAAAACCTTTTTACGAGGCCCAGGCGCAGATTCAGTAGCATCTTCTACGGCATCATCGTCCATTAACTTCCCTGCTACAGATGCCGCAGTTCTAGCAATGGCACCAGCTGCGGCACCAATTTCACCCATAGACTTATCTAAGGATTTACTAGCCGATGATCCTGCCTTCACGCCCTTCTTGATGCTTTTAACTGCCCCACCAAAAGAACTTTTCTCCATCATTTTGGTCAGTTCTTCTTTTACAATCTCTTCTATTGTTTCTCTTAATAGCTTATCCACGTAAACTCTCCTATAATAAATATGCTATTATTTTTTTATACATTAAATTTATCCAACAATGCCTGTACCTTAGACTCATCACTCCTATCAACCATAAACCTTAAACACCAAGCCCTATTAGGCTGACTCTTAAATACTTTATTATACTCATGTGCTTGAAAGTCTGACTCTACCAATACTTGTGTAATATAATCACGACTAATTACATCAGATATCAAAACTAAAAATCCATTATCTAAATCACAAGATTGCCATCGGCCATTGGCACTAGACACTTCATACCTATCTATTCCTATTAAAATATCTGCCATCTTTATTCTCTTTACGCACCTTCATAATCTAAATATTGCGCTATATTATTGTTATACCAATCCTCTTGAAACTCTTCAGATCTTTTAGTATAGAAGCTTAATCTCTGTTCTGCAAAAGCATTTATATCGTAAGTACGATCTGACCATTCAGTGAACTCCGCTGTTCTCCTTTTAGACTCTTCATAATTATCAATGTGATGAGAAATGGCATTGATCCACGGGCCAGGAGAAGTCATATCAATCGCAAAATGTTTAGTCGAAATTTCAGAAGGGAGTTGCTTACACATTGTTTCATATCCTCCATAGTTAGAGAACACAGGAATACACCCATAGTGTAATGACTCTATTACCTTAATCTCTGACTTACAAGAAGCAAAAGCATTGTGTTCAATATAGGCCAAACTTATATCAAACAAAGCATAAAACTTAGCGTAAGACTCCAAAGGTAATGCATTAAGTATCTTTAGTCTTTTTGGATCTATATCCTTGTACAGTGCCTCAATGCGGCCCTTATAAGTTTCTTCTTTATTTTCTATTTCTTTTTCTTCAAAACTTTTATTACCATCTTCATCTTCGTGAATCTCTACTTGGGTATCCTTTAATGCCATACCAGCTAAGACAAAATGAGTGTTTGGATATTTGTCATGGATAGCCTTTATAATAGGAGCCATTCTTTTAATATCTTCAAAGTGAGATGTTAGACCAGCCCACCCAATAATAATCTTATCGTCTGTAGGAAACCAATCTCCAAGCATTTCTTTCCTTACATCATCTTTATTATGACTCCATTGAGGTAAGGTCCAATCAAACATATTTGGAAAAATACTTACATTATCATTAAACTTTTCAAACGTATTCTTTAGCTTAGGAGTGGTAGTAGTTATACAATCAGAATGTTTAATAGATTGTAAGGACATTTTATCTTTACCACTTTCCATCCACAAGGTTTTCATTGGATGTGTGTTAGGCAAGTTGAATTCATTATCATCAGCGTCGTGAATAATGTAGGGCCGTTTCTCGGTCTTCGGCCACATCCTCGTTACCGATAAAAAATGAGAATGAAGATTGCCACACCGATGCATAACAATTACATCAGCAAGTTTGACATGATTAGGTTGCAAGTTTTCAGTATATACATAGTTTGCTTCATCGGGGAACGCTTTCCATAGTGACCGCATCGGTTCAAAAACCCTAAAAAAACTTGTACCTGTTTCTGAAGGTGTAGAAAAAACTATTGTCTTCTTATTAAGATCTAAGTTTTCTGGTTGAGTAAAGTATTGCTTTATTTTATTTCTATCTTCTTCATCTTTAAACTGTATAACCTCTTGCAACTCTTCGTTGGTCATAAATCCCCCTAATTAAGATATAACTTATATTGTCCTTCAATGGTAAACATAGACTGCCTCATAGCCGCTCCTTGACCTGCTGACCTATACATCCCAGGAGTTACATGAACAATCACTTCTTCAAACTTAACATTCTTTAACCCATGTTGACTCAGTTGCTCTTGGATAGACTTAATTAAAACAGCAAATTCAGCCTGATATTGTGCTACCAAGATATCATTATTAGCAAGAGGGGCACTTTCCTCAGTACGCAAGTTTATGGTTAATCCGTTTTCGCCATCATCTGTTTGATTTCCAAACTTAACATCCATTTCTGGAACTCTAGAAATATAACTTTCAATCACAGACATAGCAGCAAGCTTGGGAGTTTGTTCGATCTCACCCGTTGTATTTTCACCTGGCCACCCAGACCAACCTCTTTCCATATCACTCATACTATCAACTTTACTAGTTACAACATCGTCACCACCTTCATAAGAAGCCTTATAAGCTGCTGGCTTTGGTGCACCAAAATTGCCCGTAATCACTTCGGGGTTAATCATCATCATTTTTTGTCTCCATCTCAGGGTCTTTATCTTTTATTTTTACACCTTCACCATCATTGTATTTCAAATAGCATTCTTCACACATTCCATACTGATCGTAAAACATAATATCCCAACGCCTCATAAAGTTTCCACACTTCTTTTCAGTCTTTGGGTCTTTAGCAGGACAAAAATTGGGAGTTAATGGTACGTAATCTTTATCTTTCTTCACCGTCTTCTTCCATAGTTTTGTTTTACGCGTTGGAAGAAAATCGTCTGGCACTTGTGTCATTAAGACCTACTTTTATTAAATGTTTGTACTAAAGTCTCTAGTGTATACATACGCACTTAGAGTAGTATTAATATCTGCAGCATTAATAAGACGTATATATCTCCATGAACCCGATCCTATGTATTGATCACTAGTATCAATTGTAGCATTATTAAGATCAAGCCAATTTGAATTAAAATCTGCAGCGGAAGCTGAAGACTCTTTGGTCTGATCTAAATTACCACCCCATGCACCCGTATCTATAAGCTGAGATGCCTTACTCGCAACAGCTAAATCAATAGGATTTATAGCATGATCTTGCTTTTTGTGGTCTATAGGATTAGAGTTATTAACCTGTACCTTAAAGCCTGATTGAACACCAGATCCATCGGTATCTTTAAGAATTAAAGTAAACTCATGTCCACCTATAAAGATGGCGGGAGTTCTTTTTGTGTTATCAACTGAACCACTGTCTGTGCCTGATCCAGAAAACCTCTGCAGTATTGCACTGCTAAAAGGGGTTAAAGCCATTTCACATCTCCATTATTTTTTATACTATAATACTTTATAAATATAATCTAATTTAAGTGATTGTCATAGTCGATGTAAGTAATAGTCAATTTGTTTCCATCCACTAACCACTGCGCCAGCGATGGATATATTCTTTTATAGGCATTAACAGACGCCCCAATGAATCCATCTTTCGTAATATTTTGAGTAGAACTATCAGCTACCAACAAACACCCCATAGTGTTCTCATCAGTATTGCCAGTATGAATTAAGATGTATTCAAATCCTGGCACATCTTGTACATGAAGCATTCCCTTATGAAAGTCAGCACCGAACTTATCTGTATATCTACTATGATAACCACCAACGGTTCGCAACTTCACATCATAAGTACCTTCGGGTATTCTGGTTTCAGCACTTACTTTCTCTTCTCTAAACTCATCTTCAAGAGTATAAGCCAAAAACTCTCTACCTTGTGGTCCATTCTCACACAATATACCAAGGGTGCTATCATCACCAGAGCTGTATCGTAGTACCTCTAAGTTTCTTTCATCTTCGCTCATAATGTCTATGTCCTTACCTACACTAAACAAGCTACCAAACGTCATACAGCACCTTCATTTTTTATAATTTCCATAGTGTTTCTCTTATATACTTCTCTTTCATAAATTTTTGTTCTTAGGCCAGACGAACTATATCCGTGCCATCGGCTTATATAGTGAATATTTCTACACAACATCCTTCCAGTTATTTTCTGTTTCATCTCAGGCGTATCATAATCTGAACCTAAGAAACGAATATCGGGTTTATAGAAACTTAATATATTTAAAAGCTCATCTTCATTTTTATATGGAACAATTTCATCTATATATCTGATAGACTTTAATACAAGAAACCTTTCATTTAAACTCATTATAGGAGAGTTTTTATCTTCTCTTTCCCACACTGGATCTTCATGTAATCCTACTAATAAATAGTTGCAGTTATCTTTACATTCCTTTAACATCATAGTATAGCCAGGGTGCATTATGTCAAAGGTACTTGCAATAAAACCTGTCTTATCTTCCATCATTATTCCTTTGTATTAGGTACTCTAGATACCAATGCGCTTTCTTTATATCCTCAATATAATTCTCTTTATGTTTAGCCCTCAGAATATACTTCAAAGCATTGCCCAAACAAAAACCTTCACCAAAACCTGCATCTTCAATCACATCCATTACTTCATACTTACCACTATTATAATGATCGGGATGATTTACTTTTTCTTTATCCAGACTTTACCTCCTTTAATTTCGCCCCATGTTTTTGTTCCTACATATGTTGGCGGTATTGGTGGCAACTTTTTACTTTTTATTGCCACTAATTTTGCAGGGGCTTGGGGCGGTAATTGATTGCTAAAACCATCATAAAATAAAGTATCGCCATGTGTTGTATATATCCAATAACCATATCCCGGCGCTAGATATTCCTGTCTTGCCAACATATCTTTATACTGATAGTTGCCACGATCCCAACCCCAAATAGAATCAATATTTTGGTGAGAGTATACTAACAACAATGGATGGATTTCTTTTTCTAAAGGAGAAATAAGATTCCAACCCTCATGCAAAATATGTATTCTCTTTTCAGATGCTAATCCTTGTTGTATAAGAGGGGCATGTGCAAAAGACTTCAGCCAGAATCCTTCACCTATGATAAAGGTATCTGCTATTGCATAGCCATTTTGATTGAAATACCACACTCTATTATCCAGAGCCGCATACATTATAGCGTCATACCCACTGCTAACAATACTATCATTAACTACTTGAGGTTGCAAAGAAAACCCTAAAAGGTTCCAGCCTTCATGCATTATAGGGATGATAACCTTAACATCATCGTGCTCGCCATGGAGTGCGACGCTGGTAATCAAAACTAATACTACTGCTATAACTATTTTTTTCATTAACCCTTCTCTGTACCGCTCTTACCTTTTATTTTCTCAATACTTCTACCAGCAAAATAAGCGCCATAGACGGTAAGCAACAAGGTTTGATAGATAGGCTTGTAAGCATCGCCAATGGAAAATTCCCCAACATTACCATCTGTAACAGATAGGATAGCAAACACAGAAGTAAGAAATATAAGGGTTATCGGCCTTATGTTGGCTGCTAACCAATTGCCACTTTTCATGTCTGCGTTCCATCTTTCAGTTACTTCCTTCTGCGCATCTGCCTCTGCGGCGACTAGAAGTTCTTTTAACTTTTGTTTAGCAGCAGCCTTCTCTTCACCAGAGGTATGCAGTTCATCTATAAGATTGGTGGCGGCTGGCAATACCTTGCCAACCAAACCACCTAAAATACTCAACGCTGCCATTATTCTGCTTTCTCTCCAGCTGCCTTCTCTTCCGCGGGCTTCAAGCCGTATATTTTTTCTAGTCTTTCTTCAAATCCTCCCTTTATAGGAGTAAAAATGAAATACTTAAGAAGAACTGCGTAAAGAACCGTCAATAAAGCAACAGCTATACTAGGCCCCACAGCAGCCGGATCTGTCAGAGACCCTAGCATTAGTACAACTCCGATCAAAGTTCCTACGAAACCAGATCCTATGGCATAGTTGCCAGCAGCGTAAGCTGTATCCTGGGCTTCGTGCAATTGAGTTGGTGAAGCATGCTTGTCAAATATCACAGAAAGGAACCCGATGATGTTTCTGCCGCCAGCCAACAAGCCGCCGAAGGTCAAACCAAAAACTATTAGTACTGATGGTATATTGACAAATGCTAATGGGGTTTCCATAGCAAGAGCCATAAGAGTAAAGCTAAGTATATATCCAATTATTTTTTTCATATCTTAATCCTTTTGAGTTGATTCTGTTTTAGTTTCGGGTTTACTAGTTTCGTGCTTTTCTTTTCTTTGTTCACGTTTAGCAACCCACACAGACTTGCGTTCTTGTTTACCTCTCCATCGCTTAGTCCTTTGCTTCATTATTTCTTTACGCTCCAGCAAGGCCTCTAGTTGCTCTGGTCTAAGAATAACATTTATGCTATCCCCTAAATCACTACTCGCTAATTTCATTACTCGACCAAACTTAATTCTTTCAGCTTTTATTCTACCCCATTGCTCAATATTAATATCCAAACTATCCAACAATCCACGATGCGGCTGAGGAAAGTTCTGTTGCGCGAGTACACGTTTTGCAATTGCTCCCCCAGGCATTATAATAGGTTGTGGAATTTGGCAATCAGTTACTCGCTTCGGCGGATCTTGTGCCATTGCGCTAGTCAACGACAATCCTATCGTCAAAACCATTGTTAGTAAAGTTTTCATCTGGTTTCTCCTTATTAGGTATACTATAAATATTACATAATCTTAATACTTGAGTAACCCTTCTCGTTCTTATTGATGTTAATAACATTGTTAGTAATGTCCTGCATACTTTCAATGTGTGAAATGATTAATACATTTTCAAACTTACTCTTCAAATATCCAAGAAGCATGTTCATGTGATTAATGTTTTCAGAGTCAAGGGTACCGAACCCCTCATCTATAACAAACAAATTACAAGTAGGTAATAAACTAATATTAGATAAAGCAGATCGGATAGTGAGAGCTGTTAGTGTTTTCTCCATTCCCGATCCTAACTCTACACGGCGACGAGAAGTACCATCATCAATAAATATACTTAAATCATGCGCCTCTGTATCTACTTCAAGAAAGACCTCAAAATTTGTAATGTTGCTTAGTATCTTTCTTATCTCATTATTAATAAGAGGAACCGCTTTATTTAGAATCATCAACGGAATACCATCATTTCCAAACGCATCCATCAGTAAAGCGTGCGAACTATATCTTCTTTCTATTTCTTTTAGTACCTCTATGTTACCACCTAAGTCTGTAATCTTTTGACTTATTTGACCTAGAAAACTATTACCCTTTGTTAGTTCATCGTTATTATTTTGAAGTCCACTATCTAGTCCCACAATAACAGTATCTAACTTACTTATCTTTTCCTGTACCTTTACATTATTAGACAGCGCATCTTCATTTTGACCATAAATCTCCTTCTCTTTATTATATGCTCCAAGTTTATTTCGTTGCAGCTCCAATTGCAACTTTATGTTTTCAGAAACTACATCTACGTTTTCGAGTTTGGTGTCTATTACACCACTCTCTTTCGTATAGTTTTCATACATCTTTTCTTCTTGAGGAAACACTGAGGAATCTAAAACATTATTATTTTCACTTATACTATTAGCGGCATTATCAAGCCACTTCTGCTCATCAACAAGTTCCTTCTTCGCAACAAAAGCTCCCGTAAGGAAAGAACACTTTTTACAAGTATCGTTGGTCTCAAACCAATCATGTTTATCTAAGATTTTTATTTGCTTTTCTTTAGT
>Ga0180120_10001605_pt1 | contig 11505 bp, 11 predicted proteins | sample CPBDNA_3_FD_129677 | JGI IMG/M metagenome (GOLD analysis project Ga0180120, IMG submission 129677) | Freshwater to marine salinity gradient microbial communities from Chesapeake Bay, USA - CPBay_Spr_31_0.2_DNA (version 2) (version 2) | ecosystem: Environmental > Aquatic > Marine > Coastal ... | reverse complement strand
GTACAAGTTTGTGCTTTACAGCTCGACCGACCAGTTGATCGGCTCGTGGGATAACATTGTTGGCATTAATTCTAACTTTGTGAACTTTGTCACAAGCGAAGAAGTGCAGACGGCCACAGCTGACCAGACGGTCTTTACGCTCACGACCATGCAGTACCAACCTGGCACGAACAACTTGGTCGTGTACGTTGATGGTGTGAACCAGATCGAAGGCGGCACATATAGCTTTGTTGAGACCAGCTCGACTGTTGTGACCTTTACAAACGGTCTGCACGTTGGTGCTTTGGTCAAGTTTGTGTCAGCCGAAACGCTATCTACTGGTGTGACTGATGCGTCTTTAGTGGCCTATGTGCCAGCAGGCACGGGGGCTGTCGCCACCAACGTCCAAGCCAAACTGCGTGAGACTGTCTCTGTCAAAGATTTCGGTGCTGTTGGCGATGGGGTAACGGATGATACAGCGGCTATACAGGCGGCGATTGATGCGTTTCCTAGCGGCGGTGCAATATATTTTCCAGCGGGAACATATTTAACTTCTGGCATTACTTTGGCACAACTTTGGATGTCATTCAGTGGTGATGGCCCGAATAATTCAATTATTCAAGGAACTGGCGCAGGTACGCACACAGTTGCGTTTGCGACATCAAGCTCATTTAGTAGTTGGGATAATTTAACAATTAGCGGCGGCGAAGTTAAAGATGCTGCGGTTGTCACAACTGGGGATTCCAGCGCACATACATTTGTAAATGTTAGATTTAGCGGTGGTTTAGTCAATACAGTTTGTTGGGGGGATTCATCTGGCCCAGACGTAGCAGATTCGTCTTTTGTTAGCTGCGTAATACAAAGTAACAACGCTACTCAAGGGCAATTAAAAATTAGAGGTAATGACACTTCAGGAAATCATTGTTTTGGTGGTCGGATTTCAACTGGTGCTAGCTTGATAGGAAATGCTGTTGATATAGATGATGGGGCAGAATTTTCTTTTTTCGGTACAAATTTACTTGCACCAACAACTGATTATGCAGTCAAAGCAGCAAGTGGGACGATAAAGGTTTACGGTGGTCATTGCGAATCTGGCGGTTTTATGCGAACGCTAGTGACAGACCCCCGAAGGGATACAAGCACACAACCACATATTATTTCTGCCGTTAGCATGGCTGTTGGGTTTGGTAGTGGCTTACCATCAATTAGCCATTTAGCAAATCGAACTATGATTGTTCAAGGCGGGTACATTGGTGATTCTGACATTGTTGTTGGTGCTAACGCAAAAATGATTGCATCAGGCGTAAGTATGCAAGGCGGTGTGTTTAGTGTTGACCCTACTGGCGTTCTTTACAATTCAAATTCAGGCGCAAAAGCAGAGTTATCGGGTCAAGCTGGTTCAATTAACCTTGATTACGCTTACGCTAGAACAAGCGCAGCCGCCAACTATTTTGGCAGATCACCTAGTATTGGAAATACAACCCCACAGCCTTTGATTGGAATTAACCAAGATACTCAGGCTGTTCAATTGGGTGGCGGTAGCGCAACTGCTGATTCTTCCTTGGCTGTTCACATTGCAACGGTATCCGCTGGTAGCATCCCTGCTGGCTCTGCGGTTAGAAACGGGCAAATTATGGTAGACGCTACCAATAATAGATTGGTGTATTTTTCTGGTGGAAACCGCTACTTTATTGCTGGCACACCATTTTAATTAAGGATTAATCATGGCAGACAAAAAAATCTCTGCACTACCTGCTTCCACTACTCCACTTAGCGGGACTGAAGTTCTGCCGATTGTACAAAGCGGGGCTACAAAACAAGTATCAGTTGCTAATTTAACTGCTGGGCGTGAAGTTTTAGCTAGTACGCTTAATGTTGGCGGCACAAATGCCCCAGCGGGATTTGGCTCCAAGTTTTTAGTTGAAGGTGGTGATGCTTCAGTTGCTAATGCTTTTGCATTAAAACTTTGGTCATCTGGGAACAACGATGTCAACACTATAAAAACTACAGGAACTCGGCAACTATCGGTTTTCAACAATGATGGTGCAGATGAATGCTTGCGTATTGCATATAACAGAGATGTTAATGTAATTGCAGGCAACCTAGTCATCGGCACATCAGGCAAAGGCATCGACTTTTCTGCCACACCGGGCACAGGCACAAGCGAGTTGCTCGATGACTATGAGGAAGGGACTTGGACACCGACAATCGCTTTTGACGGTGCTTCTGTTGGTGTCACTTACTTTGCACAAACAGGTACATACACAAAAATAGGCAATGCGGTTACCGTTACAGGAAATTTGTACATAGATTCAAACGGAAGTTCAACAGGTAGTCTTGAAATAAGAGGGTTTCCCTTTTCTGCCAATAGCTATAGTTCAATCTCTTTAAGCATAAGAGGAGGCATGACTTACACCGGAACGGTGTTGGCTTATATAAATGTTGCAGAAGCAAGGGCTTCAGTTGAACAAACATCAGAAGCTGGTGTTATGACACCTATAACACAAGCTAATATATTTACCCCGCAAATATTTTTTACTTGCACTTACACAACTAATTCGTAATTCAAAGTGCAATAAACATTAATTGATTTTTAGGACACGACATGAGCCTAACCAAAGTAACTTACTCTATGATTGCAGGTATACCTGTTAATGTTTTAGATTACGGGGCTGATGCAACTGGGGTGGCTGACAGTTCTGATGCTATCCAAGCGGCTATTGATTACGCAATTAGCACATCTAAACAATCTGTTTATTTGCCTGCTGGTAGGTACAGAATTGATAAAACTTTGCAATTAGGGTCTGGCAATAGTTTTGTTAGCGTTTATCTTTATGGCGATGGCAAAGCATATAGAGGTGAATCTCAATTTACCGGAACAATTATATATAGTACTTTTTCAAACGCGCCAATGATTGCGGTGAACAGCGGGCGTGGGACAACAATAACAAATCTTGCTTTAAGAGGGCTAAATTACAACTGGATTGAAACTAAAGGACTTGGGACTCTTGCACCTTTGCTTGATGATTTGGATGTCTCTAACTGGGTTGACCCAAGTTTAAACGCAAATGCAGCCAGCAGATACGCACCGTATTGTGCTATCGCAATCGACCCGTATTCAGGTTCAACACCCTCCCCGGCTTATCCAGATGCTACATACGGCAAAGCACCGTCATCCGAAACAAATATCCAAGATGTCCATATCACAGGGTTTGTTGTTGGCGTTGCGATTAAACCAAGCGATGACAACGCTAATGCGGATTACACTCGATTAACGGATTGTGTCATTGATTTTTGTACCTATGCCGTTTCTGCTGGCAACACGCAGTCAAGATTAGTTGGTTTGACAAACACAAACATTGTTCAGGTTTACACTGGGCTGTCTACAAACGTAATAGGCAAACAAACAGGTAGAGGGTCTTTTACTGTACTAAATTGTGAATTTGGCAATATTATTAAGTGGATTGACGCTACTTCAGCTCTTGGCGGACCATGTACTTTTACTGGGTGTTACGGCGAAGTGGTTTATTCTATCGGCAAGTATTCTACAACTGGGGCATCATCTGAACCGATTGTGTTTACAGGGTGTTCTTTTGGGTTTGATGCTCAAGAAGCTAGAGGTGTCCCAAAGTATTTGCTTGACGCAACGAACACTGACGTTGTATTTGATGGCGCGTCTTTTAATGGTCTTATGGCAACTGCCAATATTGCGGGTCAGTTAAAACTAAACGATGTTAATGTGCAAGCAAGTAGCGCTTCACCAAATTCTGGAACTGTACCATTGTTTAGGGCATTTGCTTACAATGCAACTGGCGGCATAACTTCATCAAGTATTGTTTATGATGGCGGGGTTAATGCTTATACCCGGGTTAATGGCGGTAAAAATTTAATTACTGGTGCTGATGTTGGGGTGTTGAGAATATACGGCGCAAATCAACCGACTAACAGATCAACTGCGTTATCGCTGTGGTCAAAAACAATGGCTCCAAGCGGTTCTACCGCTGTTCTTAACGCAAGGTCTGGGACATTTTCTTCAGTATTTGGCGGTACTGATTTTTCAATTTCTCAAACAGGAAATGAAGTAACACTTACGAAAACGTCCGGTTTAACTGCTGATACCTACAACTATAGCGGCATGAACCCCGGCGATATTGTTAGGCATGATGCTACCGACACCATATTTTATATTCGCTCAAGGTCAACCGACACTATTATTATGGTTGCGCAAAACAACTATGATGGTAGTGACGTACTGTTAGAAACAATTACTGGGGGGAATTTTTATTTTTATTGCAGTAGATTGTACGGAAGTTCAGTTACATTACTTGGCACAGCAACTTCTGGAAGCCCCACGTTTACGACAGTAGGACAAAGTAACGGCGGTACATCAAATGATGTTGTAGCAGATGACGCTTTATTTATTGAACAGCAATTTAACTATTTACTAGACCCAGCGCACACAGTAACTACTGTTAATACTGGTGCTGGGACAATGACATTTAGTGTCAACGCTAACAAATCAGGAACATTTAATCTAGGGCCATTCATTAGAAAAGCCCCACCAAACGTATAACTTTTTGATCTCATCCGGAGGATGTTATGGCACTCGAAAAAGTACAAGTAGTAGACCGCATCGAAGTCCTTGAGAACGGTTGCGTCCAAGTCAGGACAAAAACCAAGATCATGGAAGGCGGCGCTCAAATATCAGGCTCGTTTCACCGTCATGTGGTTGCACCAGGCGATGACTACAGCCAAGAGGACGCACGCGTTCAGGCAATTTGTGCGGCTACTCACACCCCAGAAGTCTTGGCTGAATACCAAGCGATGCAAAATGATCCAGCCTGATAAGCAAGCTCACTTCTGGGCGGGGCTGGCGATTATGTTGTCAGTCTCGCTATTTGGTGGCTGGATAGCAGGGCTGGTGGTTGCTATTGCGGCTGGCTTACTAAAAGAAGCGTATGACTCGATGGGCTTTGGTACACCCGACATTTGGGACGCAGTAGCAACAGGCTTAGGCGGTGTTGCGGGTGCTGGGCTCTACGGTCTAGCCTATTTAACGATTTAGCTGTATATTTATACTGTACCGGCCCAGTAGACCGGGGATTCTAAGGAATCATAGCAATGAGTGAAGAAGTCGAAAACTTAGCGGAAGTACCTGAAGTACCCGCGCCGGAGCAAGAGGCCACGGCGGCCCCTGAATCTGAAGAAACACAAGCGCCGGAAGTAGAGCAGACAGAAAGCACCAAGTCATTCTCGCAAGAGGAACTTGACGCCATTGTCAGCAAACGGTTAGCAAGAGAGCAACGCAAGTGGGAAAGAGAAACGCGTATGCGACAGGAGCAGCAACCTGTCATGCAACGAGAACTTCCGCCCGCTGACCAGTTCGAATCGGTAGACGCGTATGCGCAAGCATTGGCAGAACGCAAAGCCGTAGAACTGTTGCAGCAACGGCAAGCTCAAGAGCAGCAGATGCAGATCTTAGAGTCTTATCACGAACGTGAAGAAGAAGCTCGGAACAAGTACGATGACTTTGAACAAGTCGCCTACAATCCGAACGTCCCAATCACCAACGTGATGGCCGAAACGATTAGATCTTCCGATGTGGGGCCTGATGTAGCGTACTTCTTAGGCTCTAACGTGAAAGAAGCCAATCGCATTTCCAAATTGTCGCCCTATCTGCAAGCCAAAGAATTGGGTAAGATCGAGGCCAAACTGGCTGACAATCCGCCCACCAAGAAAACGTCAAGCGCCCCAGCGCCGATTGCCCCAGTTACTGCTCGCGGTAACAACGGGAAGACTTTAGACACGACCGACCCTCGCGCTGTTAAAGAGATGAGTACGTCAGAGTGGATTGAGGCTGAACGTAACAGGCAACGGAAAAATTGGGAAGCTAGACACCGCTAACTTTTAAGGACTTTAAATCATGGCTAACAGCATTCTAACTATCGACATGATTACCCGTAAGTCTCTCGAAATCCTCGAGAACAACCTGGTAATCACCCGCAACGTTAACCGCCAGTACGACGATTCGTTCGCCGTCCAAGGCGCTAAAATCGGCTCTACATTGCGTATCCGCCTGCCCGACCGTGCGTTGGTTACTGACGGCGCTGCTTTGACCGCGCAAGACGACAACGAACAGTTCACCACTTTGACTGTCGACAGCCAAAAGCACATCGGCGTTCAGTTCACATCTGCTGAGCTAACCATGCAGTTGGACGACTTCGCTGAGCGTGTGCTTAAGCCTCGCATCAGTCAGTTGGCCTCCAGCATTGACGCTGACGTCGCAAACTCATTCTTGAGCATTGCTAACTCAGTCGGCACACCAGGCACGACACCAGCCACTTCGTTGGTTTTGTTGCAAGCACAACAGAAACTTAACGAAAACGCAGCGGTCATGTCACCACGCTACGCCACTGTCAACCCAGCCGCTAACGCTGGATTGGTTGAGGGCTTGAAAGGTTTGTTCAACCCCACCGACACCATTTCCCGTCAGTTCAAGAACGGCATGATGGGCATGGGTGTGTTGGGTTACGAAGAAATCAACATGTCTCAGTCAATCAAGCAGTTCACCGTTGGCACCCGTACCGCTACCGGCGGCACGACTTCAGCTGCTGTGACCGTTGAAGGCGCAACATCCATCGCCATTACTGGTGCTGGTGCTGCGGGCACAATCAAAGTTGGTGACGTGTTCACCATCGCTGGTGTGTTTGCAGTCAACCCACAGACCCGTGAATCAACCGGTTCACTGTTCCAGTTTGTGGCTGTTGCTAACGTCACGCTCGACGGCTCTGGTGCTGGTACCGTCACTGTTGCTCCAATGTACTCGGCATCACAAGCCTTGGCCACAATGGACAGCTTGCCAGGTAACGGTGCTGCTGTTGTCTTCATCGGCGCTGCTGGCATCCAGTACCCACAGAACTTGGTCTACCACAAGGACGCTATCACGTTCGCCACGGCTGACCTGTTAATGCCTCAAGGCGTAGACATGGCTTCACGCCAAGTCCACAACGGCATTTCAATGCGTATCGTTCGTCAGTACGACATCAACAACGACCGTATGCCTTGCCGTATTGATGTGCTTTATGGTTTTGGTGTGATTCGTCCAGAAATGGCCGTTCGCATGTGGGGCTAAACTAGCCTAGATTGGGGGGCTTCGGCCCCCCAACTTTTAAGTAGAAGACTATGCCAAATATTTATCTAAAGCATCCAGTGCATGGCGCTAAAGTTGCTATCGCTACGGACGAAGCGGCGGCTGACAAACGCAACGGTTGGGTAGAGTTCGACCCATCTGCGCCAAAAGCACCAGTGGAAGTTGCTCAAGAAGCGCCCGTGGTTAATGCGTTGCCTCTAAAGCGTGGCCGCGCCCGCAAGAGTTTTGATTCGCAAGGAGAGTAAAGCATGGCAACCGCAGGCGACATCATTAAGGGATCGTTACGCTTGATCGGCCAGTTGGCAGAAGGTGAAGAACCGTCTGCCGATACTGCACAAGATTCGCTTGCGTCCATGAACCAGATGATCGAGTCGTGGAACACCGAGCGCTTGGCGGTGTACGCCACTCAGACGCAAGTTTTTAACTGGCCCGTGGGCGTGGCATCACGCACACTTGGCCCAACAGGCGACTTTGTGGGGCAGCGCCCAGTGCAAGTCGATGCGGCAACGTATTTTAAAGACGGTGAAAACGGCTTGTCGTTTGGCGTTAAGCTCGTCAACCAAGACCAGTACAACGGCATTGCGCTGAAGTCTGTCACAAGCAGTTACCCACAAGTGCTGTGGGTCAACGACACTTACCCAGACGTGACGCTTACCGTCTACCCCGTGCCGTCAAAGCTCTTGCAATGGTACATCGTGTCAGTCGAGCCGTTGGCACAACCGGCTGTTTTGGCCACCGAACTAACCTTTCCGCCTGGGTACCTGCGGGCGTTTCGCTACAACTTGGCTTGCGAATTGGCGCCCGAGTTTGGCGTTGAACCCACTGGGCAGGTCATGCGTATCGCCATGACGAGCAAGCGCAACATCAAGCGCATCAACAATCCTGATGATGTTATGAGTATGCCTTACCCACTGATCTACAGCAACCGTCGGTTTAACGTCTACACAGGCAATGCGGCATGAAGACGCCTATTCTAGGTTCGGCGTATGTAACACGTTCAGTTAACGCCGCCGACGCACGAATGGTCAATCTGTTTCCCGAAATTATCCCCGAGGGCGGCATAGAACCCGCCTTCTTACAGCGCACACCGGGTTTAAGCCCGTTAGTGACACTTGGGGTCGGTGCGGGTGAAGTGCGGGGCTTGTGGGCGTTTGGTGCGTACATGTACGCCGTGTGCGCTGACAAGCTCTACAAGTTAGATTCCAGCTACACAGCCACTGAACTTGGCACCATTGCAGGTTCAGGGCCAGTCAGCATGGCGGATAACGGCATACAGCTGTTCATCGCCGCCAACGGCCCTGGCTACATTTACAACGCATCAACCGACGTCTTTGCGCCCATCACCGACCCTGACTTTGAGGGCGCGGTAAACGTAAGCTACCTAGACGGTTATTTTGTGTTCAACCAGCCTAACAGCCAGTCAATTTGGGTGACGCAGTTGCTCGACGGTTCCTCAGTAGACCCGTTGGACTTTGCGTCTGCTGAAGGCGACCCCGATAACGTAGTAGGGCTGATCGCTGACCACCGAGAACTGTGGGTGTTTGGAACTAATACGGTTGAGGTCTGGTACAACGCAGGCGCTACCGACTTCCCACTACAACGCATCCAAGGTGCGTTTAACGAAACCGGTTGCGCATCGGCGTACTCTATCGCCAAGATGGACAACGGCCTGTTTTGGTTAGCGCGCGACGACCGAGGTGACGGTATGGTCTACCGCGCTAACGGCTACACCGGCCAACGCATCTCGACCCACGCTGTCGAGTGGCAGATCCAGCAGTACGGTGACTTATCAGACGCTATCGGATACACCTACCAGCAAGACGGCCACAGCTTTTATGTACTGGTTTTCCCTAGTGCTAATACCACTTGGGTGTACGACGTGGCCACGCAAGCTTGGCACGAACGGGCAGGCTGGAACAACGGGCAGTTCACCCGCCACCGAGGCAACTGCCAAGTATTCTTTAACACCCAAGTTATCTTAGGTGACTTCGAGAACGCCAAACTTTACGCCTTGCGTCAAGACGTTTACGCCGATGACACGCACCCGCAGCGCTGGTTGCGCTCGTGGCGAGCGCTTTCTACCGGCGTTAACAACTACAGCGAAACCGCGCAACACAGCTTGCAACTAAACTGCGAGACAGGTGTCGGGCTAAACTCGGGGCAAGGATTTGACCCACAAGTGATGCTTAGATGGTCCGATGACGGTGGCCACACTTGGTCGTACGAACATTGGCGCAGCATGGGGCGGTTGGGTAATTTTGGTTTTAGAACCTTTTGGCGCAGGCTTGGCATGACCGACAAGCTGCGTGACCGTGTGTACGAGATCAGTGGCACCGACCCCGTTAAGATCGCCATCGTCGGCGCCGAATTATCTCTGACCGCAACGAGTTCGTAATAGCTGTTGCGCCCAACTCCACGCAAATTGTCGCGCCTCGGGTCGAGCTTATCGACCCCCGCACCGGGCTTATGTCGCGGGAATGGTATCGGTTTTTCTATAACTTATACGAAACAGCAGGCGCAGGCGAAGGCATTGTTCCCGTTAGCCGTGGCGGTACAGGCACAAACGTCATCCCCGCCGCCGGGCGCTTGTTGATCGGTAACGGCGCAGGCTACTCGGTTAACCCGCTGATTGGCGGTGCTGGCATTACTGTCTTAAACGCACCGGGCAACATCACGCTCGTTAACGACGGCGTGACGTCTTTTTCAACAGGCACAACAGGGTTAACCCCAAGCACAGCAACAACAGGCGACGTTACGCTTGCAGGGACGCTCGTGGTGGCCAACGGCGGCACGGGGGCTACCGATGCAGCAGGCGCTCGTGCAAACCTCTCAGCGGCCGTTCTGGGGCTTAATGACGATATAACCAGCATGACGGCCTTAACCGGCGGCGTAGAAACGCCAACGTACATACAGATGGACGTCACTGCTACCGAGACACCAGCCGCAGGCAAGTTTGCCTACAACCCCACAGACCAGACGCTCGACTTGGGTATGGATTATGGTGTGGTGCAACAAATCGGGCAAGAGCAGTACGCTCGGGTGGGCAACACGACAGGCGTGACGATACCCAACGGCACGGTCGTGGGGTTTGCAGGTGCTACAACTGACGCTTTACTGGTCGAGCCGTATTTGGCTAACGGCGTACAATCCAGTCTGTACATTCTTGGCGTGATGACCCATGACTTGCCGGACTCAGGGCAAAAAGGCTACTGCACGACATTCGGATTTGTACGGGGTCTGGACACCAGCGCATTTGCCGTGGGCGACGTTCTTTACGCATCGCCGACTGTAACTGGGGCGTTTACCAACGTCAAACCCACTGCGCCGGATAATGTTATTGTGCTTGCGGCTTGCATTGTCTCAGACGCCACAGACGGCGTTGTATTTGTCCGCCCCACCATCGAGCAAGTGCGATACTACGCAGTAATACTTAAAACCACTAACCAATCACCCTTAGTAATTAACACTGAGTACTTGCTGACTTTTGATTCGATTCAGCTCGGCAACGGTGTCACCATTGGCACACCTACTTCTAGAATCGTCGTGCCAGAATCAGGTTTGTACCAGTTTGATGCGCCGGTACAATTAACAAGTGGCAATTCTTCGACTAAAAACGTGTGGATTTGGTTTAAAAAGAACGGTGTGGTTATACCAAATTCAGCCAGATTAGTGACAACCGACATCAATAACGGTTACATTCCAATTACGCTTAACCAAACTATTTCTTTAGCGGCCAACGATTACGTTGAAATGGCTTTTGCAGCCGATGACACTAACGTAACAGTTAGCACCGTAGCCGCTACGGCGTTTGCGCCTGCGGCGCCGGCCATCGTGCTGTCAGTAACTCAGGTGCAACAATAAACGGGAAAGCGTAAAATGGACTCGCAAGCTGTGTTTGATTGGATTGTTGGTATAGGCGGCGCCGTTGTCGGCTGGGCCTTAAAAATGATATGGGAAGCGATTAAAGACATGCGCTCAGACATCAAAGACCTAGACAAGCAGATGCACGAGGACTTTGTGCGCCGCGATGATTTTAAAGAATCAGTGCGTGAGATTAAGGACGACATGCGGGCGGGCTTTAACAAGGTAGACGCCACGCTAGGGCTGATATTTAAGAAGTTAGACGAGCGCAACGAAAGGAAGACGCCGTGACTGCGTTAGATTCACTACGAATCGCCTTTAACGATACTTTTCGGCTGCCCCCTGCGGCAACCGATTGGTTGCTGATGTTGTTTGAGGCAGCGCAATTGTTTGACGACTGCGCTGACCGGGACCCTATCAAACGCGGTGAACTTAATTCGGTTATCTGGGCGACGCTAGTAGCGATGCCCGCTAACCCGTTTTACCAAGCGCACCAAGTACAATTAAGCACACTG
>Ga0180120_10001601_pt1 | contig 11542 bp, 14 predicted proteins | sample CPBDNA_3_FD_129677 | JGI IMG/M metagenome (GOLD analysis project Ga0180120, IMG submission 129677) | Freshwater to marine salinity gradient microbial communities from Chesapeake Bay, USA - CPBay_Spr_31_0.2_DNA (version 2) (version 2) | ecosystem: Environmental > Aquatic > Marine > Coastal ... | reverse complement strand
TGTGTCATATTACGAAATGGATTGTTTCCATCTCCACCACCACCTCTAACTACTGGTATTCCAGCTGTAGATGCAGTAGGATCCATACTTCCATCAAAGTTAGTACCGCCAAATCTTTTAGCATAACCTGGATCACCATAATCAATATTAGAATCATATACTCCTGTGTTATCATTAAGTTGTCCTCCTGGTGTTCCAAAGATTATTTGGCCAGTATTAGGATCTACTCTAAATCTATTTTGTGCAACTCTTCCTGATGGTGTATCTATAAAATCCATTTCATTTTCTGGTATAGTTTCAAAATAATTACCTGTACCTGGTATCATTTGAGTTCCTAGTAATCCATTATTTTGTGATATAACATTTTGTAATGCTGATGGATTGTTAGCAGTTAATCTGCCATAACTAAGATTTCTATATTTTGCTACAAGTTGATCAAATGTTGACATTATCTATATCCTTCTTTTATTGCTTCTACATCTAAACCTTGTGCATCAGTCCAAGTAGATGCAGCTGGTATCTGTAAGTTAAATTTAAAATATCGTGCTGATTTATGAAATGGTATAGTTCCTGTAGTATGCATAGTATTTTGAGATGTATTACTTTGAGTATCTGCTATTTTATTTCTAAATGATGCAGAACAAGTAGCAGCATTTGTATCTACAATAGGTCTAACATGAGTTAGTAATGCACGATTATTTTTTACTAATTCAGTTTCACCTGTACCAATTTCTGCTGCAAGAGTATCACCTTCAAAAGAACCTAATTTATGATCTGTATTAAATGCACCTACACTTCTAAGCCCACCTATAAATAGTGCATTATCTAATGAAACAGTTATAGCATCAATATCATTTGTTCCTGCGCTTGGATAATCATCAAGTTCTTCTAATGTATAACCAGGTGATAAGTAATCAATAATACATTCATGATCTATTTCTACAACAGACCATCTATCACTAGCAATATGATATATTAATATTTTATCATTCTGTGAACCTGAATTAGAACCAGTAGCAGAAGGATAAGACCACATAACTAATTTATTTTGGTGATCATAAGATGCTCTAACTCTTTCTCTTAAATGAAACTTTAAATCATTATAGAAAAAACGATCAACTTTATTAGCTCCTATAGGTTTTGATGCAGATCCATCAGTTACATAAAATCCATCTTCAGATAAAAAGTATACAAGATTTCCAACTTGGATTACATTCTTACCTTGTACAGCTCCTCTGTTATCTTCTATTCTTCTAAAAGAAAATACAACATTACCGCCTCTATAATCCATTCTAGTAATACGAGATTCTTGAAATATCAATCCATATTGTCCACCAGTAACTCCAGTAATAACACCACCTTCAGGTAATGTTTCTGAATCAGATTGATTAGTTCCAACAGTCCAGGATGTAGGACTATTAAAACTAGACCATTGCACTTTGTTTTGTGCAGTTGGTTGAAAACCTGTAACAATAAAATTGCCTACAACAGCAGCATGTCTAAATGCAGGAGGTGATCCTGAAAGAGCAGCAAAATCAGTTGATCCATCAAGTGTCCAGGCTTGAGGTGCATCATCACCATTAAAAGCAATAACTACTTCACCGAATCTAATAAAATCCCAATAAGAATCAGCAGGAAAACTAAATGTAGTTCCACCACTTTCATCTACAAATGAATTAGATGTTAATTTATATAGTTTAGTAGCATCACCTGCAAATATAGAAACTACACCACTATCTGATTTAAATGCTTTTGCACCTTGGCATCTTGCAGTAGTTCCGTTACTAGATGTTGCAGTAATTTGTTTAAATGGTCTGTAACTATTTACAGCAGGAAATACATTCAATGCTTGTGTTGAACCTGGATTTACATGATTTGGTAAATCTGGTAACCATTCTCCAAAAGGTAATTGCATTAGTCTACGTTATCTAAATTATTAATATTAATATCTGATCTTTGTATTAATGGAGTTCCATTATATTTATCAAGATCATCTGCATCTTCAACTTGTTTTATAGCAGATTCATATTGTGTTTTAAATTGTACAACAGTTCCTTGATCCATACCACGAATAAATGTACTAGCAAAATATAATGCACCATATAGGTAAACATCAGGATGATTAGTTAGTATATAATTAGTGCTTGTAGAACTATCTATAGCATTAAATTTTTCATAAAAAGATAATCTTGCAGTAACAGCTGAACTTGGTACTGGACTAAATCTAAAATTATTTCCTTCAATACTATATGCTTGTGGATTACCTACATTATTAAAACCTTGTGTATTAGCTTGATGAAAAGGACTCATTAATACTAATGCTCTATCAGGCGAAGTACTAGTTAAAATAAAACTTCTTACTTGTAGAAAACCAGAAGGTAATGCTTCTGTTTCTGCATCAATAGTAAAAGACGGATTAACAGTTTCCATAGCTCTAATTCTTAATCTACGATTAAAATCAGCTTCTGTTAAATCTATAAAGTCATCTATTTCAGATGTTAAATCATCTCTAGCTAGGAAATTAGCTATTGCTATTTTTAAATTTGCGTAATTATTTAAAGCCATTATAACTTCTTACTCCCAATTCTAAAGTTTTGAAATTCGTTACTGTTTACCATTTTTTTAATTACATCACTTTGTTGATCTTTATCTAGTTTGTACCAGTTAGAATGACCATGTAATTCTTTTGTTTTTATTTGTAGAGCAATCAATGGTATTTGTGCAATTCTTTGAAAGTCACCTTTTTGTGCTTCAGGTATATGATTCCGAAACATTTTGTTTTCTTCAAGAATAGGTGTTACATCCTGTGTCTTTTTTACAACAAGTTTGTGTTCACTTCTATCTACATAGATATCTTGATTAGGATTGTAAATATCTTCCATATTATAGCTCCGTTACATCAACATCATAAGCATCAACTAAGACTCTCCAACCATAAGTATCATTGTAAAATACTAAACCAATACCAGTATTTTGAGTTGTTATCGTTAAGTCGTTAGTAGCTGCTTGTATTTTCTTTGAGTTACGACCTACTGTCAAGTTATTGGAATCAAAAGATGCAGTTGCATCAAGTACATGAACTTCATCACCAGCACTAGGACTGGCAGGAAGTGTAATTGTAAATGCACCACCTGAAGTATCGCATAATATTTTATCACCAGCAACAGCAGTATAGTTTGCTGTTTTAGTTAAATTATAATTAATGTGTGATTTACTATTAAGTTGTGTTTGAATGGCACTAGTAACACCATCAACATAATTTAATTCAGTAGTAGACAGAGTAGCTCCATCTAGTATTTCTAATTCTGTTTGATCAATAGATGCATCACCAATTATTAATCCTGTAGTAGTAATTGTAGAATTAAATACAGCAGCTCCAGCTTCTGACATATCTAATGTTAATGCTGTAATATCTGATGAACTATCTGTTCCTTTAAATATAATATCAGTATCGCCTGCTTGCGCGTCAATAGTAATGTTTCCAGAACTTGTTGCTATAGTAATAGCAGCATCACCAGTTGATATATTATCAGCAGCAATACTTGTAGCAACAGAAGATATAGCTGTGTTTAAATTTGAAAATGTTATTCTTTTTGTTGAACCTGCATCCGTATCAACTACGACAAATTCATCATCATTAGCTGGTGAGCTTAATGCTGTTAATGCTGAAATCTTACTATCTGCCATTTATAATCCTTTATTTAATCTTTTGTGTTTATTCATAGAACTAGTTTTTAGTTTTGTTTTATTAGGATTTCCAATAGATGTTCTCTTTGCTATCCTTATATGAGCTTCGTAGCTCTTTGCTTTTTTAGCCATTAGCTAGGAATAGGTCTGCCACTAAATACAGTACCAACTGCCTGCTCTAATTTAATATTGTCACCAGCTTCTAGTAAAATATATGTACCATTTTCTAACTGTAAGTTATCATTTGGTGTATCTGTTCTTCTATCTCTATATCTATCTTGTCCTCTTTTCGAGAATCTAGAAAGTAGTGTCATTGTGATAATTCAGTTACTCTTGATGTTCCATCAGTAGAACCAACTCTTAGTAATGCAACTTTTGTACCTGGTGTAACTCTAAAATATTCAGGTGTAAATGCAGGAACAATAATGCTAGATGAAGTAGCAGTAGGAGATGTTGCATTCATTTCAACATAAGCATCTACAGTAGTTACAATTCTTATTTCTCTTGTTTGTGCAGAGAATGCATTTGATGTAGCAGCTGATGAACTTCCAACAGCAACTGTTTGTGTTGTTCCTAATTTAAAAGTAGTTGGTGATTTATAATCAGTCATAGTTACTCCGTTAATTCTGAAATGTATAATGAGCCATCACTTGATGCTCTAATTGCTGAGATAATATTTCCTTCAGTAACTTTAAATAGTTCAAAGTCTTTTGCAGCTAATGGTGTTGCAGCTGTAGTTGCTGTAACAGCAGGATTACTAATTGTAATAAAACAATCTGTAGTTGCATACAATCTCACAAATCTTACATGAGCAGATATAGCAGAACTATTTGCAGCTGTGCCTGTATAGTCTACTTTCTTAACTACTCCACTTAATTTTAAACTCATAATTTTTCCTTAAAAATAAAGGGGGGAGCCGAAGCTCCCACCCTAATTATTATTATTGGTTAATGTCTAAAATGATACCGTGTGCGGCTTCATTTCTCATTTCCAATGTCCACTCAACTAGGAGTTGTTTCTTCTCAGAATCACCAGTCTTTGCAAGATCAGCAATTTGGAAGTCTCTTAGATAAGCAGCAGCAGCCATATCAGATTGTAGCATTAGACATAGACTTTCACTAGTCGTAGCCATAACTCTATTTGGTACTAACTTAATATCACCAAAGTCTGAGCTATATACATCAATAGCAGCATATTCTGTTCTAGATTCTGCTGGACCAAAACGAGTTGTATTCGCATTAAATCCAGAGATAACTTGTTTAACAGATGGCGGAACAACTAGAAGATCTAGGTCTCCACCAGATTCATAAACCTCTTTGATAACAGTCTTTAAGATTGTTTCAGTAAGGTCTCTGTCTGTACCTGAGTTAGGTAAGTCAGTTCCAGAACCAGTAGAAAGGGAACCTGAAGTTCCTGCATCACCGTTAGTAGCAAGCCATGTAGGAATAGATCCTAATGCTCTTGCAGCAGTAGCAGAACCTACAGCTTGAACTTGTCCTTTAATAAGAGCAAATTCCATGTCTTTCTTTAGTTCTTTTGATTTTTTAGCAATTTGATATGCCATTTCGTCAGCTCTACCAGCAGCATTAACTGCACTTTGAGTTCCAGATAATGCAATAGCTTTATCTTGAATCTGTGTGAAGTTAAATGCTCTAGTTGTAGCAACCATAGCATCAATTGTTACGTCATCACCTTCAATAACTGAGTTAGCAGCAGGTGCAGCAAGTGCATCTAGTTGCCATTCGTGCTTTGTTGAAGCAGCAGTTGTTCTAGGGATGGCAGAAAGTATAGGGGTATCTTCAGGGGATATTGAATAAATCACATCCACTAAATCTTCCCTTATACCAGTAGTATCGTACGTATCGTACAAGTTGGTCGGTTGTGCCATAAGGCCTCCTTATTTAAAGTAAGTCTCTGAAAAGCTTTGCAGCGTCTTTTACCTCGCCAGTTTTTCTGAGACGATTTAGTTTATTAGCTTTAAGTTTTGCATCAATTTCTGCTTTTCTTTTTGATGTTCCAGACTTAATAACTTTTGGAGCATTAACAACTTTCTTTTTAACTTTGGGATTTGCTTTACGAATCTTATCATAAGCAAGAGCATCTTTAATAAGTAATACTTGTCTATGATCATAAACAGTATTTATCTCTTGTTCATTAAATCCATATTTAGATAAAAGGTTTTTCATTTCACCTTTCATAACAGAACTCTTTTGAGGGTTTGCAAAGTCAGGTATAAGTTGAACAACTTTACGCTGTTCATTTTCTATATGCTTTTTAAGCTCTATACTTTGAGCTTGCATAGTCTCATATTGAATTCGTTCTAAGTTTTCAGCTCTCTTACGCATTTTGTGTTCGAGCTTACTTGCTTCGACTGGATCATCTTCGTATAGTTGTTCAAAGTCTATGTTGCCATACTCAGCATTAAGCTGTGATTGAGCAGCAGAAGTTAATTCATTTAACTTACTTAGCTTTTGATTTATCTCTGTTTGAGATTCTTTTAACAAATCATTATACCTTGATTTCTCTAAGGATAAGTCTTGTTTACTTCTAGTGTAATCAGCTTCTCGTTGGTATCCCTGAAGTAGTTCATCAAGGGTGACCTCAAGTTCTTGTCCTTGGACTTTCACTCTATAAAAAGGTTCCTCTGAACTTTCATCAATATCTTGTTCAGCTTCATTATCCGTAGCAGTTTCTATATTTTCATCAGGAGTTTCTTCCTGGTTCATATAGGGAACATCACTAGGATTTACAGTATTATCATCTTGATCTTCTTTAGTATCAATTTGATTTTCTTCAACTACTTCAGCAGGTGCTTCAGTTTGTTCTGTAGCAGGTGCTTCTTCAGTTGTTTGATTGCTCATAAGACCAGCAATGGTTTTACCAGCATCTATTACATTCATAGCTTCATCAGCCATAATACACTCCTTATTGGTTGGTGTTTATATTACACTCCCTGAATGGGTTGGTGTTTATTTCTTGCGAAGTTCTTCTAGTTGTTTACCTGCAAGTTTTCCAGTTTCCATAATAGTACGGAAATGGTTTTCAACTTTTCCTAAAATTTGATATGCCAGGTATATTTTTAATCTAGCATCATCATCTTTTGGAGCAGTTTGAAATATTGCTTCTTCGTATGAATTCTTTAATGTGTCAAAGGTTTCTTTGAAGAGACTATCTTCAAGTATTACTTTGGCTCTAGTACCTCTATCAATCTCTTTCTGTAGGTTCGACATTTAATTCTATAGATGTATTACTTGGTTGAGGTTGTAATAATTGTTTTGTTGCAGCATCTAACATTTGTTTATTGCTTTCAGATATTCCTTTAAGTGTCATAGCTTCTCGCTTAATCGCTTTCTCATCAATATCTGACTCGTACTTCATCTCAAGTTCTTTGATTTTTGCTTCAAAGTCAAGCATCATTTTTTGGTACTTCATCTCAATCTCACGCATTCTATTTTCATATTGCATTTGAGCAGCTGCAGCTTTTTGTTGTGTTTGTATTTGTGATACTTTTTCAAACTCAGTAGGTTGAGGTGGTTGTTGTGGTGGCATATTTCTCATACCAGTTTGTGGATCTGTAAAGTATGAACCAACATCTTTTAGTCCTGCATTCTCTATTATTTTAGATAGAGTATTATATATATTATTCATATTAACTATTGGACCAGCTGGTGAGCCTTGTAGTTTAATAGCTTCAATTTGTTGTCTAAGTATTTGATTCAAGATACCAAGTTGTTGATCTCTTGATCCTGTACCTAATCCAACTTGAATACTTACATTACAACGATCTCTCCACTCCATAGGATTCATTGGAACAAAGTTATTTCTAATTTTAACAATTCTTTCTTTATCTTGAAATTTAACAACTAATTCAAATATCTTTTTAAATATTTCTTTTACACCAGTCTCAGCAAAGATTCTTGCAATCAATTCAATTCTCATTTGTGATTGTGATAGAATAGTATTTATACCTGATGCAGTTTTATTTAGTGAATCAGTATCCATTCCCTGATTGTATTTAGTAACACCACTTCTGTTTTCTTTTACAGTATCTAAATATTCAAGTAATGGAAATGCTTGTTGATTAATAGTTTGTGTCTGCATAGGCATCATAACTTGTCCTGGTGCAGTTTTAGTTCTTACAATTCCGCCTGGTCTATTTGTTAATAAATCATCAAGATTAACTTGACCATCCATAACAGCAACTCTGTTATTATTTGTTAGGTACATATTATCTAACAACTGTCTCATAACAGTAGATTTAATTAATTGAATGTCCTCTACTAATTCTGATACTGATCTACCATAAAATCTATGTGGTACAATAATAGGTGTAATAGAACAGAAAGGAACTGAATCAACAATTACATCATCTAAGATTGTGTAGTTATTATCGCCTGCGCTTGTGATCTTTCTAAGTTCTGCAATACCATCACCATCTTCATCTATCTTTATATATGATTCAAGTACTACTACTTCTTGTGTAGATTCATCACCTACTGATCTATCAAAGTCATCATCAAGATTTCTGTGTCTTGTTACTTTTTCTTCATTATATCTTTGTGAATTATTTTCAGATAAACTATAAATCAGGTCAGCATCAAAACCCATTTCAACAAGTTCGCTTCTTGTCTTAGTTGTTCTATGAGATACAAAACTAGAATCTTCAATAGACTTAGCTCTGCGTTCAATTAAAAATTCTTCTGGTGGTACAGCTTCTATTTTAACTCTACCAAATGATTCTGTTCTTGTAATAACTACATCATGTAAACTAGGAACTGGTATGTCATCTATTTGATCTATGATCATTGAGCTTTGTGTATCTTCTATGGGAGCTGCGTTCTCAATTTGTTCTTTAATGTTCTTTTTTTGTTTAGCAGCTGTTTCGTCTTTGTACTCTGTATGTTCTTTTACTTCTACACCATCTTCGTCAAGCAACATTGTGAACTCTGCTTCAGATAATTTTTCATAAGATTCTTGTTTAGTATTTTCTGAATCATTCCAGTATACTTTTACAATACCATTCTTTTGAAGAAGAGCATCTTTAAACATGCAATACAAAGTTTCAAAACCATTATTATCTTTATTAAAGATATGATTTAAATAATCAGTTGCTTGTTTTGCAATCTGTACATCTTCTTCTGTAACAGGATCAACCTTTACAATATTATCACTAGCAGTAAATATTCTAAGTAATGATGGTAGTATAGATTCAATAGTATCAGCTACATCAGTTGAAACAACTTGTGATCTTCCTTCTTGCTCATTACCAAATGCTTCACCAAAATAATATTCAGTTGCTTTTCTTCTTGAGTCAGTAAGCTCTGTATCAAAGTATCCATATGAATTATTAATATGTTCACTTAATATTGCTTTAACTTCAAAATCTGATAGTGGTTTTCCTTTAGCCATTTTATTCCTATACTATATATCTTACATCAATTGGCATTGGCTTTAACCAATCAGTCCTGGTTGGTCCATCTACAGAACAACCATATCTAAATGCATCAGCTCCATGTGATGCCCAATCATGTAAGGGTTTATTTTTAAATGTTTGCATTCGATCATCAAACTGTTTTCTGTATTGTCGCAAACAATCAATACCATATTTACATCTGTTCTTATCAAACCAACAGTTATCTAAATTATTTCTCACAGCTTCGATACCATGATCTACTTCTAACCTAGGACATACTTCAAAGTCTAGTCCTAATTCATAAGCTACTTCTAACCTGGACTTACCAGTACCAAGTTCTCTTGTTGTTATATCGTGTGGTGCAACATGGCGACCATAGTTATAAGCTTTATCTGATAAAACATTTACATAGTGTGCAAGTGATTCACCAGATGTTTCATAGTAATCAATTAATCTTATCTCGGTTCCAACTCGTTGTGCAAACCAAATACTAGTGGAGTCTCCTATACCAAGATCCCACCAAGTTTCAACATCAACACTAGGATCATAATCCACATCACATATACGATTATCTTTCTCTGCTTGTTGGATTTGTTTTCCATAATAGGCCCCAGAAACGGCAGCTTGAAAAGAACATTCAAACTCTTGTTCATACTGGTCTGATGGCATTGTAAGACGAGCTTCTTCCAATTCCTCAGGGGGTATAACTTCTGTTTCACTAGCTCTATATAATTGTGCATACCAATCTTCTCCTCTTCGTTTTGCTAAATCATAAACATCCCAGAACTGATTATGTCCCATGGGTGTTCCAATAAATATCACATATCCAAGTTTATCTGATACAGCAGGTCTAACTACTTCAGTCCATACTCTTGGAGACATTAAAGCATATTCATCCAGGACTACACCATCAAAGCCTAAGCCTCGAAGTGAGTCTGGATTATCTGCACCGAATATTTGAATTCTAGATTTATTCCAGAGATCAACTTTCAGTTCTGTTTCGTGACGTTTGCCACCAAGTTTCATTAAGGGATCTGTATATTCTTTTAAATAGTCGTAAGCGACTGCCTTTCCCTGGCGATAAGTTGGTGCGATATACGCCAATCTTGCTTCTTGCTTTTCACATGCAGTCATAATTAAATGATTGATCGCAAATACGGTCTTACCGAATCTGCGGTGACAGCAAATAACATTGAATCTTTTTAGTTCGTTATGAATCTTTTCCTGTAAAGGACGAGGTTCATACGGAATTACTATGTCCATTAGTTTTTCTTTTTACGCCATCCTATTTGAACAGTTAATGGTTTATCTTCATCACCTGATATAGTTTTATTTACAGATGATAGTTTAGAATGAACATATGGAGCAGACTCTTTTGCTGCCCACATCTTTTTTTCAACAGAAACTTTTGGGTTATTCAATAGGTTCAACATATATTTTAATGGTGTTGTTTGACCCATACCTAATTCAGCAGCTAATCGTTCTGCCTTTGTTCCAGCAGTTATACCTTTAGGTCTGCCAGCTCCTTTACGTTTTCCTCCATGACTCATGATATCAATCCTAATTTATTCATTGTTGCTATTTTAAGTAAGTTACCTTGGTTTGCATCTATTCTATTTCTGCCTGGCATTGTATTCATAGGCTGCGCTGGCATAGTATTAGGCATTCCTTGAGGTGCATTCATAGGCATACTTGGTGGATTCATAGGTTTTTGTGGCATAAACTTTCTTTTTTCTTTTTCTATAAAGTCTAATGGAAACTCTCCTTGTGCAGCTTCCATGATTCTTCTAGCTTCTTCTCCACGAATATTACCTTTAAATACTTCAATCATAGCTCTGTATAATTCTTGTTCACCAGAATCACCCATAGATAAATCATTGTTTCCAAGGTCATAGTCCTGGAAGTCAAATGCTTCATTGATGTTTTTTTCATTAGCTATCATTCCATCGAACTTAGAACCTTCAGCTACAATTTTATTATTCTTAAAAAATGCATTAGATATACCATCACTTGTTAGAAATTTAAGTGGTGATTCCACATCTTTGAATACTGATTTTACCATATTAATAGATTCCTTATATTGTTAACAATTCCAGGCTCTAAGAGATTTATTAATTCTAGAGTTTGGATCTCTTGCTGTTTTCTTTGAAGTTAATTTCTTCTTCATACCTTTCATTCTAGCACAGAAAGAGGCTCTTCTTGGATTACCCACCTTCTTACTCGGAGCTTTTAGGTTCCGTTTCTTACCAGTTTTTGTTTTCCCCTTATTGTAAGATGCACGACCTTTAGCATTCAAACCCCCCTTAGGGTTCTTGCCTTCTTTTCTAGTCCATGCAGGTGTCTTAGCCATGTTTCTTCTGTACCTCAAACTTAGCTGTTAATGATGCTCCTTTGTGTGCCTTAAATTTACCTGAATGTTTCATTAGTTTAAAAGATGAACCT
>Ga0180120_10001592_pt1 | contig 11559 bp, 12 predicted proteins | sample CPBDNA_3_FD_129677 | JGI IMG/M metagenome (GOLD analysis project Ga0180120, IMG submission 129677) | Freshwater to marine salinity gradient microbial communities from Chesapeake Bay, USA - CPBay_Spr_31_0.2_DNA (version 2) (version 2) | ecosystem: Environmental > Aquatic > Marine > Coastal ... | reverse complement strand
TCTCACTTTCACTCCCGTTAGTGGGATATTTATATTTACCTATCGCGGTCGTGTCGTATGGTTTCATTTCGGGAGTAAATGTATATCTATTAACTCTCTTATTTATTTTATATACGTCTATACTTCCCGCGCTGGTATTGTCTGTCGGTACTGGGAGTATCCCATTATCTCCGGCCCCTACGTCAGACTGACCCGCTTTCTCTGGTGTATGTAATTGAGCGAAATAAAAGCGTGACTGGTCGCTATCATATTTAAATATAGGATTAGTAGCCCCTACATAATTAAATCTTAATAGTCCAGAGGTAGGATTTTTAGGTGGTTCAAGTGGTAAATTGGGAGCGTTAATTATTCCCCACTCGTTTATCTGGGTGTAATCCTTGTCTGACCTACCATTAATACCACAGGCACAGACGGACCCGTAAGCGTTAAAAGACCAGTCAAAACCCATACGCCTTCCAGTCTTTAATCTCTTAACTGGTGGCGAACCTGAATCAGGGTCAAAGAGTTCAACGTTAATCCCTCCTATTTCGTCGCTTATTAATTGTATATATTCAGTCGTTCCGACTAAATATTTCTGGGCGAAGCCATAAGATAAATTATTTATATCTGATCCTTCCGTGTAAGTGTCCTCATTAGTTTTATCATAATAAATAAAAAAAGGTAATGACTGACGACCCTTAAAACTAATATCCGTCGTCGCGTCTAAATTATCTCCCCCTAAATAGTTATCGTTTACCGCGGTGTAATTTATATAATTCATATTTAGATATCTAACATTATCAACTGATAAAGGGACTCCTGTATTCGTCTCGGTTCCTTGTATCTTGAAAAAGTTCTCATTGTTGAATAATTCAGGATATAATTTCTGAGCCTTAAATAAATCCCTTAGATTTTCTAAGTTATCGTTCGTCCATAGTAAAGACGTGACTATGTTCTTCGTTTTTTTTTCTGTTTCCAGTATCTCATTTAGATTACTAAAACCAGTATAATCATTAACCTTCTGTCCCGCTATTCTTATCTCTGGTCTCTTGACGTATATATTATAATAATTACTATAATAATTCAGAGATTTCTGAATGTCCGACCCACTATTAAAAGCCTCTAAATTATCTTTACTAAAAGTATCAATAGAACCACATAAAAAGGGTTTATAACTATTCGTATTAAATGTAAGCGTAATATCTCTCTCTTTATATTTATTATCTATGATAGTGAACCTATCCCCTTCGTCGGCGTTTTTCAGTTGTTTAGTAATTTCTTCTCCGATATTTTCTGGTGAATTAAAACCCTTAGATACGGCTACTTTATAATAATCCTGATAAATAGCATACGTATCCCTACATGGTTCAACTTTCGGAGGAGGAGGAGCTATTAACTGGGTCCCGTCTTCTCTTAATATAGTCTCTCTTAAATTAGTATATTCAAACTGAGCGTCTATACGTCTCATAAGTGTAAGTCTTCCGTTATCACTTTTTAACCTGTATAATCCTCCTCCGAGGGCGATACCCTGATCCGCAGACCCTCCCTCTATCCACATGTAATCACAGGAGGCGAATTGACCGAATCCCGAAGCCTCGTATATCTGGGGTACTGGTCTACCACTATCAAAAGTATCACCATTCGTCCATAAAGTAGCGTCTAACGTATCAGGATAAACAAATCTTCGGGGTAGAAATGTATAACCACTCTCTCCATTAGTATTTAGATAATACTGATTAGAGATATAAGTTTCGTTGTCCTTTAAGTCATAAGTAAAAGTAGATTCATAACTTCTTATCCTCTGATATCCATTAATAAGAGGAGTTAATAAAGTTCCCGATATCGCGTCCTCTGGTTTAGTCGGATAAAGTTTCTCTTCATGAATATACTTAATAGTTCTCCTCTTCCCGAAGTTTTCTCCTTTTAATTCAATAGTATCCGCCCCCGCTCCTATCTCTGATATATAAGCTCCCTGAACTGATACCTTATCTCCTACGTCTAAATGGACGCCTCTCCCTAATTCATTCGTAAATAGAGCCGTGTTCTCGTCGTTACCGCTTATCGCTTGGACTGAGTGTTGTCTATTACAATCTAATATCGTGGTATCAGTATATTCCATTTATTTAATAATATATAATATATTATTTTTTTAGACATAAAATCTTATTTAATATATCTACCTCTGGACCTTCTAATACTCCTAATTTTAATTTATCGTCGCTGAATTGTTTTTTATCTATTGTATTACCTCCATGAGCGACGCATATCATTACGTCATTTATATCAGTATTGAATACGTTTTTATCTTGATTCTTAATGAATGAAGCCCCTTCACCCTGAGAACTCTTTTCAAATCCTCCCATACTATTAAAATATTTCTTAGTGAATAACATAGTCGCCTCGTGTATCTGTATCTTATGGGCGCACCTGATACCGGTTATAACGTAATCCTTTTCTGGATATGTAAATAACATACTAGAAGAACCGACTAATCCGCACTTATTATCTCTTAAACATTCATAACTATATAAAATATAATCAGGATTATAAATATCGTCGTCGTCCATGAAACAGACTATTTTATTACTGGCGAGTTTCTTTACTAAATAATTTCTTTTTTCTCCGATTGTTCTTCTCTTTTTCTCTCTATGATAGACTAATTTTATCGGATAAATATCTATCTGTAATCCCGATATACTATCAGTAAAAGGCTCGGTCCCGTCGTCGTCTATACATACCTCTAATTTATTATGAGGATATGTCTGGTTTTTAAGGTTATGGATAAATAAAGGTAAAAACTTACTTCTATTATATGTAGGTACAAGAATAGAAATATTAGGTAAAGACATTTATATTATTAAAAATATATTATTTTTAGATTAAAAACTTAGTCTATAAAAATTAGGTCCTTCTCTAAGTTCATTTTATAAGCGTAATACTGAACTCCGAAAGGAGGAGTATATCCTTTTTTAGGATTAGTTAAGTGGGTAAATGTAGGTCTTTTAAAAGGGATTATGACTTGTAAATGGTCCTTAAATAATTTCTGAAACCACTTCATAAGGATTACCTTACTAAAAGCGACTAATATAAAGGGTTTATCTAATTCTTTTAACTTAAAACATATCTCCTTCATTTTACTAAATGGCGGATTATCTACGACTATATCATACTCAGGGGTATATGAAAAGAAGTCTCTATCTTCATGAATTATATCATACCCCATATCGTTAAAGATTTCTTTCTGTTTCCCGTCGCAGTAAAAGGGCGCCCATATCTTTTTATCCTTCGGGATATATGGTTCAATAATCTCCCAGCCCTTTTTATCGGTCGCGTAATTATCAGAATCTTTATCATTAGTAAAACTCATTTTATATTATAATATATATTAATTTTTTAGATTAAACTTCTATTCTGTTAATCGCGACCTCATATATTTCAGGGTTCATTTCTATACCTATAAAATCGCGTTTCATTTCTTTACAAGCGACACCAGAAGAACCGCTCCCCATAGTAGGATCTAAAACTATATCACCCTGTTTAGAATAATACTTTAATAACCATTTAATTAATTCAACGGGTTTCTCCGTTGAATGTTTACCCCTTGTAGATTTAACTTCTAAAAGAGAGTTAGGTAATGGAGGCTCGTATAGTGGTTGTCCGTTGGCTCCTTCAAATTGAGCGTTTCCAGTTTCTTTTAATTTACCATTATCAACCCTATCTTTATAATTATAACAATCTTTTTTTATTACGCTATTAGGTAATGGAGGATCCCACCTCGGACCCGCTGTTTTAGGTTGTTTAATTTTTAGTTTCCCATAAGTTCCGTCTTTCGCTTCTACTTGTTCTTTTTTATCTATAAACTTATGTTTATGAGAACTTAAATCATAGAAAGGTAATTTTTCATAAAATACATATATTAGCTCATGTTTTCTCATAGGCATTTTTTTAGCACTTAAAAATCCCGCACTTGAAGACTTTACCCATATTAAATCATACCTAAACGGACACTTTTTAGGAGCGGTCCTGATTAATTCATATCCTAATTTTACATTACAACTCATAAAAATAGGAGTATTTATCTTTTTCTTTTTCATTAATTTAGACCATAAAATCTCCAAGTCTATCGGTTTATCCCACTCGCAAGACGTACAACTTCCAAACTTAGCCGTCGCATAAGGTAAGTCACAATATATTAAATCTATTGAATTATCGTCTATCGTATCTAACAATTCTAAACAATTCCCATTTAATAAAATACTCATTTATATTATATAATATATTATTTTTAGATTAAATTAAACTTACATACTCGGAGTTTTTCTGATATGTAAAATACAGACACTCTTACCAGTTAAATCCGTCGCGAGTGTTTCGTCTTCGTTAACTAAATCAATATTAAAGGTATTCAAGATTAACTCGTCAGGATTATTAAGGGCGACGTATGTTTTCTCTGGGGCTTCAAAGAATAGTGATCCTATGTTCTTATCTGTTCCAGTAGAGAACTTAGGGACCGAATAAACTATCTTACTGAAAGCGCTCTTATTAGCGTTATATGTTCTGATATTTAGATTATTAAGTCTCACGAATAAAGCTGACGTTGATTTAAGTTCTGGTACTGAATTACTATCAAAATAACCCAATCCTGAGGCGTTCGCGCTGGTGTATGTATCTACTAGGCTCTTACCCTCAAAACCTAACAATAGAGAAGAGTTAGCGTCGTCCGTCTCTGGATATTTATTAGTATCGTCTTTCTCTACTATCATAACCACGTCATAATCTTCCAAGAAACCACCTGATAGTCCTTTATAGGTGTGGGTCGTAGCGTCCCCCATATCATTATAAGGTCTCGTATCTACCTCTAAACCATTCTGGCGCTCTAAATCGTTCGCTTGAAGATATCCCCACCAGTCAGTAGTCCCGTATTTCATTCCTACATTTCTTCCCTTATAACTATCTATCGTCAGATATCTCGGCTGACTGGACGACTGATAATTACTCTGAAATACAATAGGATACAGCGCCCGACATGTATCCGCCACAGGTTTAAATCTTGTCCCCTTAGTTCCCGAGGCAGTAACCAGAGTAACGTAGGCGCCCGCCTTAGTGGGATCGGGGTTAGGTTCAAATAAATCAACCTTAATATTTTCATTCTGAATAGTGAATCTAACCTTAGTATATCCTTTACCCGAGGAGAAATTAGTAGACCAATTATATTCAGAGTCTATACTCCCGTCTCCTGTATAGTAAGAAACTTCTCTCATAGAGATAGGGTTCTCTACGTCGTGATTAGCGGAGGTAGTATCATAGACAGAATGAAGAACTCTCAGATAACGCTGATTAGTTTCTGTCTGAAACGCTCCCACTATGAAATCCCCGAAAATATTAGAGTTTCTCGTAATATAACTATCATTAGGATTAAAATAATCAGGGTCCAATCCCAGCGCCCGACTACGTGTAAATCCTACACACCAAGAAGTCCCCGCGGTTTCAGATACGTCTACAATAAACTCTCCGTCATTCAGCGCTATCGGGTTATCAGTTCCTATCGCCACATTATAAACTCCCGCGTCCGCTGTGGATAGAGCCGTTAGTCTATTGTTCGCCGAGTTATAGGACATACCGCCCGTCCCTTCATAATTATTAACCCACGTCTGAGATATGGTATTAGACCCTGAGGCGTTAGAACCTCTCTCCGAAAACTCATGTCTAAATCCTTCAAACGCTCCCTCTCCGTCTCTCTGAACGTCGCAAGAACATAAACCGAAAGTCTCGGGATTAGGTACTCCTTTATTAAGTCCTACTTGTATTTTTTCCGCTATTCCGTCAGCTGATAATCCCTGATTTCTATCAATACCTAGATCAGTCGGGATAGGCGCTGAGGTCGTCTGATTTATCGGTATCGTATCGCTTAACTTAACGCCGTAATATTGAAACCACTTAGAGGCGGGACTTACTGATAATACTCCCTCTTTTACAATTTTTAAACTCTGGACCGCTATCTCCGAATTAGCTGGGATCCTTAAAGGCTGTTGTAAGTGATTGTTAAAACTATAAGGCGCCTGAAATGTTGAAGTTCCCGATCCGTCCTGTAATTCATTTCCGCAGATTACTAATGAAGACATTTATTTATAATTTATAAAATATTATTTTTTTTATTATATAAATTATAAATAAAAGTATGGTATCCCGAAAAGAAGCGCATGAATATTTTAAGAAACACTCTAAAATCCACCCTGAGATAATCGCCCAAGAGATTATCAAGGTTAAGGCGCTTACGTCTAATCTCCCCGAACTCGCCGACGAAGAACCTGAACCAGCGCCAGCACCCGCGCCAGCAGAAAGTTTTTAATAGTAATAACTTAATAATAAATATTATATTAAGTATTTTATAAAATGTATAGTAAAAAGAAAAAGGTTAAGATTGTTCCCGCGCCTGAGAGCTACGTCGCCGACATGATTCAATATCGTCAAAAAAAGAAAGTTATAAATGAAAAGATTTTCGTAGAGGATAAACCCCCAAAAAAACTTAATAATAAAAAGAAAAATAATAAAAAAAAATAATTTAGTCCTCGTCCTCGCTATCCATTCCATAACCCTCCGCTATCTGTTTAACCTTCCTCTCGTTCACTTGAATATTTATCCAACAATTCTCCCTCTTGTTAGTATGGTCGTTTAGTTTCTTACCTTTAACCGCTCCCTTAGATAATAGGTAATTTTTATATTTCTGAGACGATAGATTAATAGAAGCCTTCTTTAATAAGACGTTTATCTGAGAAATAGATACCCAGTCTTTATCTCCTTTCTCCCATTCCTTATCTCCTATAAAGTTGAAAAGGTCTAAGAATCTATCCTCTTCTTTTTCTTCTTCTTTAAAGTCTTCTATTTCTTCTTTCATGTTATCAGACATAGGAGCCTTTTTCCCGTACTCATTAAATATTATTTTAATAAAGGCGCTCATAATTTCGGGTTTCTTACACCACGATTTAATCTCGTCGTCCTTCTTATAGAAATTACAGACGTTCTCCATTACGGGACAATCATGAGACGTATCCATTTCTTCCGCGATATCTAATTCTTCGTTAGTACAATCGCCCACCGGTTTCCATATACCAGAGGGTAACCTAACACATGATTTTTTAACGTATTCATATTTAATATCTTCACCTACTACCTTATACTTTTTCCTCATTAATGGTTTACCGAGTCTCTCGTCGTCTTCATTCAAGAACTTAGAGGGATACCTAAACATATAAGCGGTCTCCTTCGCGTCAGCTGGTTCTATCGGTGGTAAATCATTACAGAACATACAGACGCGGGCCTGAATCTTGAAATTAATCTCGTCCTTATGATTTACCCTCGCCTCAATTTTATCTCCGCCAGAAGATAACTTTTTTAAGATATTTCCGTTTATTTTATATTTTCCCTCAGCGTCTCTCGTGATTTCATTAGTTAAGAGAAGACGTTTAAACTCAAAGGGGACAAGCCACGATAACGCCTTCGCGCTGTCTCCTCCGTTACTTTTAAAGAGAAAGTTCTCTGAGTTAGTACTTCTACAATATTCACCGAAACAATTCTCTAACATACCTACAAGGACACCCTTACCACAATCTCTCTCACCGATACCTACTCCCCAGTTCTTATCTTCTACATGTCCCGCCAGACCTCTCGCGATATAATTCAACCAACAATCCATAAGCTCTTTATCATTATTAAAGATCGGATTTAGGATTTTATCATATACGGCTTTAATGTCTTCCTCAGTAGGTTCCTTAAAGTCCCGATTGATCTTGATAGTCGTATGAGTATCGGTATCATATTCTTCTAATTTACCTTTCTTAAAATCATAGAACCCATTCTTAAAACATAATTTAAATAGATTAGAAGTCCAGAGTTTATCAATAAAATCCTCGTCTTCTGTCGGTTCTACGAATTGAAGTAAGTTCATACAGGATCTCGCCATAGTTGAATAAGGTTTTAAAAAACCCTCGTTATTCTGAAAGATATTCATATTACCCACCATTTTAATAAGGTTCCTTTTAATCTCCTTATCGTTGTAAGTCCATACATTATTAACACGAAGAAAGACTCTCTCCTGACTGATAACATAATCATTTTTTAAAGTATCTGAAATATAAGCTCCTCCCTCCTTATCTGTTTCAATTACAATCATATCCTCTAACTCAGGGATAGGACAGAACTCTTTTTTTTTTACTTCTATTTTCATTCCTGTCATATTAAATAATCTCTTAGATAACATAGAACAGAGATTCACGTAATTATCTCCGTCTTCCCCTTCACATTCCGTAATCTTTTCTAAATGTAATCCGTCATGAATAAGGGCGCCTACTTTATGACCTTTTTCTTTTAGATAATCTAACATTACCATAAGACACTTACACTCTATCGTCTGTAAATAGTAACTCATAGCTGTTCCGTCTAGATTATGGTAATCAGCGCCTTTATTCTCAACCGCTTTCATTCTATATTTTAGAAGTTCATTCGTGTTTAATAATGTCTGGGTATTCCCTTTAATTTCTGATTCTAAGTCATAAATCATATCGGGGATATCTTCTTTTTTTAGTTTATTCTCTTTACAGAAAACAGGGATAGAACCATTATAAAAAATCCTCATTAAAAGAATCTTACAAGTATCACGACTTAATCCCTTAGTCCTCTCCATTTTTTTAAAGAATACGTCGCGGTTATGATTGTACGCCGAAAGGATAGAACAATCTAAACCTTTATCTTTTAGAATATGTTCTAAATATATCGGGTGAGCGTTTACCATATCTATATCAACATAATTCTTTTTACATAGAGCGGACTTAACGACTCCTTTCATAAACGCCTGAGCTATACATGTCTCACCTTCTTTCATTCCCTTCACTTTAATATTTAATCTCCCAATATCATTCTGAATATATTGAACCTCAACTTTTCCATTTTTACCATGTTTTAGATATTTCTTGATAGATCCCTTATACTCCTCGTCTATTATATCCGAGTGAAGTAGTTTCTGAGCGTTTAAGCTATCATATCTTTCATTAAGGGTAAATGTCTTCATATTATTTAGTTTAGATAATTTATCCGAGATTTTATTTTCCGCCATTACTTTATAAATAAGTATAGATTTTATTCTTTAAACTATTTACGAATTGATTTAGTATAATGAAAAAGAAAGTTAATAAATATTTTATGACTTAAATGAGACGTAAAATATTAAAAGTTTAAAATTATAGATAAAAGGTAAAAGTTTAAAAATCGCGAAAATTAAATAATTATATTATTTTCCGATAAAGTTTTTACTTTATTCGGATATTTTTCTTTAAAGAGGTCTATCTTATCATGTTTCTTATAATAGTAATAAGAGCTTCGTGCGTTCATAAAATCTTTATTATTATCATATTTCTCTTTTTTCTTTTCTTTATTTACTTGATAATGATTACGAGCGCGTTCCCTATTCTTATTCTTGAACTCGTCCGTATCTCTAATTAGTTGATACCTCTCTCTCTCCTTGTTTCTCTTCCTTTCATATTGATTAATAATGTTTTTTATTCTTTCGTCGGATAGTTGTTCCATTTATATAATTACTTATATATTTTTTTTTTTAAATAACTATACTTATTTTTAATATCTTAATATAATAAAATGCCGTTAGATAAAAAGGGTAATCCAGTTCTTTATAAACCATGGGTCAATAAGACTAAGACTAAAAGTAAATACTTCGTTTATGTTAAAGCTGATAATAAAAGAGGATTCAAAAAGATAGGTTTCGGTCATAAAGATTATCAACATTATAAGGATAAATTAGGTTACTATAAAAGATTAGATCATGGAGATAAAAAGAGAAGAGATAACTATCGGGGGAGAGCCTCTGGTATTAAAAATAAAAAAGGAGAGTATACATACTTAGATAAGAATACCGCTAACTACTGGGCGTACCGGACCCTATGGTGAAACTATTATCTCGGGTTCAGGTTCAGGTTCTCTTTCCTTTTCTTTATTTCCTTTAAGTGGTTCAGGTTTTTCTATGTCTTTATCTTTATCTTTTTTATCTTTTTTATCAGGGACAAGTTTCTCCTCGTCGCTACTATCATTATCTACCTCGGGATCAGGAGGGGGCTTACGCTCACAGAAACAGAGATAACAGAGATTTAATCTACAATAACAACGGGACTTAAATATGATCGCTAGGATACCACCTAACGCCCCTAAGATTAAACCTGTCGCGCCCGCCAGTTCATTAATGTTAAATTGTTGAAGAATACCACCACTATCAGACATTTTAATAATTTATATAAGATAATTTTTATATCTTCTAAATTATAAAATAATGCCTGAGAATAAACCAATAGACGAAGTCCTTGAAGAGTTAAAAGACTTAGTCAAGGACGTCAAGTCTATTAAGAATGACGTATCCGTTATAAAGAATAGATTACATGAACTTAATAGGGATAGGATAAATAAAGAACAACGGGAGGCGGACGATATCTCTAAGGGCTGGGGGTTCTGGTAATTCTTAATTTAGATTTTTTACAATTGTTTTTAATAGAAATATTCACATATTTTTAATAATTTTAAGAAAATATTTAATATATTTCTTAAAGTAAAATGGACCTTTTACCGAATATACAAGTAGATTTATTACAAGAAGATCCCGAACCTCTTGAAGAGGAGATCATGTCTGACGAAGAAACACCTGAACCTGAACCACAGGAGGATATTATACCAGAGGTCAAAGAGAGGGATATCATACCAGAAGAGGATATCTTCGTAGAGAAGAAACCTAAGAAACAACCGGTACAGAAGAAAGAAAAGAAAAAGAGAGTCATGACTGAGGCTCAATTAGAACGTCTACGTTTAGGTAGAGAGAAGGCTCTCGCGGTTAGAAGAGCTAAGGCTCAGGAGAAGAAAGAAATAAAAGAACTACAATCTAAAAAGAAAAAGAAAGATATTCAGAAGTTACGTGAAGAGGTTGAAGATAAACCCAAACCTGAACCAACACCCCAGAGAAAGACTATCACCTCATTAGAAGACTTACCCGCCGACATGTTAATAGAATTACAGAAGAGAGCCATAGAGGGATATGATACTAAACGTAAAGCGAGAAAAGAACAGAAGAAGAAAGAACAACAACACCAAACTAATATCAATAATAATCTCGGTATGGTTAATAATGCTCTACAACCTCAGAGACCTCCGAGATATGGGGAGGCTGGATATTTTAGGGATTGTTTTTAAATTATTGAAGTGTCCTCAAAAACGAGGACACCTGTCCTCAAAAATAAAATCACTCTAAATTATGAGGACACAGACTTTTACGTCTCTTCACGTAATAGAATATTAATAACCTAATAACACTTTATTACTAATGTCCTCAAAGTCCTCAAAGTCCTCAAAAATATTTATGATTTTATATTTTTTAGATTTTATAATTTTGATATTTTGATAAAAGAAAAACTTTAAAAAGTCCAATATTTTTGGGGACAGTCCTCATTTTTGAGGTCACTTATTTTAATGAAAAGAAACCTTCACTATCACATTCAATTTCAATAACTTCTTTATTGCTATCATCTTCAC
>Ga0180120_10001586_pt1 | contig 11578 bp, 9 predicted proteins | sample CPBDNA_3_FD_129677 | JGI IMG/M metagenome (GOLD analysis project Ga0180120, IMG submission 129677) | Freshwater to marine salinity gradient microbial communities from Chesapeake Bay, USA - CPBay_Spr_31_0.2_DNA (version 2) (version 2) | ecosystem: Environmental > Aquatic > Marine > Coastal ... | reverse complement strand
TCAATTGCCAAATATTGTGCGCCAACGGTTTTTCAACATAAACATCAATACCGAGCTCCATTGCAATCATGGTCGCAGCAAAGTGAGTGTGATCGGGAGTCGTTATGATTACAGCATCAATTTCTTTTGCCATTTTATCAAACATGACCCTAAAGTCCTTAAATTTTCTAGCTTTTGGATAAAGAAGGTAACCTGCTGCGGCTAGGTTGTCGTCTACGTCGCACATGGCAACAATGTTTTCATTGGGAACACTGCCCCAATTGGCTTTACCGCGACCTCCAACACCAATAACAGCGATGTTTAATCGATTGTTAGGAGCATTACTGCGGAAGTTAGGAATGAAAAAAAGGCCGGTAGAGGCCATTGAGGTAGATTTTATAAAAGATCTTCTTGTAAAATTATTCATTTAGCACAAATTAGTTTAAAAACTTTATTACAATAAATATATATTAATTTTATGACATGATGTGTTAACAAAATCTAAAATGATTTTTGTTTTCAATTTACTCCTACGGTCTTTAACTAATGTTAATAAAGGGAAGTTTAAACCAGAGTAATCTTTCTGATCTCATAAAGCTGGATCATGACGCACATGATATTATAAAATTTCACACTGTGATTTTATTTCAATTGTGCTTTAAAATACAACAAGGTTGTTTCATAGCGCTAAGTAATCTTGGAAAGGGATTCAATTAGTTTTTTCACCTGCTGCTCTAGAATTTCTATTCTTGCATTCTGACCTTTGATCCTTTCGATTAAATCAATACTCTGAAATCGTGTATCATTCTCACTCTCTGACTTTTTTAAAAGCATTTCCCCCTTGTCATTCATGATCCAATCAAAGCTAATTTCAGGATATTTTTCGCAGATGGCAGCAGCTACTTTGGCTGATATGCCATTCCTTTCATTAATTATATAACCAATAGTAGTTCCACTTCCATGGCCCAGTTCTATACCCAACGCACGCCGGCTTTTTTTGGTATAAGTAAGTACTCTCAAGAGTCTTTCAGAATATTTCATTAAAAAAAAACCTTAAAATGATACATTTGTTGTTAAATGTTTATATATTTGATAACATACGCAATGTATAAAGAATTAAATTCATACAAAAATTGTTTAATCATTAATTCAAATATATACTTAACCTATGCGATTACCCCGCCAAATCTCATGATCCCCAGCTTAACCTACTTTTTTAATTTTTAAACACATGTGAACAATAATATTTTGAATAATTTGTATAATTGACAATATTTACTGTTATTTAACAATTAAATAAAAATTCACAAAAAACATTAGTCAACTATTTTATAAATACTTTTTTCCCCCTCAAAACTTACCGCCCTGTTACACCTTTTAAACTTAACCCTTTTTTGTTCTGTATTTATTGAACATTAAATTTGGTTAAATGAAAAAGTATCCCCATAATAGTTTTTACCATCACGATTCTTTCAGTAAGAAAAAATTTGCCATTCGCCAAAAATTAGCAATACAAATTCTGTCCAAGTTTTTAATTATGTTCGAATATTTTTATTTATTAAATAAATCAATCAACTATGGAAATCTAAAAAATGATACTTCGTTGGAGGCTGAGAGACTAATGAGTTGCATCGAAATTCTTTTTACACTTGGAATGATTGAGAACGAGCAGCACAAAGCTATTCTCGAAGAGTTGATTTATGATGAAGCATTTAATGGTTTACAAAAGGATACGAAAACGGTTGCAATCCTAATTGAGTCCAAACTGAGAAAAAAGATTTTAGAGCTCAGGGATTCCTGATTTTAGACTTGACGCTAACCATTCATATACTAACACTTGTGTTTTCTGTTTTTTAGAAAAATTATTATCCGATACAAAACAGAATGTTTTGTTTCCATTAACATCAAATTTAAAGGTTCTAACTAAAGCACCATGATCTTGTGCCGCCAGGAAATTCTAAAGATGTTGATGGTGATTGTTGTCCTTCAGCGCGATGAAATGTTATTTATCAGCTACGGCGTTTTTTAAAAAAATTTCTTTTCTTAATTTTCTGTAAGTATTTTGACGGTATAAAATGTATTCTTCTCTGGACATGCTTTTACGTATTTTATAATAAAACTGTTGTAGAGACGATTTTTCATCGAATTTTTCACCAATACTATTTAAGCTCCAAGAGGTTAACTCATACATTATCGAAAACAGATCAACCCCTGTTTCTTTAAGATAATATAACTTGATCTTATTGTCATTTATATCCTTTATGTGACTTATATGGCCAAGATTTCCTAAGAACTTAAGCCTAGAAGTTAAAATATTGGTTGATATGTTTTCTGAGGAGCCAATAAAGTCTTTAAATGATTTCTTCCCCAAAAAAAGATCTCTAATAATTATAATAGTCCATCTATCGCCAACTAAATCTAGGGCAGAAGCAACAGTACAATCTGATCTATTTTTTTTAATGGCTTAAATCTTAAAATTTCAATTAAAACGAATACAAATATAACATAAGGTCTATGTCAATTAAATAAAGTGAGGTTTTTTTATTAAAAGTTTTTTTCGTGGTTGATTTATGCTGCTTGTGGCAAACCAAAAAATTTAGAATTATCAGAAATAGTAAACATAATTCAACTTAAAATCAATTAACTTCATAAACCATTGATTATATAGTCAATCGACTGAATTATTTATTACCATGTCATGGTCATATTGACAACACATTGGTAAATTATTATATGCATTCAAATCACTCGCAACCTTGTCGGTGTCATAACCAGATGCTGCAATGGCATTGTGAATTTCCATCTCGTTAGTTTGAGTAGCATCAAATAGAACGTCGATCTTCTTTTTGTCTACATCCCAGGTTGCATTAACAACTCCATCAATATTACTCGCTGCTTTTTCGATGGTTTTTTTACACATGCCACAGTTTCCTCGCACTCCGAAACTAAGTTCTGTCATTTGTATTTCATTTGAAACCGTTGCAACTTTTGAAGCTACAGTTTCTTTTTTCACTGTCTTTTTACAACTTGTGAATCCGATCGCTGCAATTACAGCAAAACTTAAAATTACTTTTTTCATGGTGTTAAAATTTAATTATTCTATTACTTGTTTTACATCTCCACATTTCAGCATCGCTTGACCAAAATAAGGGTTTACTACTGTTTCTTTTATGCTCAGCCAATACGCTCCTTTATTGTTATCTGCCATTGGGCAATATTGTTGATATATTTTTTTATTCACTCCAAAATGTTCAATCGCACTTGTTAAGTAGGAGGAAAGGAGCTTGAACTGACTTCTTTGCACTTTAATATCCGTTGAATTTGAAATCGAAGTGGTGGCATTTTTTAGTTCCTTCTCCAAGTACGTCCAGAGGGCAAGTGATTTTTTATCCTTCAATATTTTCATGTCAATTTCAGTCAAATCATCGAGTACTAAGAGGGCGTTTTTAATGACTGCTTCTGAATCATCGTTGACTAAATCATCTTTTAAATGGATGTAACGTTCAAATACCTTTTTCAATTGATTTTGAAATGCTTTTGATACTTCAATTCGCTCATTAAGAATTGTAGGATTGTCCCTATTAGTCATGGTCTCCACCATTCCCATATGACCTTCGTGTCCAGTCATTACTTTACCACCATCTTTATTCATCATCGACTTTTTACCTTGCAGCTGTGCTGCAGCATCAACGGTAAAAGCACCATTTGTCACGATCTCATCTCCAAGATTTAAACCTTCAAGAACTTCATATTCATTACCGATTTGATTGGCCAAAACAACTTCATGCATTTCAAAAACGGGTTGGTCCGGATTGGTTTTTAAATAGACGACAGAACGTTCACCTGTCCACAACACAGCAGATGCTGGAATTTTCAACACTTTTTTCATTTCCAAAACCTGCGTTCGCTTAACGACGCCTTCCACAAACATGCCTGGCTTAAAGACCTGGTCACTGTTGTTTAAAACGGCTCTTAATTTTACAGTTCTTGTGTTTGCATTTAGAACAGGATCTATAAAATCAACCTTCGTTTTGAACGTCTTATTTAGATTCGAATGGGTAGTTATAGAAATTTCTTGACCTTTTTTAAATAAATCAATTTGATTTTCATACACATCAAAATTGGCCCAAACTGTATTGAGATTGGCTATTTTTAATAGAGCTTGTCCTTCTTTAATATAGTCACCTTGTGCTACTAATTTTTCAGAAACCGTTCCAGTAAACGTCGCGTAAATTGGCACGTTTTCTTGCACTTTTTTGGTATTCTCAATTTGATTGATTTGAGTATCAGAAAGTTTCCATAGTTTTAGTTTATTTCGCACTGCGTTATATAATGCTGGCTGGATTTCTTTCAATGAAACTGCCGTGATGAGTTCCTGCTGAGCAGCGTACAATTCTGGAGAGTAGACCGTTGCTAATAACTGCCCTTTTTGTACTTTTTCCCCCGTAAAATTTATATTCAGCTTTTCAATCCTTCCAGAGAAATAACTTACTTGAACCGCATTGGCTTCTTCATTTTCAACAATGGTTCCTGATAATTTCACCTCAGTATTTCTATTAGCCCCTTCACTAACCACAGCGGTTTGGATGTTGGCCAACGCCATGGCGTTTTCGGTTAACTTAAACTGATCTGCCGCTAAACCCATTGCACTAGTTTCGGCAGGAATTAAATCCATACCACAAATAGGGCAATCGCCTGGTTCGGGTTGCATAATTTGTGGATGCATTGAGCAGGTCCACATTTGATTTGTTTCAGCCATTTCTGCGGGATTGTTTGCTGTTTCTTCGTTTGAGGTATTTCCAGAAAGAACCCATCCGAATAACAATCCAACAGCTAATATTCCGATGTAAATTATATATTTTTTCATGTCTTTAATTTGTTAAATAATTGATAACCGAAGTTTGGACGTAATACATTTTTACAGCTTCCACCAAATTCATTTGAAACTTTAATTGTAGTTCTTGAACATCCAAAATATCATTAAAATCAATCGTTCCTGTTTCGTAGCTCTTGATTAAAATTTGCTCTGCATTTTTGGCTTGTTTTAAATTTTTCGTTTGGGTGGTGTAGCTTATTCTTGCCGAAAAACGTTCAGTAATCGCTTTACTTAAAAGTATTTCCAAAGAGTTCAATCGCTCCCGTTTTTGAACTATTATTTCTTGCTGTTCTAACTCATTTTGCTTGGTTTGAGATTTATGTTTTTTATTAAAGATTGGGATTGATAACGCAACCATGGACATCACTATGTCTTTACCGTTATCCGAGAAATTCACATTTGGTCTTTCGGAAACATTAATATAATCTAATCCAAAACCAATCATAGGACTGCTTTCTTTTTGGTTTAGCAATTCTGATTTTTCTATGGATTGGTAGAGTTTATCATACTTTAATAATTCAGGATGCAACGCTAAACTTTCAGAATTAATTTCAAAGTCTTCAGAAGGTATCATTAAACGATCTACCACATTCACGATAATATCATTATCTCTATTCAATAGATTATTGAAGTTAGTTTGTTCTGCTAAAAATTGTTGTTGCAATACATCTTTTAATTGTTGTGTTTCGTTTTGACGCATTTGCAATCGCAACACATCTACTGCGGATGCTTTACCAACCTCAACAGAAGTTAATGCCAACGTCTCATAAGTTTCTAATAGTTTGATGTTTTCAGTTAAGACTTCTTGCTTTGCTTTGTTGGCGTATAGATTATAATAGGATTGTGATACCAAAGCCATTAGTTTTCGCTTAGCGATAACAATGTCCTCATATTTGGCATCTGCCAATGAACTCACATAGTTTTCTCTCGATGTGATGGTTCCAAACCAAGGTATCATTTGTCTAGCAGATACCTTAAATCGTTGTGCACCTGTTCTGGTTTCCGGTTCACTTACAAAGTAACCAACACCAAATTCTGTATTTGGAATGGTATTTAATTCGTTTACTTTTTCAGAAACTCTTTTGTATTGTAACTCAAATTTTTGAATTTCTGGGTTGTTTGTTAAGGCTTCATCTATAAGTGTTTCTAACTGTTGTGCATTTCCAATGAGTACAAAGAATAACGTACAAAGAATAAAGACTATTTTTATGTGTGATTTTATCTGTTTCATTTTACAGTTCTTTTAAGTTGAAATTCCGCTTTCCAGCTGTATAATACTGGAACTACAAATAAGGTTATTAAGGCTATAAGCATTCCACCAAAACTTGGAATTGCCATGGGAATCATAATATCGCTTCCTCGTCCGGTTGATGTCAATATTGGCAACAATGCTAAAAGGGTGGTTGCTGTTGTCATTAAACAAGGTCTAATGCGTTTTTCTCCTGCTTCTACTATGGATGCTCTAATTTCCGTTCTATTTTCGGGTGTGTTTTTATCGAAGGTTTGCGTCAAATAGGTTGCCATTACTACACCATCATCTGTAGCAATACCAAATAGTGCGATGAACCCAACCCAAACCGCAACACTTAAATTAATAGGATGCATCTGGAATAAGCCTCGCATGTTTTCCCCAAATAAATTGAAGTTTAAAAACCAACTTTGACCATAGAGCCATATCATTATAAAACCCCCTGCAAACGCTACTGCTATACCTGTGAATACCATTAGTGATGTCCCTACAGAACGGAATTGGAAATATAGAATTAAAAAGATAATTAGCAAGGCTAATGGCACAACCACTGATAAGGTTTTTTCAGCTCGTAATTGATTTTCATAAGTTCCTGTAAATACATAATTGATGCCTTTTGGAACTACCAATTCACCAGAATCTATCTTTTGTTGAATCAATGCTTGTGCATTTTCTACAACGCTAACTTCTGCAAAACCATCTACTTTATCGAAAAGTACATAACCGACTAAGAAGGTGTCTTCACTTTTAATGACTTGTGGGCCTTGTTCGTAACGAAGGGTTACCAATTCGCCTAAAGGCACAGGACTACCCTTTTCATCGGGCACATAAATTTGTTGTAAGTCTTTTGGATTTGCTCTTAATTCTCTTGGGTATCGCACACGAACACCGTATCGCTCTCGACCTTCCACCGTTTCTGTTAAAACCATACCTCCAACTGCGACTTTTAAAACATCTTGAACATCTTGTATAGAGATTCCATAACGTGCAATTTTCTCTCTATTAATATCAATTAACAAATAGGGTTTACCAACAATACGGTCTGCAAAAACAGCTTCTTTTTTAACACCTTCAGCTTCCTTGATGATGTTTTCTAATTGCACACCAAACGCTTCAATTTGATTTAAATCGTTACCTTTTACTTTAATTCCCATAGGGGCTCGCATTCCTGTTTGAAGCATCACCAATCGGGTTTCAATGGGTTGTAGTTTTGGTGCAGACGTAATACCTGGTAATTTGGTAACTCTAACAATTTCATTCCAAATATCGTCTGGAGACTGTATTTCTGGTCGCCAGTTACGATAGTATTCGCCATCGTCATCTTCGATTAGTTGAGCCCTTTTTACTTTGCCATAAGCAACATTTTCGGAATTATTAGGATTTGAAATAAAAAGACCATCTTTTAACTCAAACCAACCCTCCTCATTGACTTTGTAGCGTTGTCTTTCACCATCTGCATTCAGCATATATTCTGGTTTGTACTGAATCATATTTTCATACATTGATAGTGGCGCTGGGTCTAAAGCTGATTCTGTTCTCCCTGCCTTACCAACTACCGTTTCAATCTCAGGAATACTGGCTACCGCCATATCTAATTGTTGTAAAACTCTTTTATTTTCCTCTACACCAGAATGAGGCATAGAGGTTGGCATTAGTAGAAACGAGCCTTCATTTAAGGAAGGCATAAACTCTTTGCCTGTATTTTTCATAATGAAAAACCCTGCTATAACAATCGCAGTAGGAATAGACAAAAACAATAATTTATTATCTAAGCACCACCTTAAAATACACGTATAGTATTTAATGAATAGCGAAAAAATACCCAATAAACCAAAGCAAATAATACTTACAAAAATGAGATTCAAGAAGATGCTTTTATTAGCGCCTAATGGTCGCCAATATTCGGCTAAAAGATATACGATCGCTGATGCTGAAATAATGATATTGACAAGATTAGTTTGTTTGTCCGCTATCTTATTTTGAAGATTGAGAAGTGCTGTAATTCCAAAAGCTATTAAAATCAATCCTATCCAATAACCATAACCTACTGCTGAGATACCTGAGACTATTAAAACACCATTTAAAACATACTTAAAAGTGTTTTTAATACTTTTCTTTCTAAATAAAAACGCTGCAAAGGGAGGAATTAAAAATAAGGCGACAATAATTGATGCAGTCAACGCAAAGGTTTTTGTAAAAGCTAATGGTCTAAATAATTTGCCCTCTGCACCAATCATCGTAAACACAGGAATAAAACTTATGATTGTTGTCAAAACTGCGGTAACGATTGCACCAGACACTTCTGCTGTGGCATTATAAACTAATGTATTAATGGATTGTGTTCCATCATCTTCATCCAAGTGCCTAATAATATTTTCTGAAAGTATAACGCCAACATCAACCATTGTACCAATAGCAATAGCGATACCTGATAAAGCGACAATGTTTGCATCTATTCCAAATAACTTCATGGCTATAAAAACCATTAAAACCGCAACAGGCAATAAGCCAGAGATTAATATCGAAGCTCGAAGATTAAATACCATAATGATAATAACCAAAATGGTAATAAGAATTTCTAAAGTCAATGCTTCATTAAGCGTGTCTAAGGTTTCTTGAATTAACTCTGTTCTATCGTAAAATGGGACAATGGTTACTTTTGATGTTCTACCATCTGATAAGACTTTTGTAGGTAATCCTGCACTTAATTCGTTAATTTTCTCTTTTACATTATTAATAACATCCATTGGGTTTGCATTATAACGAGCTACGACAACAGCACCTACAACTTCTGCACCTTCTTTATCTAACAAGCCTCGTCTTGTTTTAGGACCTAATGAGACTTTTCCAATATCCTTGATTCGTATTGAAGTATAATCTTCTGATGTAACTACAGCATTTTCAATGTCGGCAATGGACTTAACATAACCCAAACCACGTACTAAATATTCAGCATTATTAATTTCAATAGTTTGTGCTCCAATGTCTTGATTACTTTCTTTAACTGCTTTTACGACCTGATGCAATCCAATATTATATTGACGCATCAATTCAGGATTTACATCCACTTGATATTCTTGAACATAGCCACCAATAGATGCAACTTCAGAAACGCCACTTGCAGAGGAAAGGGCATACTTTACATAATAGTCTTGTATGCTCCGTAATTCATGTAAATCCCAACCCCCAGTAACACTTCCCTTTTCATCACGACCTTCAAGAGTATACCAAAATATTTGCCCTAAGCCTGTCGCATCTGGACCCAAAGCAGGTTTAACACCATCAGGCAATAAACCACTTGGTAAGGAATTAAGTTTTTCGAGTATACGACTGCGACTCCAATAAAACTCTATGTCTTCTTCAAAAATGATATAGATACTTGAAAAACCAAACATAGACGAACTGCGTATGGTTTTTACACCAGGAATTCCCAAAAGGGAAGTGGTAAGGGGATAGGTTATTTGGTCTTCAATATCTTGTGGAGAATGACCATCCCATTTAGTAAATACAATTTGTTGATTTTCGCCTATATCTGGTATAGCATCTACAGCAACTGAATTAGTTGGTAAGAAACCAGTATCCCAATTGAAAGGTGCACTAACCGTTCCCCATCCTATAAAAAGGAGCAACATTAAAACGGATACGAGTTTGTTTTCTATTAAAAATTTGATGCTTTTATTGAGCATGGATTTATTTTTTAAACAGTGATACATTGGTAGTTTAGAAACTACAGCATACAAGAAATTATCCTAAAGTATGTTCCTAGGACAATCATCTATTGTTTAAAAATCAAATTAAATAGGTCTCATCAAGCTTAAAGAGTTGCCTGACGACCAAAGGAGGGGTGTAATCTGTGTAAGAATTTACCTCTTTTTCACCAATTTCAAAAAGGTTTAGATTTATGGAAACAAAAGAAGTAACAATTTTTTGTTGTTCAAGAGAAACTGTGCTAAAAGACAGTTGTAACTCATCTTGACCCTCAACAGAGATTTGTTGGTCACTACAGCAATTATTTTTGGTAATGGCGCACTCATCAGTATTTGATGGCGTTAGCGTTTCCATTCCACAGGTTTTAACTTTGTGAAAGATAGTTATGTCTACCAAAGTATCTCCACAATAGTGCATATCAACGGTGAATGACATTGTAGAAAATAGAACTACAAAGGCCATAAATAAGGACGCTATTTTATGGATAACCTGCTTCATTATTCATCAAAGTTACCAAATTTTAATAACGTAAATATAGTTTTTAAATGAATTTTAAAATTTATTAAGTTTAAATATCAATGTGTTAAAAAAAGCTATTTCTTCTGATTTTAATCATTATTCATGAGGAAATTAATAATAGCCATCAAGTAGATAAAACATTTTCGCATTGGGATATAAGTAATATCGGTTGCCCAAACCTTATTTGGATGGTCTATCTTTAAGTTACAAAGTAGATATGATATACTTTATACTCTTTATTCCTTCTTGAAGTGTGTTTTCTGGCACAATGGCTTGAAGACCCATTACATCATAATATAAGCGCTCTTTTCATTTATTGTTAAACGCATCTTTTGTCTATAGAAAGCCAAGTATGCATACGTTTGGCTCCTTTAAAACAATGATCGGTAGCATGTTCATCCATTAAACGCATAAGCTCTAAATTTAATTCTCTCTTGCCTATAGGATAATAATTAAAGACCAGAGCGATGTAGCTGTAGTAATTTGATTTATATGTTAACCCTTAGTTTAGAATGATCCCTGCTTACAATTGTTCTTTTTTCTTTAATGGATTTCATCGCAAGGCATTCTTTAAAAAATCAAGCTCCACTTTTTGTTGTCCAATTACTTTTAATAATCATTCCTCTTTTGAGTTCTGCCTCACTCTTCTTTGATTTGATCCCTTTAGTAAATACCTTTTCAGCTTGAGATAGAAACTCTCACTTCCTTAATTTAATATGTTGATGAGTGATTTCAAATTTCTGTGCTAAAGACTTTATCGTCTCTCATTCTTTTGGTGATTCTAAAACTAATTTAGTTTTAAACTTTGAGGTGAATTTTCTTCAGGTCATAATAGTAAATTTAAGATTCTTTTTTGAACTCAACTTACTGTTCTATTTTTGGGGGATGATCAGACATTCTCAACTTTGTTCGAGGTCTTTAGAAGTTTAATAATCCAGTTTCTTAACGCCATTGTATAGATCTTGTAAGGTTTTCTTCAAGTGGTGAAGTAGTTCAAATTCAACTGTTGGAGGAAGTTAAAGTATTCTGTTTTTAAATTCAAGGTTTTTAGATTTAGGCAATAGCAGAGATTAAGGCTGTCAATGCCTGGTTATTATATACATAATATTAATTGAATTAGATTTCTATTTGAATACTTCAAGATACTCAATAATAAAACTGTTAAATTTTAGATATTAGAATGAAGGTTGTAAAACAGAGGAAAAGGCAACATTAGAGGCAACTAAAAAAAGAAGCCCTAAAAACAC
>Ga0180120_10001583_pt1 | contig 11589 bp, 11 predicted proteins | sample CPBDNA_3_FD_129677 | JGI IMG/M metagenome (GOLD analysis project Ga0180120, IMG submission 129677) | Freshwater to marine salinity gradient microbial communities from Chesapeake Bay, USA - CPBay_Spr_31_0.2_DNA (version 2) (version 2) | ecosystem: Environmental > Aquatic > Marine > Coastal ... | reverse complement strand
GCTATCGCTCATTTCGCAGCTATTCCCGGTGGCATCGTGCGGGTGCATGACGTTGCTGCAGCCGTTGACGTCATTGCGACCGCGGAGGCGCTCAACGGACTTCGTGGCATCGCGGTCGACTACGTACTTCCCGACAAGATTCGACATGAACCCAGACAAGCCTGACGTGGGAGATCCGTGGATCTCGTCAGCCGCCGATTGGCCGTTGGACCTGTTGCTTGAACGCAAGGGCGCGACCCGAATCGCGGTGGTGATCCCCACTCGGAACGAGGAGCGAACGATCAGTGGAGTTGTCCGGTTGATCCTTGACGAGCTCAAAGCACTCGTCGATGAAGTTGTCGTTATGGACTCGCTGTCATCGGATCAGTCGGCACTAATTGCAAAGGAGGCAGGCGCACGTGTCTACTCCGTGGGCGAGGTACGGCCCGACCTTGGGATCCGAGCCGGCAAGGGTGAGGCACTCTGGAAGTCACAGTTCGTAACGAACGCCGACATCACGGCGTTCATCGATGCTGACCTGACCCAGTGGGGACCGCACTTCCTTCGAGGAGTCATCGGGCCGCTGCTGGCCGACCCGCAAGTGCAGATGTGTCGCGGATTCTACGACCGCATCCTCGATGTGGACGGATTGGTCACGCTCGAAGGCGGCCGGGTGACCGAGCTAGTCGCTCGGCCATGGCTGGCTCTTTTCCGACCCGAGTTATCCGCAATGGTGCAGCCGCTCGCTGGAGAGTGGGCGATCCGCGGGAGCATGCTTTCCTCACTGTCGATTCCGATGGGCTACGGCGTAGAAATTTCCACCCTGCTGGACATCCACTCCCTATGTGGACTCCGTGCTATCGCCCAGGTCGATCTCGGGCAGCGCGCCCACCGGCACCAAAACATTCATGACCTCGGTGCCATGGCAGTAGAGGTTCTCGCAGCCGCGGATCGGCGCCGCTTCCCATCAGGGGTTGCAGCGAACCCAAACGTCGCTGTCCTCGAGAATGAAGTAGTTCCACCAAATGAGGTGTTGTTAAGGTCCATGGATGAGGATCGGCAGTGGGCCGTTCGAACTATTCTGACCGACGAACGCCCGCCATTCAACACCGTGATCTAAAACTTTCACGAACCTTGCGATCGGTTTAAACAGTGCGCACAAAAAATTTGGCGTCAGGTGATGAATAGAACCTCGAGCTATCGCTGGCGCAGCTTCACCACATGATGCGGTGTCGCTGACGCCAATCACGGGCAATGCCCAAAGGGGACTCACAGTCATAGCGAGAGTGTTTTGGAACTGATCAATGGCGGAGGATAGGGGATTCGAACCCCTGAGGGCGTTAACCCAACCCGCTTTCCAAGCGAGCGCCATAGGCCACTAGGCGAATCCTCCGTGGGGGAGATTACCCACAGCCACTTTGCGCACGCACATTGCCCGGCGCGTACCCTGTCCCTTGACTCCTCGCGCGGTGTCATCTCGCTGAATCCCCCAGGGCCGGAAGGCAGCAAGGGCAGGTGGGCGCTGATAGGTGCGCGGGGGGTCCCATTTTTTAGCAATACCGTGTTTCTACGGTGTTGGAGTAGTGTGCACTGCTGGTAGTTTCCAGCCGAAATCCAATAAAAGTGGATCCATTGAAGGGAAAATCGTGAAATTAAGCTTTCTCAAGCCTGCAGGAATTGTGGCTCTCGCCTCGATCCTCGCAGTAGGGGCTACAGCTCTGCCCGCACAAGCCTCGCACACCGGAGAGATTGTTATTGCTTTGGAAGCACCCCTAACGGGTGACCAGTCCAATAATGGCAAGGACCAACTGCGCGGAGCCCAACTTGCAGCCAAGCAAATCAATGCTGCTGGCGGCGTCATGGGAAAGATGATCAAAATCGTTGGAGTCGACGACCAAGCCGACCCCGATAAAGCAAAAGCCGCAGTGACAGCAGCCAAGAAGGCTGGAGCTGATGCTGTAGTCGGCCCCTACAACTCAGGTGTTGGAGTCGTGAACCTCCCGATTTACGTCAAGAACAAGATTTTCCCCATGCGTATGACATCCTCTCTGGCAACGCAGGGATATGGCGCAACAACTCAGCCAATGAATTCGCAGATCGCACCCGCTGAAATTGATTACATCAGTTCAACCGGAGTGAAGTCTGTTGTCATGCTGGTGGATCCTTCGGACTACACAACCTCCATTGCCGCGCAAACAGCAGCAGGGCTTACTGCAAATGGCATTGCGGTCACTCAAGTTGTTGTCCCAGAGGGTAGTGCGAGTTACTCGGACCAGATTGCACAAGCATTGGCATCGAACCCGGGAATGCTGTACTCCAGCACGTACTACCCGGAAGGTTCGGTCATTGCAAAGGAACTATTGGCCACCGCACCAGCCACTCCATGTTTTATGGGTTTGGCCAATGTTGATCCATCATTCGTCACAGAAGCGGGTCTTGCGGCTGCACAACACTGCACATTCAGTGGTGTTCCCGCCGCTCCACAGTTGCCATCTGCCAAGGCCTACACCAAGGCATATGTCAAAGAGTTCAAAAAGAAGCCAGGTGTGTGGGGCGACTTCACTTACGACTCTGTCTACGTCCTGGCAGCTGCGATTGAGAAGGCTGGAACAACAAACTACAAGGCGCTCAAGAAAGCAGTTCTTGCAACAAAGAACTACAAGGGTGCTACCGGCTCAATAACTTTCAAGAAGAAGACAGGAAACCGCACAGAGGTTCCGGTCGAAATCCTTGAGGTCAGCAACAAGGGCACATTCGTTCTCGCTGACTAGTAGCAATTTGCGTTCTCTGCCCGGCTTTCCTTTGAGGAGGCCGGGCAGAGTCCTTTACAGGACCGACTGTCCCCGTGACTGTGTAGAGTGGCAGCGTGGCAAAAAAGGCAGAGACCCAAGCACCAAAAAGCCCTCATATGGCCTTGTACCGCACCTATCGACCACAAACCCTGAGTGAAGTCGTTGGGCAGGATCACGTCACAACACCCTTGCGCAGGGCTCTGGAAAATAACCGGATGCACCATGCATATTTGCTCTCTGGGCCGCGCGGTTGCGGTAAGACTTCAACGGCACGCATACTTGCCCGCTCCTTGAATTGTGAGCAAGGGCCAACCCCGGATCCCTGCGGTGTGTGCGAAAGTTGCGTGGACCTGTCAGCAACGGGATCGGGTTCCATCGATGTGATCGAGCTCGATGCAGCAAGCCATGGCGGTGTTGATGACACCCGTGACTTGCGAGAGCGCGCCATGTTTGGCCCCGCCAAGTCACGATACAAGGTGTACATCATCGATGAAGCCCACATGATTTCTCCCGCGGGATTCAATGCGCTGTTGAAATTGGTGGAGGAGCCACCGGAGCACGTTCGATTTATTTTTGCGACTACTGAGGCAGACAAAGTACTTCCAACAATCCGCTCGCGCACACACAACTATGGTTTTCGATTAGTCCCCGTCAAGATTCTTCAGGAGCATTTGGCAACCGTCTGCGTGAGTGAGGAGATTTCTGCTGACCCTGCGGCACTTGCGTTAATCGCGCGTGCTGGCGCGGGTAGTGTGCGCGACTCGCTCTCGGTACTCGGTCAAGTAATTTCAGGGTGCGGACCTGAAGGCGTCACCTACCAAGACGCCGTACTGCAGTTGGGCATGACGGACAACTCACTGCTCAATGAAACGATTGACGCACTCATTGATCGTGATGGGGCAGCACTCTTCGACGTTGTTGACCGCGTGATTGAGGCAGGGCATGAACCGCGGCGCTTTGTCACCGACCTTCTCGAGCGAATCCGGGATCTCATTGTTTTGCAGCGCGTTCCGGGTGCAGCAGAGCGTGGTTTGATTCACGCACCGCTTGAGGTTATTGAAACGGAAAGTGATCAAGCCAATCGCATTGGTGCAGCGGAACTTGCGCGTGCCGGAGATCTGGTGTCCCGCGCGTTAACGGAGATCAAGGGAGCAACCGCACCACGCCTTCAGCTTGAACTTCTTATGGCAAAACTGCTCTTGCCGGCATCTGATGACTCGACCCAAGGCCTGCGGGCGCGGATTGATCAGCTGGAACGTGGCGTAGTTGCAGGGGTTGTGCACACGCCTCAACAGGCTGCACCGGCTGCACCTGCCGAACCGGTTGCGGCACCTGCGGCGGTCCCGCCCGCACCACCCAAGTTATCGGCAGTTGCTCCACACACTGCACCTACTGAAGCCACGAAAAAACCACCTGCAAAACCGCCGGCCAAACCTGCTGCGCAGCAACCGGTTGTGGCAGATGCTCCCGAGATCGTTCCCGAGGCTGCTCAGACAACGGCTGCTCCAGCAAATCCGGGAAACACCACTCTTGCATCATTCGTTTCCATGTGGCCGAGCATCATGGACGCCCTGCTGAAGTACTCCCGCGTTGCCTGGATGGGATTCACGGATTCGTCACCGCTGTCTTATGAGAACGGTGTTCTTGCGGTCGGGGTTAAAGACTCAGGGCGCTACAACAACGTCAAAGGTGGTGGGCACGATGAACGCCTCCGTCAATCAATCCTCGATGTATTACAAATTGATTGCACCATTGATGTTGTGTTGAGTTCCCAAGGGACACCGTCAGCACCAGAACGTGTTGAGGACACCCCAAGCCTCGATGACGAAACCACACAAGACGTTACGGGTGCGGCCCTCATTGCTCAGGAACTTGGCGGCGTTTCAATCGGTGAGATCGAGAACGGTTAATCGGTATGTATGAAGGAATCGTTCAAGACCTTATCGATGAACTTGGTCGCTTACCGGGCATTGGTCCCAAGAGTGCCCAGCGCATCGCATTTCACATTCTGGGAACGGACTCTGACGACGTGCGCCGATTGGCTGAGGTTCTCCTCGAGGTAAAAGACAAAGTTCAGTTCTGCGTGATTTGTGGAAACGTGGCGCAGTCAGAACAATGCCGAATTTGCAGTGATCCCAAGCGTGACCTCACGGTTCTGTGCGTGGTTGAAGAACCCAAGGATGTTGTTGCAATTGAAAAGACACGCGAGTTCCGTGGCCGCTATCACGTTTTGGGTGGAGCGATTAACCCGATCGATGGCATTGGCCCAGACGACTTGAAAATCCGCGAACTCATGATTCGTTTGAGCGACAACACCGTCACTGAGGTCATAATCGCGACGGATCCCAATCTTGAGGGCGAGGCAACTGCAACTTATTTGTCTCGGACAATCGCACCATTAGGAATTACCGTGTCACGTCTGGCCAGCGGGCTACCCGTTGGTGGTGACCTTGAGTACGCTGATGAAATCACCCTCGGTCGAGCATTTGCTGGGCGACGTCAGGTGGGAACTTAGAACAACTAACTCTTGCCACGTGGAGTCCACCGGAAAAATACGGTGGCAAGAATGGCGCCGAGAATTATCCAGATCACCAGAACTAGGGCTGTGAGCCCTAGTTCAAATGAACCATTGACTTCCATGGCGGCTGCGGTGTCAGGGAGAAAGACACTGCGCATTGCTTGGGTGAGCCACTTGAGTGGAAAGAGCGAGGCAAAGTTCTGCATCCATTGCGGTAAATCACTGAACACGAAGAACACACCTGAAGTGAACTGCAGAACCAAAACAACAGGGGATACCAATGCCGCTGCTCCCCGTCCTTGCTTGGGAACAACGGAATACGCAATGCCCAGCAGGGTCCAGGCGATCAGGCCAAGAACGCTCACCCATACAAAGGTGAAAATGGCAAAAGATGTTGTGGGTAGGTCGATGCCGAAAAACAAAACACCAACGGCAATCAAAATTGTCACCTGGGCAACATAGGCAACAAAAACCATACCAATTTTCCCAATGAAAAACGCTGCTCGCGGCATGGGTGTTCCTTGCAGGCGTTTGAGGGTTCCGTCCTCACGCTCCATGGGGATTGAGATGGCAAGGTTTTGAAATGATGTGTAAAGGATTCCTGACGCAATCATCCCCGCAACAAAATATTGGGAGAAAGTTATTCCTGAGTCGCCGAGTTCCTGTCCACCGAAAACAGACCCGAAAATAACGAGCAGGATCATAGGCAAAAGAAAATTGAAAACAGCCGATTCCTTGTCGCGGAAGAACTGCTTGAGTTCAATGCCTACACGACCCAAACCCATCCGTAAAGTGTTCATGCAGCATCACCACCGTTTGTCTGGCGATCTTGTGCTATCAATTCGAGGTAGGCATCTTCCAAGCTCGCGCGGCGAATTGCAAGATGTGGGATCTCACCGGCAAATCGTGAGGACAATTCCTCAACAAAAGCAGTGGGTGTTGTGGTCGATTGAGCTTGCTCACGACCAGCTTCGGTCCACGTGACAATGGCATCACCGCGATTACCAATGGAATCGGGTGCACCTTGAGCGACAATTCGTCCGCGAGCAATGACGGCAACGCGGTCGGCCAAGTACTGTGCTTCATCCAAATAGTGCGTGGTCAACAAAATCGTTGTTCCGTTGGACTTTAACCGGTCAATGAGCACCCAAAACTCTCGGCGTGCTTCCGGGTCAAATCCTGTTGTGGGTTCATCGAGAAATAGAACTTCGGGGTTACCAATGATTCCGAGTGCGACATCCAGGCGCCGGCGTTGGCCACCGCTGAGTTTGCCATTGCGCGAGTTTGCTTTCTCAGTCAAACCCACGGCGGCCATCACCTGATCTGGATCTGCCGGGTTGGGGTAATAGCGGGCAAAGTGCTTGATCGTTTCACTCACCGTGAGATCTGCCATGTCGGTGGCATTTTGCAAAACGATGCCCAGTTTCGCCTTCCACGCGCCTGTGGGTTTGTTGGGATCGACGCCAAGGACGCTGGCTTGACCGCCATCACGCTGCCGGTAGCCCTCGAGGATCTCGGTCAGGGTGGTTTTCCCCGCGCCATTGGGTCCAAGGATTGCCAAGCACTCCCCGGTATCGACGTGGATGGAGACTCCGGCGAGTGCAGTGAAATCACCATATCTCTTTGTGACATCAGTGGCTGTGATGACTGGGGCGCTGCTCATTGCGAGGAATCCTTTGATCGAGCGGATGGGGTACAACGGGTCCTGATCAGGATAACCGCTGCGGCTAAACTAACCCCTCGTGTCCTTGATTGTTCAAAAATATGGTGGTTCAAGCGTTGCTGACGCGACCAGTATTAAGCGTGTTGCACGCCGAATCGTGGACACCAAGAAGGCCGGACACCAGGTTGTCGTTGTTGTTTCAGCCATGGGGGATTCCACCGACGAACTCATGGATCTCGCGCAACAGGTCTCACCGCTGCCTCCCGCACGTGAACTTGACATGTTGCTCACCGCAGGCGAACGCATTTCTATGGCGCTGCTTGCCATGGCAATCTCGGATCTCGGTGCAGTTTCCCGGTCCTACACGGGTTCGCAGGCAGGTTTGATCACTGACTCGGCACATGGAGCAGCTCGAATTATCGATGTCACCCCCGGCCGAATCACCGATGCATTGGACAAGGGCGCAATCCCCATTGTCGCAGGGTTTCAAGGGGTAGCGCAGGACACCAAAGACATCACGACTCTAGGGCGCGGTGGCTCTGACACGACTGCGGTTGCACTGGCCGCTGCGCTCAACGCGGATGCTTGTGAGATTTACACCGATGTTGACGGCGTCTTTACAACCGATCCCCGAGTTGTTTCACGTGCCTCAAAAGTCGACTACATCACCTATGAAGAAATGCTAGAACTTGCCGCCGTGGGTGCCAAGGTTCTGCATTTGCGGTGCGTGGAGTACGCCCGAAGATTTGGTGTTCCCATTCATGTTCGGTCCTCGTTCTCTCAAGCAGAAGGAACGTGGGTTCTCTCACCCGAGGGTGTGCAAGCAGCGGTAGCGGAAGGAAAAATCATGGAACAACCAATAATTTCTGGAGTTGCGGCTGATCTGAAGGATGCCAAAGTCACCGTAGTCGGCGTCCCAGACAGACCAGGTGAGGCCGCGGGGATCTTCCGTGCACTTGCTGATGCCCAAATAAATGTGGACATGATCGTGCAAAACATTTCCTCGACTGCCACGGGCCGCACGGATGTCACTTTCACCTGCCCTCAAGACTCCGTGCACAAGGCAATGGCGGCACTGAATGATGCACAAGGGTCCATTGATTTTGAAAGCTTGATAGTCGATGACCAGGTGGCAAAAATTTCGTTGGTGGGTGCGGGAATGCGCTCGCACCCAGGCGTATCTGCTGACTTCTTCACGTCATTAGCCGACGCGGGCGTTAACGTGGAAATGATTGCGACCTCTGAAATTAGAATTTCGATCGTTACTCGTGCTGAATCTGCACAAACTGCCGTTCAAGCAATTCACACAGCATTTGGCTTGGATGCCGATGGTGAAGCAGTTGTTTATGCAGGGACGGGCAGATAGTTCATGAGTAACGCAAAAAATGTCGCAGTAGTCGGGGCAACGGGCCAAGTGGGCACCGTGATGCTCAAGCTTCTTGCCGAGCGCGAGTTCCCCATCAAGTCACTGAGGTTGTTTTCCTCAGCGCGCTCTGCTGGCAAAGTCATTACCTGGCAAGGTCAGGACATCACCGTGGAGGATGCTGCCACTGCAGATCTTGAGGGCATCGACATTGCGCTGTTTTCCGCGGGGGGAACAACATCCAAGGAACTTGCACCCAAATTCGCGGCCGCTGGAGCGATGGTGATTGATAACTCATCAGCATGGCGCATGAATCCTGAAGTTCCTCTGGTTGTCAGTGAGGTAAACCCCGAGGCGATCGCGGATGCCCACAAGGGAATCATTGCAAACCCAAACTGCACAACCATGGCGGCAATGCCGGTGCTTAAAGCGTTGGACACTGTAGCTGGACTTGAGCGCATCGTGGTGACAACTTTTCAAGCAGTCTCTGGTAGCGGTCTGGCTGGTGTTGAGGAACTAAAGTCGCAGGTCGTAGCCGCCATGAGTCAAGACATTGCAACCCTGACCCACGACGGCTCCTCGGTTGTGTTCCCAGACCCGGTGAAATACGTGCGCACGATCGCATTTGATGTTGTGCCGCTGGCGGGTTCGATTGTTCCTGATGGCAGCGACGAGACCGACGAGGAACAAAAATTGCGCAATGAGAGCCGCAAGATTCTCAATCTTCCCGACCTCAAAGTTTCGGGAACCTGTGTTCGTGTTCCCGTTTTCTCGGGCCACTCACTGAGCATCAATGCCGAGTTTGCCCGCGACATCACCGCTGAGCAGGCGGTGGCGGCACTCAAAGTGGCGCCTGGGGTTGAATTGAGTGAAGTACCCACGCCACTGCAGGCCGCGGGTTCTGACCCAAGTTTTGTTGGTCGAATTCGACAGGACCAAAGTGTCGAGGGAAACAAGGGACTCGTGATGTTTGTTAGTAATGACAATCTGCGAAAAGGCGCTGCGCTCAACGCCGTTCAAATCGCTGAACTACTTGTTTAACGGATAATTGAATTCGGCAAAGTCACGCTGATAAATATCAGCGATGAGCGCATCCGTTTCAGGTGATCTGTACTGATCCACTTTGGACGTTGCCTTGGTTGAATTCTTGCAGTAGTACTGCCCGTCCAGGTCGGGGGTATTTGTCAGTGCAGCAATTTTTCCCCATGAGTTATCCAGATCCTCAAGGTGAATAATCTCGTTGTAATCAATAATTCCAAAACCAATGTGATCGGTTTGCCGGCGCCAGTGTGGGTCTTGCTTGCGGGAATCTTGATCTTTGATCACTTGGAGAAATTCTGTGAAACTAATTTCGCCTGCTGCTTTCCCGCCAAGTTTCTGCGAGATTTCCTCGCTCTGACGCAGTCCCTGCCGAATCTTTTCGAGGTATCCGCTGAGTACGCGCGAGCTGGGATTGCGCACAACGGTGAATCGGGTGTAGTCCTTGCTGGTCAGAACCTGTTCGAGCAGGTCCACGGGTAACTGGTAGGGCCGAACGTGCGAACCTGATTTCATGCCGTTGTGTGGCTTGTCCAAGAAGCGTTGCGCGTGGATTTCATTGAGCCGCGCACCTTCGAGTGCACCAAGTGTCGCTTTCATGGTTCCGCAACCAGCTTTGGGAACTTCGACATAAACATATTTATTGACCAATGAGATGTGGGTGTGAAAGTTCACGGAACGCCAACCCATTGATTTAACGTAGGCTCGAGTTGTTGGACCAAAATCTGTTCGGGCCGGGCGGCGATCAATCACACCTGAACTCTACTTTGTGAGAGTAGCTCCACTTTGTGAAGGTAATTGTGGTCGGGGTGGCGGGATTCGAACCCACGGCCTCTTCGTCCCGAACGAAGCGCGCTACCAAGCTGCGCCACACCCCGAGTGCCTGCGCACGAAACAAGCGGTTAATGCTATCCCAGTTGTTTACGCGGAAGGAGGGCCAGATTATGAGTAGTTCCGAGGTCACCAAATTTCTCAGAAAATACGACGCTGAGCAAAGGGCTGCCTTGCAATCGGTGCGAGACACGATTGTAAATGCCCTTCCCGCTGGAGAAGAAGTTATTGCTTGGAGCATGCCGGGTGTCCGTATCTCGGGTGATCTGGTCTTGAGCTATTGCGGATTCAAAAACCATAACTCTATTTTTCCAGGGGCAGGATCACCTGTCAGTCGGTTGGGTTTAGAGATTGACAAGTACCGCACTTCAAAGGGCGCCTTGCAATTTGAGCGGGATAGGCCATTTCCCAGGGGACTACTCAGGGAGATCATTAAATTCCGAATCGGTGAAATCAATGCCAGTTATCCCAAGAAGAGTGGTGAATTTAAATGGTTCTATTTATCTGGCAACCTGAAAACACAAGGACAGATTAAAAACGGGAAAAGGCATGGTATCTGGCATTGGTACCGCGCAGATGGCTCGCTCCTGAAAGTGGAGCAGTTCAGATCAGGGCTGAAAGTTAGTTAGTCGCAGCGGAGAAACTGAGTAGCGTTGCTTCAGGTGGGCAGGCAAACCTGAACGGGGCGTAACGGGAGCAGCCTAAGCCAGCTGAAACATGCAGCAAACTGTTTCGATAGGAACTGAGCCCCCGAGCTCGTCGGGTGTTCAAATCGCAGTTTGTAACGAGTGCTCCATACCCTGGAATTCGCAGTTGCCCGCCGTGGGTGTGCCCGGCAAGGATCACCTGCGCACCATCCGCGCTCATGGAATCAAGAACTCGAAGGTATGGAGCGTGAACTACACCCAATGTGAGATCCGCTTCTGGGTTAAATCGGCCGGCAACTTGACTGTAGTCATCACGACCAATGTGTGGATCGTCCACACCGCGGACATCGATCAATCGCCCGTCTACTTTCCATTCGTGCTGAGTGTTGGTCAGGTTCAACCATCCGTGCTCGGACAGTCCCTCAACCAAGGGCGCCCAATCCAGTTGCTTTCGGGTTGGTTCTAGTTGAGAGGGTCCTGAAAAATACCTGGCTGGGTTGATTGGTTTGGGAGCGAAGTAGTCGTTGCTGCCAAGGACAAAAGCGCCTGGAATGTCTAGTAAGGGTGCGAGAGCTTCAAGAGCGGAGGGGATGCCTTCTTCATGGGAAAGGAAGTCACCGGTGGCAACAACAGCATCGGGGGACAGTGCAATAAGTGACTGCACCCATTCGCGTTTGCGGTGTTGGCCTGGGACCATGTGGAGATCAGAAATATGGAGTACTCGAAGGTCACGTGAGTGGGGGGCGAGAACTCTCAGG
>Ga0180120_10001576_pt1 | contig 11614 bp, 10 predicted proteins | sample CPBDNA_3_FD_129677 | JGI IMG/M metagenome (GOLD analysis project Ga0180120, IMG submission 129677) | Freshwater to marine salinity gradient microbial communities from Chesapeake Bay, USA - CPBay_Spr_31_0.2_DNA (version 2) (version 2) | ecosystem: Environmental > Aquatic > Marine > Coastal ... | reverse complement strand
GTATCGCCGACTTTCAAAGATAACATCGTATCATTTTCCTTACCATAAAGTCGAACGAAGGTCTCATTATTTTTAGCGAATTTATTGGTGATGAATGAAAATTGAAGGTAATCATCGTTAACCTCTTCGTAAGGCAAAAACGGACTGAATTGTTCTGTAATAGATGACAAGCGAGTTTCAACAATAACTTTTTGTCGATTACTGAGATATTTCCAATCTTTGTTTTCCCAAAGTCTTTCCTTTTCATAATCTTTCGAACCCAAAAGCATTTCTTTTGTACGACCCGATTTTTTATGTTTAAAGGTCATATATTCTAAATATTTTCCTTCTGCACCATCTTTCATTTTTAAGCTCAAATTGCTCCCCACGGCATAAGCTCTGTAATCTTTTATGGGTTCATACATCAAGACATAGGAAACCAGCAAACCAGAAAGAACGAGCAAAAACAAATTGAGATTCCAAAAAGATTTCGGGTTGGTCGATTCTTTCCGCAGAATCCACATACCTCCTATAAATGAGAAAAAGGCAAATAGTAATGGGAGCCACCACGCGAATAACCAACTGAGCAAAGTAATCAATACTAGACTTGTCAACCAATATAGTAATTTCTTCTTTTCTGGTACTTGGTTTTTCTTGAAGGCAGCTAACAAAATCCAGATACTGAAATATAGCAGCACCAAATCTTTCCAAAACGACTCAGCCGGCGTCAGTGATCGACCAATAGAGCCTTTCATCGCATCGCCAAAACACCCACAATCGTTAACGCATTGTGGACTCATCGTTTCATCTACGATAATTTCATCTACTCGGCTTACAATTTTTACAGACTTGTCCGTTTTCGCTTTTTTCAGCAAAGCTTGCCCAATTGGGTTGCTCAATTCGTATCTATTTCTATCAGTGAACTTTACTCCAGGATTGCAATTATCGGTATGCCAAGTGAGAAACGTAAAAAACAACATTATCCCAACAATGAGTACCGAAACAACCTTCAAGCGCTGCCCTAGGACAACAAGAACTCCCAATATTATTTCGAAGAGGCAAATTAAGACAGAAAGTGTTAAAGCCGATTCACCCATACCTTCGAGACTAAATTCAGGTATATTGAACCATTCCTTGATTCGATAAGCTAGGGCGCCGTCTTCAAAATATTCTTGTAGTTTGTACGAAAATCCGATTGGATCGTTGGCCTTCACTAGACCTGAAACAATAAAAATGCTACCGACGATCACTCGTGCTGCGCTGGCCAGCGCTATTCTTCCTTTGAAAACGATTAGTCCGAAAATTGAAAATAAAAGAATAGCAAAACCTGTAATTTTTAATGCCGTTGTATTTCCGGTCAGATTAGGATGAAAGGCCAATACCAAAAGTGATATACTTACGATATTAAGCGCAACGAAAATCACATTGAACAAAAATGAACGTCCCGCGACGGTTGCCTTCGGTCTCATAACAACTTTTCTACTCATTTCCCAAATGAATTAAAGAAAAAACAGAATAATTCAGCATGTCATAATAATTGGCATCTATGCCTTCGCTAATCAAAGTTGAACCGTCGTTGTCTTCAATCTGCTTCACTCTTAAAATCTTCATGAGAATCAAATCTGTCAAAGAACTCACCCTCATATCTCGCCAAGCTTCGCCGTAATCGTGGTTCTTTTTCAGCATTAAATCATGAGCTGTATCCGCATATTTATTAAACAAGCTCAAAGCCTCCTCGGCTGAAAGCTCCATTTCCACAAGGTCCTTTTCCTCTAATTGGATAATGGCTATGATGCAATAATTTACAATCGCCATGAATTCACCGTCGATGCTCTCTCCAACTTCATTTTTTCCAGTTTCCTGAATCGTCCGAATTCTTTGCGCTTTGATGAAGATTTGATCTGTCAGAGAACTTGGTCGAAGAATGCGCCACGCTGTGCCATAATCTTTTGTTTTCTTGATGAAAACTTCTCTGCATTGATTTACTATTTTTGTGTATTCCGTTGAGGTCTTGTTCATTCTGTTTTTTATGGGCAAAATCAAGCGATGAAGATAAAGAAAACGACAAAAATGAAGATGCTGATTCGCGATAAGTTATTAGAATTTACTGACAATTTAGTCATGGGGATTCTAAATGTCACGCCCGATTCATTTTATGACAAGAGCCGTGCTTCAACGGATGCAGATTTGCTGAAAATGGCTGGGAAAATGCTTTCAGAAGGAGCTGATATCCTAGATTTAGGCGGTTATTCCAGTCGTCCCGGAGCAAAAGATGTCTCCGTAGCTGATGAAATAGGCAGGATTCAACCTTCTATAAAAATGTTGCGACGGGAATTTCCGAACTCGTTAATTTCATTGGATACCTTTCGTTCGGAGGTGGCAAAAGTTGGTTTGGATGAAGGGGTCGACATCATAAACGACATAAGTGCAGGACATCTGGACGCAGAATTACCCAAAATCGTCGCAAAGCATAAGGTGCCATACATCATTATGCACATGCGTGGAACTCCTCAAACCATGCAGAGTTTGACAGAATATGAAAATATTACCCAAGAATTATTTTACTATTTCAGCGAAAGAATTCGGACCTTCCATCAAATGGGAATTCATGATTTAATCATCGACCCTGGTTTCGGTTTTGCTAAAACGGCGGAAGACAATTATGAGATTATGGAAAATCTGGCGATTTTTAAAAAATTGGAATGCCCAATTTTAGTCGGAATTTCAAGGAAATCATTTATTCAGAAGAAATTTAAGGTTTCCATAGACGAGACGTTAGCACCTACTAATCAACTGCATAAAGAGCTTTTACTAAAGGGCGCTCAGATAATTCGTACGCATGATGTAGGTGAGGCAAAACTGTTGATCGAAGAGTTAAAAACGATGCGCTAATTTCTGATTCGTCCAATTTTAAAAAAAAATTTAGACCAAAAGGACTTTTTTCTTTACTTTCGTAGACGTATATAAAAACGAGTATGAAAATAATAATTGCTTTTTTTGCCTTTTTACTGATTCCTTTTTCCAACTTCTCTCAGATTCAGGCCGGTTTTGCTTTTGACGATTCCATTTGTGTTGGAGATTGCATCTTCTTTCAAGACACCTCAGTTGGAGTAGTGACGTCTTACAGTTGGAGTTTTGGTGGCGGAACACCTACTACCTCTACAGCGGCAAATCCTGGACCCATTTGTTTTACAGCAGCGGGAACTTACAATATTGACCTTGGAATTATTGGCCCAGATGGCCCAAGTACGGTATCGCATACAATACTCGTTGGTAATTACATGGATTCTATGGATGTCAGCAACGACACATTAATAGAAATGGGCGGAGCAGCTTATCTTGCTGCAAATGGATTCCCGGGCGGAGGAACCTATAACTGGATTCCGAATGACATCTTTGAATGCCCTAATTGTCCAGAAACAGTAGGTTCGCCTTTGATCCCTACCAACGTAATTGTTCAGTACATATCACCAGAAGGTTGCGCAATACAAGACACCATTTTTGTTGGAATAGATTTTAAAGATGTTATGGACGTTCCGAATAGTTTTTCGCCTGATGATAATGGAGTAAACGACAAAGTTTATCTGAAAGGACCTGGAATTGTAACTATGACTTTCCGAATTTTTGATCGCTATGGACAAAAAATGTTTGAAACTTCTAACCAATCTGAAGGCTGGGACGGAACATTCAACGGAAGAAAATTACCGCCTGCTACATTCGCTTGGACGGCTGAATACTCGCTAATTGGAGGTCTGACAGGTGTTAAGGCGGGAACGATAACTCTTATTAAATAATCAAGGAAATGAAAAAAACACTTATCCTCTTATCTATATTTTCTGCTAACATTTCCTTTGCTCAACAAGATCCTCATTTCAGTATGTGGTACAGTTCGCCTTCGTTATTGAACCCTGCATCAACGGCTACAATGGAACAAGACGTTACTTTCTTTACCAATTACCGAGCGCAATGGCTTTCTGCATTACCGAACCAAATCAGAACGAATGCGGTGAGTGCTGAAATAAAATTGGGGAATGATAGATTGCGAAGTGGCTGGTTTGGCTTAGGAGCACAATATAACAACGATGCAACTGGAGATGCACAAATCATGTCTCACATTGTTTCTATTCCTTTTAATTATGTTTGGGAAGGATATGAAAAATCTTATTTCTCTTTGGGAATTAAGCCAGGTGTAATCAACCGATCACTTAAGGCACAGATTCAAACGTGGGACAACCAGTGGAATGGAATTGGCTTTGATAACACTGTTTTTTCTACGGAATCAAGCTCTAACAAAAACACTCACCTTACGGTTGGTGCAGGTATGTACTACAAAAAATTGTATCGAGATGGATCTAAATTTGACATTGGATTCTCAGCGAATCATTTGAACGCGCCTGAACAAGGATTTCGATCACTTTCTTTTCAAACCTTCCGTCAATATATCTTTCATACAAGCGGCAGTATCAAATTGGATCGTTACAAATTCTTATTGTCTCCTCAATTGATTACAATGTTTCAAGGACCGCACAGAGATGTGATCATTGGAACATCTTTTGATATACTATTGGACGAAGGTTCTCGTAGAACAACTTTCGAGCAAGAAACCATGCTCAGCATAGGATTGAATTACCGCTTGAATGATGCATTAATCACTTCGGTTATGATGAAATGGAATGGTTTCCAAGTTGGATTATCGTATGATGCTATGATGAACATCAACAGAATCCCTACGAAAACGGCAGGAGCACTAGAATTGTTCTTGAAATATTCTTTCTACAAAGAACAAAGAAAACGTTTCATCCGATAGTTTTGAGTTTAAAACATTGAACCCCGTTCCGTTCCGATAACTATCAGAATCTGGATGAGATCTTTATTTCAAGTAACTTCCGGCGATCAGTCCACCAGTATGTAAGAATACGATCTTGCGGTTCTCGATATTTGAGTTTTTGTAGTAATTCAGCAAAGCAAAAAAGGCTTTTCCCGCATAAATTGGGTCTAAATCTAGATGATGCTCCTCTTTCATTTTCAATATGAAGTTTGATAATTCCTCGGTCTTTTTGCCGTAACCGCCGAAGTGATAATCCGAGTGAACATTCATTCTCGACAACACTTGGTCAACGGATTCCGAATCAAACCCAGCGAACTTCATGATATCGTTTATTTCTTTGCTTACATCAAATCTTTTTAAGACGGGAACGGCCTGAATAGTCTGATTTTCATTACAACTCAAGGCCAAACCAATGCTTGTTGTGCAAGTTCCTTGCGCAACCCAAATCTCATCAAAATCTCCCTCTAATTCAGAAACAATTTCTTGACAACCGATTATTCCCAAGTAGCTCTTTCCTCCTTCTGGAATAATATAATGGCTGCGGAATTCATCTTTTAATTCGTTCTTGTATTCGAAGTCGTCTTTTAAATGATATTCCTCCCGAGAAACGAATCGGAATTTCATGCCCCATTCCGCACATTGACGCAGAATATCATTGCTTTTTTCATTCAATTCGTCGCCTCTAACGATAGCCATAGATTGCAATCCATGAGAATGACAAACATGAGCAGTTGCCAATAAATGATTCGAATAAGCTCCTCCGAAGGTTAAAACTCCCGTTTTCCCCAAATGTTTTACTTGAAGTAGATTGAACTTTAACTTCCGCCATTTGTTACCGGATACAACATTGTGAATTAGATCATCACGTTTAATCGTGATGGACAAATTTCTTTCCTTCATCCATTCCAATTGAAAAGCTTGGACTGGTGATGGAACTTTGTACGATTCGCTTGCTTGCATATTTATTAACTGTATTTTTGCCATATGACAGATGATTTCTCCTTTTTCTCCAAGCGTGGAAAACTAGATCCAGAAGATTATTACACCAGTCCTGAGGGTTACATTGTTTTCACAGAGAAATACCATATTAAGCGGGGTTATTGTTGTAAAAGTAGTTGTAAGCATTGTCCATACGGCTACAACAGATCTACTGGACGAATAGAAAAAGGTTAACGAACTCCATTTTCAGGAAAGCGCCCTTTGTAATTTCGAAGAATATCTTTTATGCCTTCAATATCCTTTTTAACATCACCCGTTGGTTTAAACTCCCCGTAAAATCCTCCAATTTTCTTCTCGTAATCCATGTATCCGACGTAAATCGGAACCTGAGCCTTTTGAGCAATGTAATAAAAGCCTTTTTTCCAATTCGGGCTATAACTTCTCGTTCCTTCAGGTGTGAAAATCATAAACATTTCATCGTTGTCGTTGAAGTATTGCACTGCTTGATCGGTAATGTTGGTTCCTTTTTTTCTATCAACGGGAATACCGCCAATTGCTTTTAGAATAAAACCCAGAGGAAAAAAGAAAAGTTCCTTTTTAATTAAAATCTTGGTATTGACGCCATACTGAGAAAACGCGATTCTCCCAATAATAAAATCCCAATTGGAGGTATGCGGTCCCATTACCACAACGCATTTCTTTACATCAGGCGTTTTGGAATCAATTTTCCAGCCAAAAAGTTTAAGAATTTTAAACAGTATTTTTCCCATACTACAAATATAGTATTTCGCCAATTATCGTACTTTTGAAAATAGTTAACCCTTATGCGATTAAAACGTCTTCTTGCCTCCTTATTTTTCCTTGTCACCATTTGGACGCTATTTCTATTTGGCCGTTTTTTCGCCGTAGACAAACCCATAGAAAATCTAACGCACTTACCTGAAAATGCAATTTTCGCTATGCGTCTGGATGGTTCAGCAGCACTGAAAAGCACCTTGTTTTCAGTCTTACTCGAAGCGAATGATCCTGAGGTGATCAAAGTGATAAACGAGCAGATCAACAAGAAATGGAAGAGAAAAGGGGTGAGTAAAAATTTGGGTATTGACTTTTTATCCGATATAGTAGTCTACGTTTTCCCTTTCGAAGGGGAACAAATGTTGGGTATGAGTTATAATTTGACACGTCCTGATTTGATGCGGAAAAATGCACTAAGAGCACTCGATTCGGACCAATGCTATTCAATTAATGAAAATATTGGCGTTGTTTTGACCTATCTCGGGAAGAAAAAATTTGATTTCGAGAAAAAGGCACGTGCGATTAAAATGGCTCAAAAAATTGCTTTCACACCGATAAAGGGAGATTTAGCTGGTAAAATTGCTCAAAAAGAAACTACAAAACTCGTTCAAGTGACAAGTAGAGGAATGTTATACGGGTCTTCGACTTTATTTACGCGCACGGATGTTGATCTTACGCTTAATGAGCACTCCATGGTTTTAACGGGTCAACTCATTAAGAACTGCGATGTAAAAGACATTTTCTTGAACAAAAATTACACTTTGATTCCATCTGGAATGCATTTCTACACCACACTCATACCAAAAAGTGTGCAGGATTCCTTGCATGCTATTTTGAAATCGAAAAGATTGGTACTTCCCGAAATAGAGGCAATAGCCGTGAATTATCGTGGAATGCACATAAATAATCCGAATGGTGTTTTGTTCCAATCACCAGATATAGATATGGTGCTTAATTTTAAAGACTCGGTTGATTTCATTGCTGCACTGAAAAAGAGTAGTTTCCTAAAAGAATTACATTTCATGTTCAAATCTGAGAGCGTTATTACCAATGGCATAAAAGATCTCTATATAACGAAGATTGACCCTCAAACCTATCTTTTTAGTTCAGAAAAGAATGCGAAAACGAAGATGAATCCACAAAACTGCCTCTTGAAGCTGGATGGAAACTTGACAAACTTCACCAACATTACCGGCAACAAATGGTTCATGACATTTTTAAATGGTTTGCCGATCTATTTCAATTCGAAATCATTCTTCTCAAAAACGAAAAATATTAGTGTCACCGTCACCAATACTGACGCGAAAAAAGCCACTCTCGAAGGGCGACTGGATTTTAAGGAGGAATATTCACCAATGAATGAAATCTTCAAGTACGCCGTTCAAAGCAATATTATCCGATTGAAGTAAGCAGCTGTTGAAAATAGTCGGTCGCTTTCAATAAACGCGATCCATACCATGAAAAGATTTCCCCATCGACAAAAAGGACTTTTGCTTTTGGGAATTTCTTTTGAATTTCATCCATATCCGCTGGTTTAAAAGGATAAGGTTCCGAACTGAGTAGAATGATATCAATCTCATCATTCACTTCGCCCAACAATGGATAACGACTACCCGATGCACGATTTATGAATCCGCATTTCTCGAGCATATCCGAAATAAAAGTATCTGCTCCAGCTAACATCCAAGGATCTTTCCAAATGAAATAAAGTGCGGATTTCTTAGGTTGAAGCACTAAACGGTCAAATTTGACTTGAATCTGTTTCACCATTATTTTGGCTTGCTCTTCTTTGCGGACGATTTTCCCTAGTTCGACCATCATTTCGAAAGCATCGTCTAAAGTCTTAATGTCGCTCATCCAAACGGGAGCAATCTGCTTTAAATCGTCGATATTCGACTGATCATTTTCTTCTTTGTTCCCGATTATTAAATCTGGACAAAGTTCTTTTACGCGACTAACCCTCGCATTTTTAGTGCCCCCAACGCGCGTTTTATTTCGAAACCATTCTTCCGGATGGACGCAAAACTTGGTAATTCCGACAACTTCGGCATCCAGACCAAGATGATATAGAAATTCTGTTTGAGATGGAACCAAAGAAACGATACGCCGAACGGGAGTTTTAATCTCCAGTTCTCGCCCCATTTGATCCCTTACCTTCATTTAAGCCAAAGAAGAAATGATATCGTATTTCGTAACGATGTGGAATTTTCCATCTGCCATTTCCACCAAAGCGGCCGGCGTTTGTTTGTTGATCAATTTCGAAACTTCTTCGATACTTGCCGACTCCTTCACGATAGGAAATGGAGCTTGCATGATAGACGAAATTGGCGCATCAATTACACTTGGGTTTTCAACCAACAAATGATAAACGTGATTATCGTCGATAGAACCAACGAATTTATTGTCTTTCATCACTGGAATTTGCGAAATACCGAATTTCCGCATGGCTGCGACAGCGTGAGAAACCAATTCTTCTCCAAATAAGGTAACCAAAGGTTGATCTTCGTGCACTTTGATTAATTCTGAAGCCGTTTTGAATTCCTCTTCCAAGAAACCTCTCTCGCGCATCCAATCATCGTTGAACATCTTACCAAGATATCGACTTCCATGATCGTGGAACAAAACAACAACAACGTCGTCTGGTTTGAACATGTCCTTCATCTGAAGAATACCTTTTATAGCTGCACCAGCCGAATTACCAACAAAGATTCCTTCTTCGCGTGCAATTTTCCGTGTGTAAACAGCTGCATCTTTATCCGTTACTTTTTCAAAATGATCGATTACGTCAAAATCAACATTTTCGGGTAAAATGTCTTCACCTATTCCCTCTGTGATATAGGGATAAATTTCGTTTTCATCGAAAATACCAGTTTCCTTGTACTTTTTAAATACCGAACCATAGGTGTCGATTCCTAATATTTTGATATTTGGATTCTTCTCTTTTAAATATTTCCCAACACCTGAAATCGTTCCTCCTGTTCCAACTCCAACTACAAAATGGGTTATTTTCCCTTCAGTTTGTTCCCAAATTTCAGGTCCTGTCGATTCGTAATGTGCAATAGCGTTTGACGGATTATCGTATTGATTCACATACCATGAATTTGGAATTTCAACCGCTAAACGTTTTGAAACGCTATAATATGATCGAGGATCAGACGGTTCAACTGCCGTAGGACAAACCACAACTTCTGCTCCAACAGCGCGTAGAATATCCATTTTTTCTTTGGACTGTTTGTCATTTAACACACAAATTAATTTGTATCCTTTGATAATTGCACCAAGTGCCAATCCCATTCCTGTATTTCCAGAGGTTCCTTCGATTATTGTTCCACCAGGCTTCAATCGTCCATCAGCTTTAGCATCCTCGATCATTTTAATTGCCATTCGGTCCTTTACAGAGTTGCCAGGATTCGTTGTCTCAACCTTAGCAAGAACCAATGCTGGAACGTCTTTTGTGAGTTTATTTAAACGAACCAATGGAGTGTTTCCTATAGTTCCAAGGATATCTTTATAGAATTTCATGCGATTTTATTTGAGGGCAAAGGTACCGTTTTATTAGAAATAATTACATGAAGGAGTAGATTTGAAAATTATAAATTGCATTGGCAGGCAGGAATGCAACACAAGATATATTCTGGTGGCTAGGCCTTCCGAAATCCAGGGGAAAGGTATGGTGTCTTGGTTGAATCGTCCGTGGAATTTCAAGACCAGATCAAATTCGAGTATTTTGACTTGAACACTCAAATTGTTGCGAACACACAGCTTATTCCTGTTACTGTTTCTGGTTTTTTAAATCTTGATAAAAATGCCTCAACAACTTCTTTTGAATTGGTGCCTAACCCTTTCACCCAAGAACTTGGTGTTTTTTACCACTCTGATATTGTTACCGAAGTATCAATTGAAATATTTGATGTTCAAGGTCGAATAGTTGTTGAAAAGATCCAATTTGCCTGTACAACGGGTGACAACCAAATTGAAATAGGGAAATATCTAAAAGATAAAGGCCAGTATTTAATTAAGGTGACTACGAAAGAAAATCAAAGTGAAATAAAGAAGGCGATTAAATTCTGATTTCCAATCAAAAATGTAAGGTCATCTGCGTCTCTGCCTTCACAGGCAGATCCAACTTATCAAATGAACTTAGGGAATACCCAATCAACCGCACAGGATTTTCCAAGGGCAACATCTCGTTGTACAATTCCACAGCAATTTCCATCAGGGCCTTTTCAGAATCTATTTCAGTTTCCACCGTTTTACTACGCGACAAAGTCTGAAAATCAGCGAATCGAATCTTTAGACTTAAGGTTCTCCCTTTTTTGTCCACTTTTACCTGTCGCGACCAAAGTGTTTTCAGTAATCGTTTCGCTTCTTCCCAAAGCAACATGTCATCGGAAGTATTTTCTTGAAAGGTGTTTTCTACTCCAACGGATTTTCGCTCGTGCTCCGATCGAACTTCTCTGTTGTCTATTCCTCGCGCAATCTTAAAAAAGAATCCACCTGATTTCCCGAAATATTTTTTCAATTCTTTTTCTGAAAAAGCTAACAAATCCTTGCCTTTAAAAATCCCAATTTCTTTCATCCGCTCTGCTGTAGCCTTTCCTACTCCATGAAACTTATGGATAGGTAATTGTTCTACATATACTTTTCCTTCTTCAGGAGTAATGACGAAAAGTCCATTCGGTTTGTCTTCGTCTGACGCCAATTTAGCCAAGAATTTATTGTACGAAACTCCTGCTGAAGCGCGAAGATTCGTTGAATTAAAAATGTCCGTCTTAATCGACTGAGCGAGGAAAGTGGCCGAATTCATGCGCATTTTGTTCTCTGTAATGTCCAAATATGCTTCATCTAAAGACAAAGGTTCAATAATATCTGTGTACTGCTGAAAAACCGCTCGGATTTGATTGGACACTTTTTTATACTCCTCAAAACTGGGTCGAACAAAAATCAATTCGGGACAAAGCTCTTTGGCACGTCTACCAATCATGGCGGAACGAACACCAAATGTTCGTGCTTCGTAACTGGCGGCCGCGACGACACCTCTTTCTCCACCACCTCCTACTGCAACAGGCTTTC
>Ga0180120_10001572_pt1 | contig 11631 bp, 9 predicted proteins | sample CPBDNA_3_FD_129677 | JGI IMG/M metagenome (GOLD analysis project Ga0180120, IMG submission 129677) | Freshwater to marine salinity gradient microbial communities from Chesapeake Bay, USA - CPBay_Spr_31_0.2_DNA (version 2) (version 2) | ecosystem: Environmental > Aquatic > Marine > Coastal ... | reverse complement strand
CTGGCTACGATTCTGGGAACCATACAATCCACCTACACCAAGTTTCCATACTTGCGTAAGGTGTGGAACAAGAACACAGAAGAAGAGCGTCTGTTGGGTGTGTCACTTACAGGGATAATGGACAACTCCTTGATGACTATTAAGAACAAAGGCTTGGAGAAGACTCTTGAACATCTTCGTGGGATTTGTATTTCTACTAATGCTGAATGGGCTGACCGTCTTGGTATACCTGTTGCTGCTGCAATTACATGCGTCAAACCGTCAGGGACGGTATCGCAACTGGTGGATAGTGCCAGTGGCATACATGCTCGCCATAGTCCCTATTATATCCGTACTGTGCGTGGTGATAATAAAGACCCCCTAACACAGTTCATGACTGATCAAGGTATACCTAGTGAGCCTTGTGTTATGAAGCCAGATCAAACAACAGTATTTAGTTTCCCTGTGAAGTCTCCGACTAAGGCAGTGGTTACTGAAGATATGACAGCCATTGAACAACTTGATACTTGGCTGATGTATCAACGACATTGGTGTGAGCATAAACCCTCAGTGACAATCAATGTTCGTAAGGATGAGTGGTTTGAAGTAGGTGCCTTTGTGTACAAGTACTTTGACGAGATGTCAGGTGTATCTTTCTTGCCTTACAACGAGCACACTTATCAACAAGCACCTTATCAAGAAGTAGATAAGGATCAGTATAAAGACTTGCTTTCTTCTATGCCATCTGCTATTGCTTGGAGTGAGCTGGCTAACTACGAGAAGGAAGACAACACAGTCTCAATGCAGACAATGGCCTGTACAGGTGATGTTTGTGAGATGGTTGATATAACATAGGAGAAATAAAATGTATGTTCTAGTGCTCATAATGTTCTTTGAAGACAGGTATAAGATCAAAAGTCATGATACGTTCTTCCCAAGTCAAGTTGCTTGTCATCAGTTTGCAGCTCCACTTAAAAAAAGACTTATGGACACTAGACCTTCACCCAACTCTGATGTAAAATACTATTGTTTTGAAATCCCTAAAGAGGTTTAAATGAAATACGATCCAGTAAACAGTCCAGCACATTACAAGTTAAGTGGTGGTATAGAGTGCATTGATTATATCAAACAAGTACTAACCCTTGATCAGTTCATTGGTTACTGCCACGGTAATATGATCAAGTATCAACACAGGTACATGTACAAGGGTAACCCTGTTCAGGACATGGAGAAAGCAGAATGGTATTTAAACAAGATGCTAGAGGCAATGGAGGAAAAACACAAATGAGACCATACGAAGAAGGCATAAAGGACTTTAGGGAAGGCAACTTAGGTAATCCCCATAGACCTAATACGAAGCAGAACAGGGAGTGGGAGATGGGCTTTAACAAAGCTTACTTCCGTAACCTTGAAAGGGTTAAGCTGAATGAACAAAAACAAAAAGAGTCTTGAAGAAGAGGCCAAAAGTTACAGGCAGAAAAAGATAAAGCCACCGCTGAAAAACAAAGCACTTACTTCTCGTAGGTACTTAGCTGGTCAAGCGATGGCTGCGTTGTTATCAAGATCTCCAGGTCACATACACAGAGGAGATATAAAGCGTGAGTCATATGATTGGGCTGACTTCATGTTAGAGGATGATGATGAATAACAAAAGGGGGCTTCAAGTGGCCCCCTTAAGTTTATTGTATAGCTCTTAATTCAGCTGGAGTTTGTAGCCGTTTTATCAAATCCATTGTATTTAAATAATCTTCTAGTATATATAACTCTTCCCTAGTTAATTCAGATAACTTATCTTCTAGATTTAAATCCTTTAAAGCTTCTGTAACCTTACCCCTAGAATGTTTATCTGCAATCTCAAACTCTAGGTCTGTTGTATCATTAGGGCCAGATCTCTGTAAAGCTATAAGAGTCTTGGCCATTTTTCTTGTGGGAGCTACTACATATTTTTTCCATTGAGTTTTTTGTTGCTCTTGAGTGGCATTCCTAAACACATTACTCTCCATAAGTTCTGTAGCTTTAGGTTCAAGTATCTGAAAAAATACATCGTGATATTCACTAACAGCTTCAGGTGCCATCTCTCTAGTTTTTACAGCAGCATTTAATTTGTATTGATCTTCCCCAATAAGATTTAATACCCTTTGAGTGTTAGTTAAATTTACTCCACGTATACCTAGTATCTTTGTAGAGGAAGGATCAGTAGGTCCAGTTGCTGTTTGTACTAGCGGTGCTTTAACTTCTCTTCCAAGAAGTAAGTCTGCGATGTTATCAACGTATCTAGTTGCATCGTTAAGTATTTTTTCACCTTGATACTTATCTACAGGTCTCCCGTCTCTACCTAAAGCAATTCCAGCTAACGTATTAATAGGTTCTAGTGGCCTTGTTACAGCAGCAATTGGTTGTACTATAGTTGACCCTAAAACTTTATTAAATGCCTTCCAATAATCAGCATTATCAGGGTCAGTTAAATAATAAGCAGCCTCTGTAACATCCCTTTGACTTTTATCTAAATTCCTTAGTAATCCAGACAAGAGAAAATCATTTCTAATTCTTTCGTACAACTCTGGTGGCGGAGCTTCACCATCCATGTAGTAAGAAGCTACTCTAGCTGCAGCTTTAAACATAGAAAAAGGAAAGTCATATTGTTGATTAATAATCTTTCCTGTAAGCGGATCTATGCTTTGATACATATCAAGACCCTTGAGTCTGTTTTCTTTTTCTTGGCCAGCCATTGAAAATATAAGGCCAGCAGAAACAAAACCTCTAGTTAATAAAGCATCAGTTCTTTCTTCTTTAAACTTACCCATTGATTTCATAACCAAGTTTAAACCAATAGTATTTTTACCAGCAAAAGCCATTGTTGCATTAAAAAATCTTCCAAAAGGAACTAGCATACCTATACCAGGAAGATTTCTGGCATCTTCAATAACACCAGCAATTTGTCCTAAGTTAGTGCTGTCTTTATAGGACTTTGAAAAAATAGCATCTAAAGTATTGTCTACTGCTTCAGCTTCAATTTGTGCATAGACATCTGAAGCTAAAAACTTTTTGATTGGTTCATCACCTATAGTTTTTGATCCATAAAAATCATTCCAACCTTTACCCGTAGTAGCTCTAAGTTTTTTATCCATTTGAAAAATAAATTCAACAGACTTTGTATAGTTATCCTGAGCTTTAACTAGAGTTAAAGTTTGAACTAAGTCAATCTTATCATCTATAGCTAAACCTAAAAGTTTTTGTTCTGGTGTAAACTTACCATCTGTTACAAGCTTAGTCGTATTTTCTACACCCCCAGGGAGCATACTATTTAATCTCTGAAGTGCTTCAGAGTTTCTAGTCAGTGCTGATTGAAATGCAAGGTAGCTCATGTCAGGGTCTAGTAAAAGTTTTGCCCTCATAACATTAGATTGAAATAGTATTGCAGCTAGATCATGAGATTTTTTACCTTGCTTGGTAGCACCCACTAGTTTAGCCATAGTACCATAGCCCATGTGGACTGCAGCCAAAGATAAATCCGTAGTAGCATTTAATGCTGTATTACCGTACCAACCAATTACGTTTAATGCACTTGTAGAAGGGTTAGCTACAAGCATCCTGATCATTCTGTTTTGAGTATTTCTAATTGCATCGGTAGTGAGTCCTTCCATAACCTCTTCACCCTTAGGTTTTTTAGGTCTTTGAATCAAACCCATATCCATAGCTGAATCAATTAGATGCTTGATCTGTAGGTCACTTGCAGAAACTTTAAGTTGTTTTGCTGACTGACCAGCAACCCCAAGTGTTCTACCTACATCAGACATCTTAGCAGCAAGAACATCTCCAATATCTTTACCCGTAATTTCAGATCGTTTTAGTACTACATCTTTTGCTATACCATCTGGACCTTCGACAGTACGAGAAACTTTTATTTTTTGCCCAAGATTTTTTTCCATAGCCCTTACAAAATCTTGAGCTTCTTTATTACTAACCTTTGCAATAATATCTGACATCCAATTAGTAAAGTTATCATCTTCAAACCTTTTAGCCCAAACAAAACCACGTTCAGCTGCAATCTGAGTCATGCCTTTAAAGACGTTTTCACCCTCTTCTGTAGCTTGACCCAGCAAAAGTGTCTGAAAAAATTCTACCCCAAAGTCATCCTTAAAGTTTGCACCACCTTTAACTTTAGTTTTCCAATCTCTACCTTTAGGTACAGTGATATTATTAGTATAGTTTGCTATAGCCTCTGACAACTCAGAAAGAAAACCCTCTGCCTCTGGCTCAGGTAATTGTGTAGTGGGGGCAACAGTACCAGTAGAACCACGCCTGGCTATTAAACCTAACTGTACCCCACCCATAACTATACCACCAACCATAGCAATGCCTATTGCATAAGGATCATACTTTTCACGAACATTTACATCTATCAAGCCCTCTTGATAAAGCACTTCCATCCCAGTAGTTACTGCAGCGTCTACACCTGCAGCTATACCAGCTTCAGTTAAAGCTTTTTTAGTAGCTAATCTTTTTAAACCTTTTGTCCCAAGAAGTTCTGCTGAGTACTCTGCAATTCTAGTCTTATTAGCTTTTGCTACATCATCCATTGCAGTTATAAATTTACCTCTACCTACATTAGACATTTTTTTAGAGGTAGCACCTTTAGCAGCTTGAGTTTTCATTTCATTTAAAGCTATTCTTCTTGCAGCCTCTGAGCCTACACGTATTGAACCCCCCACAGCAGCCTTACCTAGAAAACCTCCAAGCAAGTTTACTGGATCTAGTAATGCAGTTCTAGTAAAGTCCATGATACCTTCAGTTTTTTCACCTACAGTAGTTTCTTTACTAAATAGTCCAGCCATATTTTCATATAGCTTATAAGCAGCAGCGGCCCTTGCACTTTTATCTTTGTCTTTTTTAATATCATTAATGTAGTCCATCTCATCTAGACCACGAACAGTATTACCCGCAGAAACACCCCTGCGATTATTTAAAAACATATCTACGACAGACTCCCTATCTTCGTCTTCTACTTTTTGAGGTCCATATCTATCTAGCATATAGCTCTCAACAATAGAATATAGGGCATCGTTTTCTGCTATGTCGTCTTGAGAATAACTACCTGCCTCTGGAAGATCAACAGTAGTTTCTACCTTAGGTTCTTCTACAAGAAACTCATCGTAAAAACTTTCGTCAATTTCTTCTTCGGATTTCTCAGGTTCTTCTACAAGAAACTCATCGTAGAAATCACTACCAATTGTATTGACCATTTAATTATTATCTTTCTCTTGTCCGTTGGCGTATGTATTCTTCTGCTGTTATACCCAAGTGACCAAACCTATCATTAAAAACCCTCAAGGCTTCTGGGTTACTTCTGTTTTTTAAAAGTTTTTCGATAGCCCCTTCTGGTACAGAAGTAGGCAATGATCTGGGAACTTGAGGTTGATTAACTTGTGAAGCAGCTAAAACATTTTCAATAGCAGGTATTTTATCCAGACCTTTATACGCAGGTCTTGAAGAGTAAGAATCTATAACATCTTGATTAACAATGCCATAATTGTTTAGTAAATTATATCTAGCAACGCTACCTTCTTCTCCAGGACTCTTTGCACTTTTAATATTAGCTACAATAGATGTCTGCAATGATAAGTTACCAGAACTACCTGCTGCTGCAGCGGCTGCATGAGCTAGATTAATGAGGTCATTCGTAATAAATCTTTCGTAGACAGCATCTTGATCTTTTCCAAGTTGTCCAGTATCTACAAGAGCTGAAGAAGGTATGTTTAGTAAAACTTCTCGGCCTGGTTTTGTAGATATTGATGTAAGTTCTTCAGCTAATTTTGAGTAGTTTTCAAACCAATTATCACCACCAAGATCTGCATTTAAAACAGTTTCAAGATAATCTTTTTTATCTTCTGCAGATCCAGGACCATTAATAATATTAACCGTATCACGCACATCGGCTAAATCAATTGGTTGACCAGCAGCAGATCTACTATCTAAAAAATCTTTTAAGTCTGCTGTTGCTTGAGGGTCTTTAAATACATTATTATACCAAGATAAGTCTTCCTCAGCAAGTCCCGCTTTAGAAACTTCTGTTTCAAAGGCATAGGCTTTATTTGCGGCTGTTACATATGCATCGCTTGTTCTATAACTAGCTTGCTTTTCTAAATTTTTTAAGTGGTATCCAAGAAGACTTGTCTTACGAGCTTCTTCCAGTTCCTTTTCTTTCATACGTCTTTCTTGAACCTTATCAAGGCCACTTATAGCTCCTGCCCAACTCCAACCCATATTTTATCTCCTTGCCATCAAACCTTGAGGAGCTTCTGGGATAGGTTCTTCAGCAGCTTTCATAGGTTCTTGTTGTATTTCTTCTGGTACCTCAGGTATCTTTTTTGGTAGCTCTCCATTTTCTTTACGCAGCTTTCTAAGCATTTCTGTAGCACGTCCACGATCTCTATTATACTCCAATACTTTATCCCGATCAGGATCATCAAAACCCTCATCAAACTCTACACCAGCCTCAAGAGCTAGACCTTTAATATACTCATGCAAGACTGGTGCAATAATAAGGCTTACATCTATACTGTGCAAACCTTCCATAACGGCACTACGTAACACTCCCTCTACTAACGATACAAGGTCTAAGCCCTGCTCAAGAAAGTAAAAAGCATCTTCTAAAGCTTCTGTCTTAGTAATATTTTCAATGTGTAAATCAAGAGCCTCAATAGGATCTACTATTTCTGGAGGTCTTTCAAAGGGTAATCCTTTAGGTTCTGTAGTTAGCGATTGTCCTGGGATAGGTGCTGCAAATATAATACTCATTAAATATCCTCCTGAGCTGCGTAAGTGTTATAAGCTGCCCGCCACTTTTTTAGATAACTTCCCACAGTTATATTTTGATCTGCAGCTCCACGTCTAGTGGCTTGATCAAGCGGATCTCCAGTAAACCAAACTGATACAGCATCTTCTATACTCCCATACTTATCAAAGTTTGCCATTAGCTCTCCTTCAACAACTGCATCTTGGGCTTCAGGGTTAGCTAAAAATTCTTCAGGTGTTAGCTCTTCTCCATAATGTTTTTTAGTCCAACCTGCTACGTTTGATGGCATAACTTGATACCTACCTAAAGCTTTTTCACCTTTGTACATACCCTTAGTAACTTCTTTTCCTATAGCTGAGTAATCACCACTACCTTTACTTTCTACATCAGCAACAGCATTTACAGCAAAAGAAATCATACCGTCATCAAAATCTTCTACTGGAATAAGTCCAGTTGTTTCTTTACCTCTAGGCCTTGGTGGACTTTTTTCTAAGTTACCTTCTTCTTTACGTATCTTAGCTATCATTTCTTCTCTAGCTGTAGAAGCATTATTACTATAGTCTCTGTACTTTTTAAATCTAGATACTAACTCTGGTGCAGGATTTAAACCTGAAGCAGGATCATCTATACTTAAAGAACTAGCTTCAGTAACCATATTTTTTCTTACGCCTAAGCCAGCTTTTTGTATTTTTTCGCTAGATGCAGAAGAAAGAAGTTCTGGATTGTCCATAAGTTTAGACATATCCGCATAAGATTTAGAATACATACCCATTTATTTTTCCTATTATCCCATTATACCTTTAAGGTCACCAAACAAAAACCTAGTAAAAAACTCTGTTTTTGCGGAGTCTTCTGCATAACCAATTTTTTCTTTTAGTGCTTCTAGTGTTTGTTCACCTAAAAGAACTTGCATTGCACGATCCTTAGCAGACTCAGTGGAAGTGTAGTTGTAACTCATCAAGTCTCGTTCACGTTGCCAAACAGCATCAATGTTTTTTGTAGTCATACCATTAATAGCTGCAGCAAAAGCACCTGCACTATCATTAGCAGCAGCAGTGTTTAGTGTAGCAAGGTTTTGTCTCCACTGAGCATTAGCCTGTGCTACGACTAGGCCATTAGTAGCGTTGAAGGTATCTCGTTGTTGTTGCAAGTTAGCATTAAATTCACGAATAGCATTGACAGAGTTTACATTAAACTGATTCACTGCATTAGTCTGTGATGCATTAAACTGTGAAGTCTGACTGGACAATGAGGCAAAGAATTGTTTGGTTTGATTCTCACTTGAAGCATTAAACTGCATTGCAGCATTCTCAGCAGCTTGATCAGTAAACAAAGCTTGGATGTTCTGTTGTGACCTAAACAGTGCAGTCTGTTGTTCCCTATCAAGGTTTGCCATATCCATTGCCAAGAAGTTCTGAGCATTTTGTACTGCAGCTTGTTGACGGTTATTCAGATTAGCCATGTCCATGTTAGCAATAGCAGCAGCTTCTGCCATTACACCAGCTTGACGGTTAGACAGGTTAGCTAGGTTCATGGTGTTAGCAGCACGAGAGTTCTCTAGAGCTACCTGCTGCTCTGCTGTAAAGTTCATATTAGCTATGTCAGCAATACGAGAAGAGTTCTGTACACGAGCTTGGAATGCTTGATCAAACTCTTGTCCCATAAACTGAGCACGTTGTTGTGCGCCTAGCATAGCACGTTGTTGACGGTTTGACAAGTTCTGAGCTTCAAAAGATGCAATTGTTTGTGCATCTGCTTGAGCAATAGGCAAAGCTGATTCCATTGCAGCTTGTACAGCAGCTTGACCAGCAAGACTACTAGCACCTAGACCACGAGCAGCCATAGCACCTAGAGCATTACGCATTGCACCAGCAGCCCATGCAGGTGTATCACCACCTTCAAACTGTTGCATAAGGCCTTCTAATTGGCCCTGTACAGTGGCTTGTTTACTTGGGGTAGCCTGAGCAGCCTGAATTTGTTCAGTAAACTTAGCAGCCTTCTGTGCATCTGCTACACCACTAATAAGTTCTCCATCCTGTATCTCCCTTGTTACAGGGTTGGTCATCATTGTCGCAGTACCTTGGGCGGCATCAATGCTTAAACTAGAAGTACCTTGTTCTGCAGAAATCTTAGCTTCATCTCTAACTTCACCAGTTATTGTAGGGGTAGCTGCAGTTTGATCTGCTACTTGTTTAGAGGTGGTTGTTGCACCGTAAGTTGCTGAAGGTACATAGGTAGGTGTAGTAGCTGTTTCTACCCCAGATACCTGAGCTGCACCTACTGTTGGTGCATAAGTTCCTACTTGACCTGTGCCTGTTGCTATGTCTTGATCAGCTGTTTGTGTAATAGTAGAATAGGTAGACTGCATTGGCTGCATAGTTTGACTAACAGCATCACCAAACATAGGAACTACATCTTTGTAGTAACCAAAGCTATCATCATCACCAGAAGTCGAAGCTCCACCAGTAGTAGTGCCAGAGTTATCACCACCTTCTTGTAGACCACGAACCATACCACCACGAGCCATAGCTTGTTGGTACATACCCATACGTGCAGCAGCACCAGGATTTGCTTTAGCAAAATCATTAAGTCCAGCTGTAGTCTTTGGTCCTTGGTAGCCTAAGAATTTAGTGGCTAGTTGGTATTGTGCGTTAAGGTTTACGTCACCACCTTGGGCATAACCTACCATGCCACCTTGAGCCATTCTAGTATATCCTGGGGGTACATATGTCATAGGTTTTCCATCTTGTTCTGTTACTGGTATTTGTTGTCCCCGTTGATTCCTATACATAACTGTCTGAGTACCTCCAACAGATCCAGTAGAAGATGGTAGTTGTATAGTTTGTTGTACAGGACCAGCAACATACTGACTGCCAAAATCTGTCGTAGCTGGTGCTACTTGTGCAGCCTGAGTTACAGTAGGTGCCGAAGGGTTATAAGGAGCAGGGGTGTATGTAGGACTCTGCTGTTGAAGAGGTGTATAAACTGCCTGACTTGGAGTGTAGGTTGTACCTTGAGGTGTAGTAGTTGCAGGTGCTGCAGGAGCTATAGTTGTCTGAGGTTCAGCTACAGGTTCAGCTACAGGTTCAGCTACAGGTTCAGCTACAGGTTCAGCTACAGGTTCAGCTACAGGTTCAGCTACAGGTTCAGCTACTGTTTCTGGTTCTGGTTCTGGTTCTTGAAATGTATCAAAACGTTCTGGGTTACTTGAAATCCAATTTTCTACATCTGACATAGTAGAGCTTGAGTATATAGAACTTTTTGGTACTGATTCAGGGTCAGGAGCAGTGCCAATACTACCATTACGCATAACGTAGTATGTTTCTTTTGGTTGTGTGGCTTCTAAATCATCATCCACAGGACCATCCACAATGGGGTCTGGATCAACCATAATGTTTTGATCTAAATCAGTAGGATCAGTAGGTTGAGGCTCTTCTGGAGTAATAAATGGTTGTAGGTTATCGTATGTTTCTTTATCTTTAAATGTTACTGCTTTCCCTGTATCAGGATCTATCGCATTATATCTACCTGATGATAGTTGTCCTTCAAACTGAAATTTTTCAGGGTAAAGAGCAGCCGTTGCTTCTGCAACACTACCATAGTAATCTTCTGTAAGATCAGGAGCAGCCATACCACTCATAATCTCTAGTTTTTTAATTGTTTCAGATAAACCTATTCCAGCAGCTTGATCCTGTCTAAGTAAATAGTCACCTATAGCAGAACGTTCAGCATTTGTTGTGATGTCTAAATAACCACGAGTGTCTTTGTTAAGTGTTGTGTACGGGGAATCTGATTGTGTAGTAGTTACCATTGCAGGATTATTAAGGCTGGTATCATTTGCATACACAGTAGCATTTTCATCACTCAAACCTTGTTGTGTAGCTGCATTGTATCTAGCAAAAGTATTAGCTGGATCATCATTAAACCTATCTAACATAACAAAAGCATCATCTAGTGTATCAAAGTCTGTTGCAGCTACACCTAATTGTTCAGAAATAGCTTGACTAGGATTTAACCTAAACTTACCTTCAGGAGTAACAATAATAGAAGAACCTGCAGCATTGCCGTATTTAGAATAACCTACCGTATTACCATCTTGATTTAAATTGTAAGCTTGAAAACGATCACTATTTAAATTAGTATAGTCTTTTAATTGACCACCAGACATTGTGGACCTATTTTTTTTGTTTGTGGAACCTCTACTACTTGGTTCACTACGATCAAAGTTACCTCCACTACCAGAACTCACAATACGTTCAAACGAATCAGGATCTTTTTCTTTTTGTTCATCTATATAGGATTGCCATCTACTCATTTTTATTTATCCATTCACTACTTCGTTAAGACCCCAGATCATTGCACCTGTACCACCTAAAAATAATAACACACCTATTGTTAAAGATATACCCCAAAACAGTTTGTCTCTTGCTTTAGCTTGTGCCTCTAGTGCTTCTTTTTGTCTAACCCTAGCAGCAGCTTGTTCTTTAACTACCAAGTCCCACATTCCCGGTGGTCCATATAACCTACACACTTCACGTAATTCGTTCTGTGCTTCTTTGTGTTTCATCTTGGCTTGTGCAATTGCAAAGCCTTCTTCTTCAGATGAGGTAAGTCTACCTAGTGGGCCTTTGTGTTTACCCTGTTCAGCTATACCTATGTCAGCTTCTAACTTAGCTAACTTACCAAAGTGAGGCAGTAAGTCTGCTACATCACTACCAGCTTTAACTGCAGAACTAACTGCACCAGCTATCTTAGTAACTGCACCTGCTAAAGCTAATACTTCTATCATTATGGCAAACCTTATTAGTCATTTTTGTTCGCCATCTTTTCTACTGATGATCTTATTGCTTTTATGT
>Ga0180120_10001569_pt1 | contig 11636 bp, 5 predicted proteins | sample CPBDNA_3_FD_129677 | JGI IMG/M metagenome (GOLD analysis project Ga0180120, IMG submission 129677) | Freshwater to marine salinity gradient microbial communities from Chesapeake Bay, USA - CPBay_Spr_31_0.2_DNA (version 2) (version 2) | ecosystem: Environmental > Aquatic > Marine > Coastal ... | reverse complement strand
TGGAGTGCCTGAGCTATCCGTTCCATCGATGGTTCAAACTGCTTCTTCTTTGAACGGAAAAATCTTTGGTATCGCAAAAGGGTCTGAACCAATCCCTTCCAGCAGAGACGAAGTTCAGGAAAAGAGTATCACCAAACGGTTTCTATCTCTGGTTAAATCAGGATTTAAAAAAACAAAAGGTCTCGAAAACTTTATTCAAGGGCGTCCACTTCGCTACACCGGTATAGCTGGGAGTTACAATCATTTTCCAAAAAATGTAAGCCTCGGTTCTTATTCCGAAATGCATGGATGGATGGCATGGTATCAGGGAAAAGTAAAAGCTCCCAAACCCGGCCGTTACCGGTTCTGGGGCTATGCGGATAATAACCTTCTCGTATCCATAAATGGCAAGGCGGTATTTGAGGGCTCACGCTCGGATTCTCATCTTCGTAACGATCTTAAGGTTTTTCGGAATAACCATCCTTCCTTTCCTTGCCTGAATTCAAGAGCCGGTTTTGCCCGTGGAAAATGGATCACTATCGGCGAGGAACCTGTACAAATTGATCTTCTCTTTGGTGAAAGAAGTGAAAACCTTACTTCAGGTATCCTGCTCATCGAAAAAGAGGGTACATCTTATGAAAAAACTTATTGGGGACAGCCCAAATGGCCCTTATTCCTGACCGAGTTGCCTCAAGAAAAGCAATTGGTCGAACTTGATGAATTACGCATTCATATGGAAGAAAACATACAGGGCTCCTTTTCCGTCTCCAATGACAGTGTTTGGAAAGTGGTTAAGGGTACCTGATCTTATTTCCCTCATTTCGGTTTTCCGGTTTGCCCCCAACTCTCGCTCTTTTAATTATTCTGATTTGATTATCCTCTTTTAATCTATGAAAAACAAAACTAATCGCTCCACATACATAACCCTTATATCATTCCTCCTTTCATGTCTATCGGCAGGTGCAACTGTCGATCTCTTCAACGGGAAAGACCTCAGCGGTTGGCTTGGGAAAGAAGGTTTTTGGAAAGTTGAGAATGGTACCATTATTGGAGAGACCACGGCAGATAACCCAACTCCCGCAAACACCTTTCTTATTTGGAAAGGAGGAGAGGTAAAGGATTTCGAATTCTCCTGTCAGGTAAAATTCCAGGGAAATAATTCTGGAGTCCAGTACCGCAGCAAAGCAGTGGGTGACTTAGAAGATTGTGTACTGAGCGGATATCAGGCTGACTTGCACCCCAAACAGGAATTCTTTGGCATGCTTTATGGAGAGAAATATGGCAAACGAGGAATCATTGCCAGGCGTTGGCAAAAAGCGGACGCACGGGGAGACAATGATGTAAAAGTTCTTGGTTCAGTGGGGGATAAATCTGAATTGGATGGCACAAAATGGAATAAATTGACTATCGTGGCCGTGGGCAACCGTTTGGTCCATATGGTCAATGATGTGGTAACCGTCGATTTAACGGAAAATCATCCCGATGCGATCGCTAAAGGCCACCTCGGACTTCAGCTACATCGCGGTGTACCCATGAAGGTCGAGTTTAAGGCTCTTAAGTACAGAAAATTATCGGGGGCTGCTGCCAGGAAAGCCCTCGAAAACGCAACCGGTGAGAAGCCTAAAAAACAGGCCTCTAAACCAGCACCCAAGCCAAAAATGGAATCTCTTGCCCGTTCAGCCACTTCTCCCGCACGAATCAATATTGCCGACGGATTTAAGATTGATCTGCTTTATTCAGTACCCATGGACAAACAGGGTTCATGGGTTGCCATGTGTATGGATAATAAAAACCGTCTGATCGTCAGTGATCAATACGGGGGGATCTTCCGTTTTCCTATTCCAGCTGCGGGCAAGAAAATTGATCCCGCCAGCATCGAGCAAATCACCTATTCCGCGGAACGGGCAGGCATGGGCAAGCCAACCGATGCACAAAAAAAACTTCCACAAATTGGACATGCACAAGGACTTTGCTACGCCTTTGACAGTCTTTATGTCGTAGTCAACTCCCGCTCGAGTTCAACCGGGGCCGGCGTATTCCGCCTCTTAGACACTAATCAGGACGATAAGTTCGACAAAATTATAACCATTAAAAAACTTTCCGCCACCGGGGGCGAACACGGTCCGCACGCCATCATTCCAGCTCCGGACGGCAAACATTTATATGTGGTCATGGGGAACCAGACCCCACTCCCGGACGACTACACCCACTCCCGGGTTCCGGAACTCTGGGGAGAAGATCAATTATATCCATCCCTGCAGTATTTCATGAAGGGCGCGGTCGCTCCGCTCGGGCATTTTGCTCAGATTGATCCTGAAGGAAAAACCTGGGAAGTTATGTCCACCGGTTTTCGTAACCAATACGATGCTGCGGTCAACCGCGAGGGTGAGCTTTTTACCTATGATGCGGATATGGAGTGGGACATGAATACACCCTGGTATCGTCCCACCCGCGTGAATCATGTGATCGATGGATCCGACTTTGGATGGCGCACCGGTTCCGGTAAATTCATGGATTATTGCAGTGACACCTTTGGCACTGTTGCTGATGTGGGACCCGGCTCGCCCACAGGAGTATGTTTCGGCTATGGAGCGAAGTTTCCAGCCAAGTACCAAAATGCATTTTTCATCAGTGACTGGTCTTACGGGAAATTATATGCGGTACATTTATCTCCCCAAGGTTCAACCTATACTGGAAAGGTCGAGGAGTTTGCCAGTGCCCAACCTTTCCCGCTCACCGATCTTCTGGTCAATCCAAAAGACGGTGCGATGTACATTGCCGTGGGAGGAAGAAAAGTGCAGTCCGGGCTTTATCGTATAACTTACGAGGGCAAGGAATCCACCGTACCGGCAAAATCCATGCCCGGCGGTGAGGAAGCCAGAAAACGCAGGCAAGCATTGGAATCCTTTGTCCAAAGAGAAGCCAAACCTGCAAATAAAAACCAATTAAACAAAATTTGGAGCTCTTTAGCTGCCCAGGACCGTGGGATTCGCCATGCCGCCCGAGTCGCTCTGGAAAAACAGCCCGTTAAAAAATGGAAAGGCCGATTAGCCTCTGAAAAAAGCCCGATCGCTGCATCCGCTGCTATGATTGCCTTGGCCAGAGCTGATGCTACAAGCGGTGAAACCGTATTGCAAAAAGCAATGACTTTTAAATACAGGGATCTCAAATCCCGTCAGCAATCGCTCGACCTACTACGATCCATAACCATTGCCCTGACCCGTGGAGGTCAGCCTGCCGAGGAGCAAAAGGGAAAGCTGGTCGCATGGCTTGATCAGATTTACCCAGCATCCACACCGGAGGAAAACCGTGATCTTTCCGCAATTATGCAGTTCCTCCAGGCACCATCGGCAGCAAGAAAGGGAATGGCACTTTTAAGGGGAGCTTCCGGACAGGAGGAACAAATCGGTTATGCCCTTAATCTCCGCCATCTAAAGACCGGATGGACCTCCCTCCTACGCGAATCTTATTTTAAATGGTTTGTACGGGCGGGTAACTTCAAGGGAGGTGCCCGACTCAACAACTACCTGGATGGCATTAAAAAAGATGCGATTGCCAGTGTTAAGGACTCGCAAATGACCGAGGGACTGAAAAAGATAATTGATACAAAACCCCAGTCCAGTGCTCCCCAGTTTACTTTTGAACCCCGTACTTTTGTCAAAAATTGGACAATGAAAGAAATGGGCAAATGGGTGCCCAGTGGAGTACCCGGAAAGAGAGACTTTAAGAATGGCCGTCAAATGTTTGGTGCAGGGAGCTGCTATGCATGTCACCGAATCGGGGGCGAAGGAGGAGCGGTTGGACCCGATCTTACTTCCGTTGGTGGTAAATTTGGAGGTTACGATCTGATTGAGTCCATCGTGGATCCCGGAAAAGAAATAAGTGATCAATATGGATCAAGTATCTTCAGCCTGAGCGATGGTTCTCAACTTAACGGTCGAATCATGAACATGAGGAACAATGAGTACTGGATAAACACCGATATGATGCAGCCCAGCATGGTTACCAAAGTAAAAGCGGAAAATTTAGCTTCTATTGAGCCATCCACGGTTTCCATGATGCCTCTAGGACTGCTAAACACCATGGACAAAGAAGACATTCTTGATTTAATGGCCTATTTAATTGCTGGTGGTAAATCGGATCACCAACTTTTCGCCAAATAGTTTTTAAATTCAATCTTACATCCAGCCCTTTTACCTATGAAAAAACTCATTAGCTTACTCTGCGTATTTGGTGGAACCCTTTGGGTATCTGCTCAAAAATCTCCCAATGTTCTCTACATCATTTCCGATGATCAGTCTTGGACCGACTATGGTTTCATGGGGCACCCTCAAATTAAAACCCCTCACTTGGATAAACTCGCCAACGAAAGCGTGCTTTTCGAGCGCGGCTATGTCCCCACCGCTCTCTGCCGTCCTTCACTCGTAACTTTGATCAACGGCCAATACGCTCACAAACATGGAGTTACCGGAAATGATCCATCTCCCAAACGCTATCTCAAAGAAAAAAGTAATCAAAAGAAAGCTCAACTCATTTCCTATCTCGACCGTCATGACACCTTACCAAATTTACTTGGTGAAAAGGGATACCTCAGCCACCAGAGCGGAAAATGGTGGGAAGGAAATTTTAAACATGGTGGGTTTACACACGGAATGACACGTGGCTTCCCCCAACCAGGTGGACGCCATGGAGACGACGGATTGAAGATCGGACGGAATGGCTTACAGCCGATTGAGGATTTTGTGGACCATTCGATGAAGGAGAATAAGCCTTTCTTTTTATGGTATGGGGTTTTCCTTCCACACACCCCACACAATCCGCCCGAACGTTTACTCAAACCATACCAAGACCTTGGTCTCCCCCTTTCCATAGCTAAGTACTATGCCATGTGCACCTGGTTTGACGAGACCTGCGGGCAGCTTATTGATATTTTAGAAAAAAGGAACCTGCGGGATGACACTATTATCGTCTATGTCACCGACAATGGATGGATCCAAAATCCTGAAAAGAACGGATATGCCCCCCGATCCAAACAAACCCCTTATGAGGGCGGTATCCGCACGCCGATCATGTTCTCCTGGCCCAACGGAAACCTAAAGAATGGAAAGCGCAAGGATGTGGTCTCCTCGATCGATCTTTTCCCCACCGTTCTGGCAGCCACCGGTGCCCGCACGCCGAAAGACTTACCCGGATTAAACCTTCTCGAAAATTTAAAAAATGAAAAGCCCATCAAAAGAAAGGGTATCTTTGGAGAAAGCTTTGCCCATGACATCGCAGATGTCGAGAACCCCGAGGAGTCGCTCATCTTCCGATGGACCATTGAAGGAAAATGGAAACTTTTGCTTACCTATGACGGGGAGGTTAACCGCTACAAAACCACCCATCCACGGGAAGAAAAACGTCCTCAATTATTCAATTTGCTTCAAGACCCCAAGGAGGAAAAGAATCTGGCCGAACAATACCCGAAAGTGGTGGCAAGGCTCGCCGCTAAGATCGGAAAATGGTGGCCAGTTAAGGAACGTAAGGTTCTGACCAAGTGGGAATAAAGAATAGTCTCATGAAGAACCTATTCTCGCTTAGCCTAGGTAGCGCCCTTCTTTTCTTACATCTAAATTTATCCTCCGAACAAAAGCCTAACATCATCCTCTTTTTAGTCGATGACATGGGTCTCATGGACACCTCCGTGCCCATGCTCACGGATAAGGAAGGTAAGCCTCAAAAGCATCCCCTCAATGATTGGTACCGTACACCCAATATGGAACGATTGGCCAAGCAGGGAGTACGCTTTTCTCAGTTTTATGCCCAGTCTGTCTGCTCTCCCACGAGGGCTTCCATCATGACGGGACAAAATTCCGCAAGGCATAGGGTTACTCAATTCATCAGTCCGGAAAGTAAAAATGCTGGACCTCAAGATTGGAAATGGGAAGGACTGACCTCCAAGGATGTAACCCTACCCTCCGTTCTTCGATCCAATGGCTATCATACAATCTTTGCTGGCAAAGCACACTTTGCCCCCATTGGACATGAAGGCGAAGACCCAAAAAAGATTGGATTCGATATTAATATCGCAGGCTGTTCCTTTGGTGCCCCCGGTAGCTATTTGGGAGAAGACGGCTATGGCAACCTCGATCCGAAAAGAAAAAGAAGAGCAATCCCCGGACTGGAAAAATATCATAAGACCGACACCTTTCTTTCCGAAGCGATCACTTTGGAGGCCAAGGATGCCGTCACCCAATCGATTCAAAAGGACAAGCCCTTCTTTTTGTACATGTCTCATTATGCAGTGCACAGTCCTTTCCAGTCCGATCCACGATTTATCAAGAATTATGAAAACTCGAAAAAGCCAAGGACTGCCAAGTCATTTGCCACTCTGATCGAGGGAATCGATAAATCACTTGGTGATCTTATGGATCATGTTGCAGATAAAGGTGTGGCCGAAAACACCCTGATCCTCTTCGTCGGAGATAATGGATCAGACGGACCCTTGGGTGACACTTATGGTTATTTCAGCTCCGCACCTCTGCGTGGAAAAAAAGGAACCTGCTATGAAGGTGGCATGCGAGTTCCTTTTATTGCCAGCTGGGCAAAGGCAGGAAAAGCTAATCCCTTTAATATCGCCCGTAATCATCTTCATCATGAACAGATTGGAACAGTCATGGATATATTCTCCACCATCGTGGACGCTTCCAAGTCCAGTTCACCAGCCAAGCATCCGATTGATGGCGTGAGCCTGCTTCCTCAGCTATCCGGAAAGAGTAACAAGGAAAGGCCTGATCACTTTATGTGTCATTTCCCCCATTCGCACCGGAGCTCCTATTTCACCTCATTTCGCAAGGCAGACTGGAAAATAATCTATCGATACCTTACCAATGGCGGAAAAAGAAAAAGCAAAGACCCCTTACCCAAATATGAATTATACAATTTGAAAAATGATCCCTTCGAAACCAAAAATCTGGCACTTAAGAATATCAAAAAAACCAATAACATGATCCGTCTGATGACGAAGCAGCTGGAAGATGAGAATGCTCTCTTCCCGGTGAGAGACGATCTTGAATTAAGACCCCAGCTGATTAAGTGAATATGAAAAACCTCCTGCTTACCCTACTACTTGTTACTCTAGCCAACTCGGCACTCGCTGAACAGAATACCAAGCCCAACATTATCTTTATATTCATCGACGATATGGGCTGGGGAGATGTCGGTTGCTATGGAAATGATTTTATCGATACCCCCAATATCGACCAACTCGCAAAAGATGGAATGCGTTTCACCGATTTCTATGCCGCGGGGGCAGTCTGCTCGCCCACCCGTTGCGCAGTACAATCGGGACAGAATCAGGCACGTATTGGAATCACCGCCCATATCCCAGGACATTGGCGTCCCTTTGAGCGGGTCATTAATCCCCAAACCACCATGGCCTTACCGTTGGATGTGGTCACCGTTGCGGAAAGTATGAAAGACGCTGGATACACCACGGGATATGTGGGCAAATGGCACCTGGGACGCGGTGATAAATTTGGTCCAGCCAAGCAGGGATACGACTTTGCAGCCGAAGTTAATGGCCCTCATTTACCCGGTCGTTTCAAAGCAACGGACCCAACAATCCAAAAACCTGCACCCGATCAGTTCCGTACAGATTACGAATCCGATCTCTGTGAGTCCTTCATCAAAAAAAATAAAGAACGTCCCTTTTTTTTAATGCTTTCCCCTTTTGCGGTTCATATTCCTCTGGGAAGCAAATCGGAACTGGTTGAGAAATATCGAAAACGGGGCAAAGAAAAGAATCGTTCCCTGCCCAACCCCATCTACGCCGGTTTAGTTGAGGAGGTAGATGATCAGGTTGGACGGATTGTTCGCGAAGTCGAAGCTCAGGGCCTCACCGAAAAGACCATGATCGTTTTCACTTCGGACAACGGAGGATTAATCAAGAGATACGATTACAATGAGCAGTCGGATAATATCGTCAGCGATTTGGCTCCCCTCAAGGGTGAGAAAGGCTCCCTCCATGAAGGAGGCATTCGCGTTCCTCTGATCGTAAAGTATCCGAAAATGGTCAAAGCAGGCTCAATCTGTTCGGAGCCCACCATATCCTATGATTTTTATCCGACCTTCGTGAGTTCGGCAAAAGGTATGCTCCCTCAAAACCAGACCATTGACGGACTCAATATTCTACCTCTGTTTGAAAATCCAAAAGTAAAATTAAACCGTAAGGCCATCCACTGGCACTATCCCCATTATCACCACGACCGTCCAGCTAGTGCCATCCGCGAAAGAGACTGGAAACTGATTGAGTATCTCGACGGAACTGGAGATATCGAGCTCTACCATATCGCCAATGATTTAAGTGAGTCCAAAAATTTAGCTGACGAGAGAAAAGGTAAGGTCGCAGACCTTAAACAAAAGCTTTCTGCATGGAGAAACGAAGTTCTCGCTCGCATTCCCATACCTAATCCCTCCTACGACTCCAAACGAGCCAACGAATGGTGGAGTCGCCGAGCAGGCAAACCAATCGATAGCAACTCCCGGAAAAGATTTCCAGAATCTGAAAAACATCTCTGATTCTATCTTAAAAAAGTTTCTCTTATTTCCTCTTATCTCAGGTTTGACCTGAAGAATATCTGTTCATAATTTTAAGTCGTGAAAAAAAGTTGGAAAAAGATGGCGTGTGTAGTACCTGTTGTGGTGGGAATTTACCTGGTTTATTTTTTCACCAGCACAGATCAAGTGACCACTATTACCGATGAGGAAAGTAAATTCATTCAGGAAACCAAGGACTTAATAGCCGAATTATCCAAAGACCAAGAATTGACCACAAAGCTCGGTTTACAATCCGCAGAGTATAATCAAACTGAGCCTACCTTAGTGATCACAGAGGTTGAAAAACTCTCTTATCAGGAACCCGAAGAGGATATCTCGCAATCACTCGAATCCTCTGCTCAGCCAGACCTACCCATTGAGCCGGCTTGGAAACAGGAACTCGATGTCTTCCTAAAAGGAAAGACCTCACCCCAGAAATTTTTAAATTCGCTCACGGCCAGTAACTGGAAAGAAGCAAGGGATGCACTCGCCCTTGCCTATGAGAAAGAAAAGCTCCCCCCCAATAAGAATTTCCAGGAGAGATTCTGGATGAAAGTCGGAGAAATCGGGGGCGAAGAAATCGCGAAGGAACTCCTCGAGGACGGAGACCCCGCTTTTAGTAAAGTCCTCAAAGGGTGGGCCAAAGGAAATCCTCAGGAAATGTTTGATTATTATGCCGACCTCGATCTAACATCACCTGAAGTCCAAAATTATTTGGATAAAACAAACTCCCGTGAAATTCCACTGATGGATCAATTCTCAAGTGGTATGATCGACGAAATCCTCAGAAGTTCCAATGGTAAGATTGGGAATACTCAAGTTGAAAGTGCCAACGATTTGATCGATCACTTTCTTGAAAAAGATAAAAAGAAGGCGGAATCTTTAATGCGTGAATTCACCGAACGAGTCACCAAGGGAAGGGATAAGGATACTTTGAAACAGTGGGTGGCCGGATATAAGGAACCGGAATTACAAGCCGGCACGGCCCAACGGGTGATTGAAAGCGGTGTCTTTGACAAGAACCCTTTGGAGGCAGTCGAATTTGCTAATTCTTTAGAATCCACCAAGGCTAAAAGGTCTGCACTCTCCTCCGCCTACGCAAGACTCGCCGGTGGAGTAAATGGCCATGACCCCAACATTACGGCCACTGAATTAAATGAGATGGAGGACGGATGGCAAAGGGATTTTGCTCTCAATGGATTTGCTCATGGTCTGGTTCACCGCGACCCCGAGGCAGCCATTCAATGGGCTAACTCAATAAGCAACGAAGGATTTCGTAAAGTAGTCACCAAAAATGTAACCAAAAGAATCAACGCCGAAGTCTTACCAAGATTAAATTCTCAAGGGGCGAGCAAAAATTAAAAAGCAAAATTCAAGAAACCTTATCTCACAATTAAGTAAGATAATAGACCCAAAAGACATTTGCTAGCTTATGAAAATTTTCGCTATTGCAGTAGCGTGGATTTGCTTTCAAACAGCAACCACACTCCAAGTATTCTCAGACGAGAATCAAACCATTGGAATTAAGATTGAAAATTATCCGTACGCTCCCCTTTCGTTCTCGAGTAGGATTCATGACCTCAAGCTTGCTGAAACGGATAATGGAAATTATCGGGTAGAGACCACGGGAACCGATCCCTATGCTTGGCTTCGGTCCTTTAAGGATTCCTACCAACCGAATTTATCTTACATCATCGCATTTGAATATCAGGTTGCCGGAGACTTTGGTGAGTTCGTTTTTTACTGCAGTACTGGCAATCAAACCAAAGCGATCAGAACCGAATTAAAACCATCTGAGGATTGGCAATGGCATGTTTTTGAATTGAGTGAAAAAGGAAAGCTCATCGGGCAGGAAATTGATGATCTCCGTATGGACTTCGGTGAGCAAAAAAACAAAACTTTTCAAGTAAGAAATCTGCGACTGATTGAAACGACGCGTGATTTAAGATTATATGCAGCCGTTGGTGATAAGCTTAATCAGATCAAAGATTTCGGGATTGGACTGAACAAACTAAATCCCCAGTTTTCAGCTGCGGAGACAGTGAGGCATGTTGATGATAAATCCTCAAGCGTCACCCTCTCTGTTTACCGGCATCTTGATCTGGATGCCGGAACCAAGAGAGAATCTAAACAAGCAAGCACTCGCCCTCCCGTCCCTTTGGGGCCACAAATCGTTGCAGGAGAAGGCCCCGACCCCCGGAACCACACGGTAATCCGTATCCTTACCGAATATCAGGTCTGCGAGACCCAGTTTCTTGCCTATCCACCCACAATCCGTGGCGGTGTTGGTGTAGAGACTGGTAAAGATGAGAAAGATCATACCTTTATTGCCACCTGGGCCCTTCTTTCCAAACTTACACATAACATCCACCTCTTTAATCAAGCAGGCGGAACTATTGGTAAAATCCAGGTCGCTAAGGAAATCCCCCCACCCTTCGATCTCGCAGTTGGAAATTTTGTCCCGGGTTCTCCAGGTGATGAAATCGCGGTAATTTCACAGAATGCTCAGCGGGCAAAACCAATTGTTCTCGTTTACTCTTCTTCGGGCAAACTTCTCAGCCGAAAAATCATAAACGGTGAGAAGGGAAGATATTCTCTCATTACGAAGGGAAAAGACCGGTTGATTGCCCAGGAGTTTGACGGAAATAAAATCCACACACTCTTGCCAACTCAGGAAGTTGCTAGCCTGAGAAATGAAATTCAAACTTGGTCTCTTTTTGATTCGGTTTATCCGGATCGGGAATTTAATGGGGGCAAACCAGAGAAAAACATCTCCACTCTGATGCGATTTACTAAGGGACAGGAACCCGTTTCTTTGGATGCAGGAGGGATGGAAAACAAATTTTGGTTCGACCCACAGGAAGAACATAATGGGGATCCTTCCACTTGGGGAGAATTCCCAGACGGAACCCATGTCAGAAATGCCAAGTATAATTATCTGGGTAGTGCACAGTATTGGTCTCCTCTGGTGAAATCGGGAGAGATTGAATCCCGATCCTACGCTGAATGGACTTCGAATATCGATTGGCAAAAAATCTTCAAGTCATCGTGGAAAAAATCAGTCATAGACTATAACCAAG
>Ga0180120_10001568_pt1 | contig 11637 bp, 9 predicted proteins | sample CPBDNA_3_FD_129677 | JGI IMG/M metagenome (GOLD analysis project Ga0180120, IMG submission 129677) | Freshwater to marine salinity gradient microbial communities from Chesapeake Bay, USA - CPBay_Spr_31_0.2_DNA (version 2) (version 2) | ecosystem: Environmental > Aquatic > Marine > Coastal ... | reverse complement strand
TCGTTAGCGGTATGGCTAGTGGGATCGATACAGCTGCACACGAGGGGGCACTGGAGGTCGGGGGCAAAACTGTAGCGGTGTTTGGCTGTGGATTGGATACCATCTATCCGCCGGAGAATTTGGATTTGTATCAAAAAATAGTCGCGCACGGTGCAGTGGTTAGTGAGTTCCCTTTTGGTCGACGCGCAGATCGGCAGACCTTCCCCATGCGTAATCGAGTGGTGGCTGGCATCTGCCAGGGGGTAGTGGTCGTGGAAAGTGCCGCCTCGGGCGGCAGTATGATCACTGCACGCTTCGCTGGTGAGCAGGGACGCACGCTGATGGCAGTGCCCGGGCGCATTGACCAAGCCAGCAGCGTCGGCTGCCATCAATTAATACGTGACGGCGCGATTATGGTGACTTCAGTGGATGATATTTTAGAAGAATTACGCTACCAGCGCACACAGTTTCCCGGCGAGGAGAGTCAGTTGAATTTAGGTGGAGAGGATACTGCGCAATTGCAAGTTTCCGAGGCAGAGCAAGTAGTACTTGATTGTTTTGCAGGTGGAGAGTTTGGCTTGCTAGATGACATTGCGGAGCGATTAGGTAAGCCGATCGCGGAGCTTTCAGGAATATTAATGAGTCTAGAGCTTAAGCGCCTGATCGTGAAACGCGCTGACGGGCGTTTTGAAGCGAAGTGAGTTCCTCGCTGTTGGATGCTTGCTCCGCGATGATCTTGGCTAGCTGATTGTTGATCGCTTTGACTATTCACACCTCTGACACTTTCATGTATCTTTAAAGATCCGTATTGCAAGTTTCAGAGTAATTGGCATGACCATGCGTATGTCTGAAAATTTTGAAAATGTTTCTATCGTAAAAAAAGCTAATGTGTATTTCGGTGGCCAAGTCACTAGCCGCACGGTAATTTTCGCTGATGGCTCCAAAAAGACTCTCGGTTTTATGCAAGCGGGAGACTACGAGTTTGGTACTGAGGCTGCGGAACTGATGGAAATGCTCGGTGGTGAAATGGACGTGAGGCTCGACGGCTCGGATGAGTGGAATACTTATGGTGAAGGCGCCGCCTTTAACGTACCTGCAAATTCGAAATTTTCACTGAAGGTGAAAGAAGGCGGAGCGGACTACTGCTGCACATATTTGAGTTAAATGCCGCAGGCTGAATCTGGGGGGCTAGCAACTGCGGTGTATCGTTATGAAAAAGGCCGCTCCACTCGGAGCGACCTTGTCACTAAAAGTGTGTTTGGTTGCCTAGAAGGCGAAGGTGTATTTTGCTAGGCGTTGGCCGATTTCAGCAGCGATTTCTTTTTCGGCAGCTTCACCAGGGGCGGCGAAGGTCACTGAAAAACGAACGAAGTTGCCGCAATCATCCCATGGCACAGTACTGATCAATTCTTCGGTGATCAGCCATTGGCTGCAAGCTTCGCCAGATTCAAACTCGGTGGTTTGGCCATCGATTGTTGCCGACTTGGGCGCTGCCACATACAGGAAGAAGCTGCCTTTTGGCTTTTTCGCATTGAAGCCCGCGCCGTTCAGCGCGTCCACTAGTAAATCCATACGGCGTGAGTATTTTGCCGAGATTTCTTCGGTGATTTGTGGATTCGCAAGAGCAACAGAGGCTGCCTGCTGGATGGCTAGGAATTGGCCTGAGTCAGAGTTGTCCTTCATGTCAGCATATGCCTGCACGATGAGCGGGTTACCGACGACGAAGCCAATGCGCCAACCTGTCATGTTGTAGCTCTTGGAGAGGGAGTGCAGCTCGATGGCAACGTCCTTAGCGCCTTCGACTTGGAAGATCGAGATAGGAGTGCCTTCAAAGATCAGCGATGAGTAGGCTGCGTCTTGGAGGATGATTAAGTTGTTCGCCTTGGCAAAGGCGATCGCCTCGGCGAAGAATTCGAGCGTTGCGGAAGCTCCGGTCGGATTGTTCGGGTAATTGAGTACCATGATCTTGGCCTTGGCAGCGACATCTGCTGGAACTGCGCTGAGCTCAGGCAGGAAATCATTTTCCTCTTTGAGTGGCATGTTGTAGACCTCTCCGCCGAGGTATTTGGCATGTGTACCGAGCACTGGGTAGCCTGGAACAGTCATTAATACGACGTCGCCTGGATTGATAAAACAGGCAGGGATCATTGAGAGGGCTGTTTTTGAGCCAATCGAGTGGACAACTTCTGAGATTGGATCGATATCCTTCACACCGAACACTTCGGCCATGTATTGCGCCGCTGCGGCTTTGAATCCGTCGCCGCCGTTATCAGCATAGCCGCGGTTTTCTGGCTGACCCGCTGCATCTTGCAGTGCTTTGACTACGATTGGAAAGGCCATTTCGTCGGGCTCACCAACGCCCATATCGATGAGGTCCACATCTGGCTTGGCCTCCTTAGCGGCTTTCTTGGCCCGTTTGATCTTCTCAAACTTGTAGATGGCGGTGGATTTGCCGTATTGATTGCCGCCGATACGCGCAGCAAAGAGTTCTTGGATGTATGAATCGCTCATAAATTCTTATAGATAGTGTGTTAAGTTTTGATTATTATTGTGATAAAGTATGTGACAGACTTAATCTGTGTGGAAAATTTGTTATGCAAACAATTCAATCGGTCAATGAAATGCAATCTCACGCCATCGCTCTGCGCTCCAGCGGTCGGTTAATTGGATTGGTACCTACAATGGGATGCCTGCATGAAGGACACCTTTCGTTGATCGATATTGCGAAAGAGCGTGCTGACAAGGTCATTGTTTCGATTTTTGTGAATCCTACCCAGTTTGGGCTCAATGAAGACTTTGACCGCTACCCAAAATCGCTGCAGGAAGATTTAGAGAAATGCCGTGAGCGTGGGGTGGACATCGTATTTAATCCGAGCGTCGACGAGATGTACCCGCAGGGCTATTCGACCTATGTGAATGAAGAACAAGTCGGCTCTGGGTTGTGTGGGATTTCGCGGCCAAATCATTTCCGAGGGGTGACAACGGTGTGTCTAAAGCTGTTTAATATAACACGTCCTGATATCGCAGTGTTTGGGCAGAAAGATGCGCAGCAGTGTGCGGTGATTCAAAAGATGGTGGCTGATCTCAATATTCCGGCTCAGATCGTTATCGGCGAAACTAAGCGTGGTGAGGATGGCCTTGCGACGAGCTCGCGTAATCGCTACCTCACCAATACACAGCGCGATGAAGCATTGACCCTTCCGAAGGCGTTGCAGATCGCTCAGCGTATGGTACAAGATGATGGCGTAAGTAGCGTCGACCGTGTGGTGGCTGAGATTACGCATACCCTTTCAAGTGCACGGCAAGTGCGCGTCATTTATGTGGAGATTGTTGATCGCCTAACAATGGAGCCTGCCGGCAGAGAGATCATCCCTGGTCAGCATATTGTGTGTGTCGCAGCATGGCTGGATCAGACTCGATTAATCGACAATATCGCTCTCTAACGGCAGAAATACCCGTCATTGCACGAAGCTTTTGCACGACCTACTACTTCCTTGCCGACTTACTTTGCCCTGTTGTTGGCTTCTAACTACTGATTCCTACCTCCTAACTTCATTATTACATGTCTAAATCTTACGATGTTATCGTCATTGGGAGTGGGATTGCCGGCCTGAGCTTTGCACTTAAAGTTGCCGAAGCTGGCAAACGGGTGGCAATCATCACCAAGAAAAACTCTGCTGAGTCTAATACCAATTACGCGCAAGGTGGCATCGCAGCGGTGACTTCGCAGACGGATGATGTGGAGATGCACGTGGCTGATACCCTGGATGCGGGCGATGGGCTCTGTGATGAGGCGGCGGTACGCGAGATATTAAATGATGGTGCAGCGAGTATTGAGGAGTTGGCGTATCGGGGAGTCGCATTCACTCAGCTAAAGGATGGCTCAGTCTCTCTGGGTAAAGAAGGTGGCCATTCGAAGCGTCGAATTTTACATGTGAAAGATGTGACGGGTAAGGCGATTGAAGAAGCGTTGCTACATGGCATTGCCACCTCGGATGCGATTGATACCTATGAACACCACTTCGCTGTCGAGCTAATCACCGCTGCAAAGCGTGGTCTTGATGGTGCGGATCGTGTGCTGGGTTTGTATGCACTCGATACTAACACTGGAAATGTGGAGACCTTTCAGTCCGATGTGGTGCTGCTCGCCACCGGTGGTATTGGCCAAGTGTACCAATACACGACCAATCCTTTTATTGCTACCGGGGATGGTATTGCGATGGCATATCGAGCTGGAGTGGAAGTGCGCAATATGGAATTTATTCAATTTCATCCGACTGCATTTTACTCCCGTGATTCGGATCGATTCCTAATCAGTGAGGCGGTGCGCGGTGAGGGCGGAATTTTACGCAATCTTGCAGGTGAAGCTTTTATGGAGCGTTATGATTCACGCAAAGATCTAGCTCCCCGCGATATCGTGGCACGGGCAATCGACTCGGAAATGAAGCAATCTGGCGCACGTCATGTCTGGCTGGATACGCGGCATATTCCAGTTAAGAAATTGCATGATCATTTCCCGAATATTTACGACTATTGCATGCAGCAGGGGATCGCTCTTGAAAAAGATATGATTCCAGTAGTACCCGCTGCGCATTATCTTTGTGGTGGGGTGAAAACTAATTTGAGTGGAGAGACTTCTTTACCTGGTTTGTATGCGTGTGGTGAAGTTGCTTGCACTGGCCTGCATGGGGCGAACCGCTTGGCGAGTAATTCATTACTCGAAGCAGTCGTAATGGCGAACCGTGGGGCGAGTGCAGTAATGGACTATATGAATCGTTCGGATGTCCATTGCGTGAAGTTACCAGAATGGGTGGATGGCGATGTGCAAGACTCTGACGAACGCGTGGTGCTACTACATAATTGGGATGAAGTAAAACGCACAATGTGGGACTATGTCGGTATCGTGCGTACGACCAAGCGCCTCGAACGCGCCCGTACGCGTATTCAAAATTTGGATCGCGAGATCACAGACTATTATTGGAATTTTAAAGTGGATGAAAGTTTACTGGAGTTGCGCAATATGATCTTAGTGGCCGCATTGGTAGTGGATTGTGCACTACAGCGTAAGGAAAGCCGCGGGCTACAATATACTTTGGATTATCCTGATAAGCTCGACATGCTTGTTGATTCAAAGGTGCGGATCTGATTTTCCCATGGCGCCGGTAGAGCGTCTTGTATGTATTTGATTTTTGATGAACGGAATGAACAGTGTCGCTTTAGTTGGGCCAGGGGCAGTGGGTCTGTATTATGGCGGGTTGTTGGCCAGGTCTGGTGCTGCGTTGCATGTGCTCGCGCGTTCAGATGCCACTGCACTCCGCGAGGACGGAATTCAGATGCGGATGATGGACCCGCGGGGTGGTGGGCTGATTGCCACGCATGGGGTCACACCTGCCAGTGTTGAGCGGAAGGCGGCCATGATTGGCGCGGTCGACTGTGTGATCATTGCAGCAAAGGCCACGGTGAATTCGGATGTGTTGTCGAGTCTGCAGGCTTTAGTGAAGCCGAGGCGGACCGCTTTACTTACTTTGCAAAATGGGATGGGGAATGCCGAATTCTTTGCCGATCATTTTCCAGAAAATCCTGTGTTGGCTGGTTTATGTTTCGTCTGCGTCACACGCACTGCGCCTGGTGTAGTAGAGAATTATTTGCCTGGCCGTGTTGAGATTGGATCCTTGCAGGAGCGATACCCAGAGGCTGCGATGCGCGTGGTTGCCGCATTCGTCGAAGCTGGTATCCAGTGTCAACAGTCAGCAGTCTTGGACTTTGCGCTGTGGCGGAAGCTTTGTTGGAATGTGCCGTTTAATGGACTAGCGATTGTGGCTGGTGGTATGACGACAGATTTGATTTTGGCTGATTCGGAACTCGTGCGCCGGGCACGTCGTTTAATGAATGAGCTTCAAGCGACTGCTGCATTGTGTGGGCATGTGATTACGGATTCGTTTTTGCAAGGGCAGTTCGATGTGACTGAGGCGATGGGGGCGTACCAGCCATCTTCGTTGATTGATTTTCTCGATGGCCGTGCCGTTGAAGTAGAAGCCATTTTTGGCGAGCCATTAAGGCGTGGACAGTCGATGGGATTGGCCATGCCAGAGCTATCTAAGTTGTATGCGGAACTGCTGGAGGCAGTGGCAGATCGTCAGTGAAACTAGCCTGGCATTTTTCTGCTGGTTCCTTGCATGGATATGCGGCAAGGTTCTATTAATCTGCTTATGACTAAAAAAGAGCGCGCCAGCTATGTTCTTCAACGCTTGGATGCATTGTATCCAAATCCGCCGATTCCGCTGGATCACACAGATCCATATACCTTGCTGATCGCGGTGCTGCTTTCAGCACAATGTACGGATGTGCGCGTCAATCAAATCACACCCAAGCTATTTGCCAGAGCAGGCACCCCAGAGGCAATGGTTCAGGTCTCAGTTGAGGAGATTCGCGAGATCATACGCCCCTGTGGTTTATCACCGATGAAATCGAAGGGGATTGCCGGACTTTCGCGGATGTTGGTCGAGGATCACGGTGGTGTGGTGCCTGCAGATATGGCAATTTTGGAGACTTTCCCAGGCGTCGGACATAAGACGGCTTCGGTCGTCATGTCGCAGGCCTTTGGTGTACCAGCGTTTCCTGTGGATACGCACATCCATCGACTCGCGCAGCGCTGGGGACTGACCAACGGCAAGAGCGTTGTGCAAACCGAGCGAGACCTCAAACGAGCATTCCCAGAGAAGAGTTGGAATGCCCTACACCTCCAGATTATTTATTATGGCCGTGAGTATTGTTCAGCTCGTGGGTGCGATGGTACAGTCTGCGAGATGTGTCGCACACTCTACCCGCAGCGGAAGCGAGCGGTTAAGCTGAAGAAGCCGTAGCGACTTGGCTGATTCGGAGCTGAATCCCTAGATTAATTCGCAAAGAGAGAGATCGGCTCTGGTGGTGCCATGTTGAAGCCCGAGCTACTTTGTGTCGCTTGTGCGGCGCTGTCCGTGGTGGGTATGACTTCAAAGCTGGCGGTGTTGCGCGTGCCTAATGTGTTATAGTCGATTTCAAACTCAGAGTTTACTCCAACCTCAGCAGTTTTCGCTTTTTGTGATTTTTCGAGTTCAACAAACAGTGCTTCATTGATGGTGATATACTGGTGCATCGCGGGTGCTGAGTTGTTTGCTATAACTTGGCAGATGAAGTAAGTGCCCGCTTCAAAAGCAACTAGTTGGCTGCTAGTGACTGCTGCCAGCGCTGCGATGGTGGTTATTTTATGGATGATCATGCACTATTAAACCAATATTAATGCGGGGAATTGTCGAGTGCCATTCGCTGTAGATGAATGCGTCAAATTGTCTCAAAATGTGGGCGTGGTGTCTCATTTTAAAAGTGGGCGGAAGTTCGATTATGATAACTTAAGGCGCTGCATTGCAGTAATTTAAGTTAGATAATTCAGTCTATTTTCTAACTGGAATAAGTTATGCAGTGTATGGATGTATGAATATTGATTTTAATACATTTACAGAGAAATCTGCCTCTGCCGTACAGGAAGCTCAAAATCTAGCGCGCAATCATGGCCAGCAAGAGATTGACGTATGGCACCTCCTTCTTGCGCTGGTACAGCAGGAAGGAGGTATTGTGCCGCGCCTCCTCGAGCGCTTAGACATTACTCCCTCAGCCCTGGAGTTAGTGGCCGAGCGTGTCATCAGCAAGTTTCCGAAAGCGACTGGTAGTGTTAACGTCAGTCAAATCTATGTCTCATCGGCACTGCAGCAGTCGCTTACTCAGGCTGATATAGAAAAAAAGGCCCTCAATGACGAGTTTGTCAGCACCGAGCACTTATTTCTCGGGCTATTGATGGCGGATTCAAACAGCAAGCTCGGGCGCTTCTTTCAGCAGTTTACGCTCGACCGCCAGAAGGTCCTTGATCTAATTAAATCGTTACGTAATGGTAAAAATATAAAAAGCCGTCATCCAGAGGCCACCTTTGAGGCCTTGGAGAAATACGGTATCGATCTGGTCGAGCAGGCACGAAAAGGCAAGATGGATCCGGTGATTGGTCGTGATGATGAGATTCGTCGTGTGATTCGTATCCTCTCGCGAAAGACAAAGAACAATCCCGTGTTGATCGGCGAGCCAGGTGTCGGTAAGACCGCGATCATTGAGGGATTGGCTCAGCGTATTGTGCGTGGCGATGTCTCCGAGGGGCTAAAGGATAAAACCATTTTTGCCTTGGATATGGGCTCATTGATTGCGGGTGCTAAGTATCGAGGGGAGTTTGAGGAGCGACTCAAAGCGGTGTTAGGTGAGGTGAAGTCCAGCGAAGGGCGTATTCTACTGTTTATTGATGAGCTACATACCATTGTCGGTGCGGGCAAGGCAGACGGCGCGATGGATGCTGGTAACATGCTCAAGCCGATGCTGGCGCGTGGCGAGCTACACTGTATTGGCGCTACAACGCTTGATGAGTATCGCCAATACATCGAAAAGGACGCGGCGCTCGAACGTCGTTTTCAACCAGTACAGGTGGATCAACCCAATGTCGAAGACACGATCTCAATTTTGCGCGGGATTCGCGAGCGCTTTGAGCTCTTTCATGGTGTGCGCATTCAAGACAATGCGCTGGTACAAGCGGCTGTGCTGTCACATCGCTATATCAGTGATCGTTTCTTGCCAGATAAGGCGATTGATCTTGTCGATGAGGCCTGCGCGATGATTCGCACGGAGATGGATAGTATGCCGCAAGAACTCGATGCGCTCACGCGCCGTGCTTTACAGCTTGAGATTGAGGAAGCTGCGTTGAAAAACGAGAAGGATGATGCCTCAAAGGCCCGTCTCAAGGCACTTTCCAAAGAGCTCGCCAATATTCGGGAAGAAGAGGCCGTGTTCCGTTCGCAGTGGGACAATGAGAAGCATGCCATTGACGAGATTCGTAGTGTGCGCGAGGAGCTCGACGCCACTCGCATCGCAATCGAAAAAGCGGAGCGTGAGTACGATCTCAACAGCGTTGCGCAGCTGCGTCATGGTAAGATGCCGGAGCTTGAAGCAAAGCTGCAGGCACTTGAATCGATTGAAGCAAAGGAGGGGGCACTGCTGAAGGAGGAAGTTTCGCAGGAAGAGATCGCGGACATCGTTTCAAAGTGGACGGGTGTGCCAGTCACTCGACTTGTTGAAGGCGAGCGTGAGAAGCTACTCCGTCTGGGCGAGGTGCTGCACGAGAGTGTCATCGGACAAGACGAAGCGGTGACGCTTGTCTCCGATGCCATCCTGCGTGCGCGTGCGGGGATTAAAGATCCGCGTCGTCCAATCGGCAGTTTCCTCTTTCTGGGTCCGACGGGTGTGGGCAAGACGGAGCTGGCTCGCACTTTGGCAGAGACGCTATTTGATTCAGCTGATAATATTGTACGTCTCGACATGTCGGAATATATGGAGAAGCACTCGGTGGCTCGCCTGATCGGCGCACCTCCAGGCTATGTCGGTTACGACCAAGGCGGGCAACTCACCGAAGCCGTAAGACGCAAGCCATACAGCGTGGTGCTTTTCGATGAGATCGAGAAGGCGCATCCCGATGTCTTCAATGTCTTGCTACAAGTCATGGACGATGGGCGCATTACCGATTCGCAAGGTCATACGGTAGACTTTAAGAACACCGTAATTATTATGACCTCGAATGTCGGTAGCCGGTATTTAACTGAAGGAACATCGGGAGATGATATTCCCGAGACGGTACGCGAGTCGGTCATGGCTGAACTACGTCAAGGCTTTCGGCCCGAGTTCTTAAATCGTATCGACGATGTTATTTTGTTTAAGCCGCTTTCGCTCGAAGAGATCACTAAGATCGTCGATCTACTGCTTGCCCATCTCAATGCGCGGCTTGCGGATCGTCAGATTACAATTGAGTTCGACGAGTCCGCACGTAATTGGATTGCAGAGAAAGGCTATGACCCGGTTTATGGTGCCCGACCACTCAAGCGGTTTTTGCAGAAGCAAGTTGAAACACGTTTGGCGCGCGGCATTCTCAGCGGTGCTGTCGCCGAGCAGAGTGCGGTTCGTTTCACCTCAAAGGATGAAGCGCTAGTCATGGAGTAAATCTTTGGTGAAGCCCGCGACGCTTGCTTGCCTGTAGGTTTATTAGTGTCAAGCGAGATATAGATGTAGCTTTCAGTCTGATAGTAACTCAAAGCCCACTGGGGACAGTGGGCTTTTTCTGGCAATCGATGTGCAAATAAAATTTCGGTCTATGCTAAATTTTAAGATTAGGTTTAAGCGAGATTAAGCTTTTAAAGCCAAACTTATGTACGCATAAACGTGTAATGCGAAATTTATTGATGAGCATTATTTTTATAGGAATTTCTGGATATATTGGTTCGATTTTATATCAGCGAATGTTCATCGATGGTGTATTTATAGCCCCTGTGCAGGAACAGAGTACTAACGCTTTATTTGCATATCCAGATCGTATTGAAATTGAGAGAGTCGACGGCCGTAAGATCGAGGTGACATTGCTCGGCAGAAACGCGTCACACCTACAGTTTTATCGAGAGGATGGTCAAGAGTTCGTATACGCGATTGAATCTCTCTCTGGAAGATCACAAGAGTTAGTCAGGAAGTATCCTAGCCTCGGAATTAAAAATGCGGCCAAATATATGGCTGAAGGCAAGTTGGGATTAGAAGATCTACACATTCAGCAGTTGGAGCAAGTGATTCGGAATATTGACGAAAAGCTGAAGCGCTATTCTGCTGAATTTGAGGTGAGCGTGAGCCAAGTAGAACGCCGCACAATTGAGCGTAAGATGGAAGGTCTGATGCAGGAAAGAATCGAGATGCAACGACAAATTTCAGAGCGACAGTAACACTACTTAAATCAAGAGGGCGAGGTGCTTTGCAAGCGTCGTGCTGTATCGATCGCACGCCACAAAAAACCTCTTCGGAAAAGTTGTTCGACACCATTTATGAGTAACGATCACGCTCCGTCTAGTCTGCTCAGTGTACTGTCGTCATCCTTAATGCAGAGTACATTGGGTTTTGATTTAGAAACCACGAATGGACACAAATCATAGGTATCCTAACTGACGAAAGGAATCAATAATGCACACTGCGCATTATTGATCGAAACTTTTAGAACCACTAGCTAATGAGCCGTTAAAAAATTGTGGCTCAGTCCATGGATGCGTTTAAGTCCAAGCTAAAAACATTCTAATATAGGATCATAGCGCTGTATCCCGCTGGCAAATTCTGCATGCGATACGGTCAGCTTAATCGCGGACTACGCCCATCGTTTTAAGCAGCGTTGATATGTATGGAATGAGTTGCTTTTTACGGCTAACGATCCCCGACAGTTCATAGATGTTGTTTTGCCCACGTTGTGGGTAGTTGATCTGGCTTTTAAGTTCGTTGTTACCTGCGACAACGAGCAAGGAGTCTTGCGTGTTGATATCAGTGACCAGTAGGAAGCTAAATAACAGCTTTTTCCGTGCGCGGTAAGCCTCAAGTGCTTGATCCAAGGCATCTTCATGCTTCCAGAAATTGTCAAAGCCGAGCTCTTCGATCTGAGAGACCGAATAGGAGATAGTTCCATCTGTATAACCCTTGCAGTCGGAGCAGACCACTTCTTCGGGTGTGTGATTGATGATCACCGAACCAGATGAGAAAATGAGTTTGGCCAGATCCTTTGCTTCAATCCCT
>Ga0180120_10001559_pt1 | contig 11666 bp, 22 predicted proteins | sample CPBDNA_3_FD_129677 | JGI IMG/M metagenome (GOLD analysis project Ga0180120, IMG submission 129677) | Freshwater to marine salinity gradient microbial communities from Chesapeake Bay, USA - CPBay_Spr_31_0.2_DNA (version 2) (version 2) | ecosystem: Environmental > Aquatic > Marine > Coastal ... | reverse complement strand
TAATTGCAGGAACGGACACCACACGTTCTCGATTACTTGCGAAATCTACGAAGGGACGCGGGACGTTGGCGGAGGCGCAAATCACGACTTAATCGGGCGAGTATTCCCGGAACTGTTGCCACTGATCAAATGGCACCTATGCAGTACAGACGGCCCGTTGCACTACCTGAAGAACACCGTTTACTTGGCAGGGGAGAAAGACTGCTTCGGGCGCAAAATGGGCGAAGCTTCACGATGGGATCATATCGCGCTAGTCGGAACGTCTCCAATTCCGCACAAGCTACCGCCTAAGTTCTGGCAGTGGATCCAACAGGGGCACAACAGATTTGGTCCGATGGTCCCGATATCCCACCCTAGGGAACCGGGCACATTCTCCGCCAAATACACCCTTTCAGAGTATACCGACAAATGGCACGAGTGCCCGTTTGACACCGTCGAAGAGGCGCACGCATGGCGGGAAGCTATCACGAAGGGGCTGGTCAAATTAAAGAAACAAGCCGCAGCCTACTCGGATGGCAAAGAACCCGAGCTAGACTCTGCACGAAGTAGCGCGATATGGCCAGAAGCCACAGACGACGACTTGCGCGAGGATGGACTAGAACAACGGCTGATTGATCGGCTACCCGCACTGATTGCCGAGTTCACTGGCAAGATGTCCGCTATAGGATTCGCGGAGGCGAACCAATGAGCAGCTACCGCGACTCGCGTGGCCGTTTCCGTCGCAAAACATACCGCGATACGCTGGCACAAGTTGCTAGCTGTATCGGCATCCTGGCGGCAATATTTGCCGCAATACTATCCTAACCCAACCGAAACCATGAACGCACGATTCACAACCTACGTAAACGGCTCGCCCGTCAAGATCACGCTACGCCCCCACGAACCGCTTGAACATTGCAGCGGGGGACCAGACGAAGAGGGCTATTACTACAGCCGCACAACCTACGCCTTTGATGGCGAATATGTCACTGCATACAACGCCACGGAAAGCAGCGATTGCGATGGTAGGCGAAGCAGTTACCAAGAGCGAAGTTGCCCCGTAGGGCTACTTAAATCTAACCGATACGAAGATACTGTATGGATTACGGGACAAGGGGCAGTCGTAAAGCAGGTGGTGATGCTGCCGGATTGGCGAAGCGGCGAAAGCGGCCAGCGCGACTACTTTGCAGAGGCAGCAGGATACTAGGTAACTAGGGCTGACGGGATGCCCTCAAATATCCCCGCCCAATCCGCGCTGCACGGTTTGCAGTAACCCCGACAGAAGGAAAGCATGGAAACCCTCTACAACATCACGACATCAATAACACGCGCCGCAATCTTCCAGCAAGATCAGACCGCATCGGATGCCGCAATGGTCTTCAACTTGAACACGACTAGCGATCTACACGCAGACGCAAAGCTAAACGGCTACGGCGAGGATGCCGATTTCGTTGTCACCGTGTCGCATGTTCACACGATTACAGCTCAGCCTAACAAACTCGAACGGAAGGTTTGCACTGTCATTGGTTGGCTCGCCGACATCTAAACTAGGAGGAACTACAATGGGATTTTTTAGCAGCAACTGCAAGGGGTGCGGCGAGTCGATCAAGTCGCCGTACGACCTGCCTACCGAAATCGAATGGCAGAACGTCATGGTGGCAATATCGCCTAGTGGCGAGCTTGCTGTCGGCTCTTACGATGGCTACGGACGCATAGCCGAAGAAGAAAAACTAATCGACATCGATCCCGATGCTGAATGGTGGCATCGTCGGTGCTGGACTGCTCGCGGCGAGCCTGACTATGTCTCGCCAAGTGATTACAGCCACGACCAAGGATTCTTTTACGATCGCACGGAGGCGAAGCAATGAACAGACACATCAAAGGCGGACAGGGCCGAAGCGACGAAGACACCGAGAAAACAGGATACGCTCTGATTTGGATTGCATTCTCGCTCGCGTTCTGGCTGCTGGTCGCGCTCATTTGGGAGGCAACAAATGGCTAAGTATCGCAACAAGCAGGCTCTGAGCAATCTCAGCAACGAGCTAGACTACCTCACTCGAAAAATCGAAGAGGTGCCAACGCTCAAACAGGCTGCGCTAGATCTCGCGATTGGTTCGCACCTCAATGAGGTAAGTCTAACTATCGCACGTATTTACGGAGAAATGCAGAAACTTATTACCGAAACCAAGGAGAAAGCATGATCAACCCAGAAGACTTTGACAAACCGGTAACTCTGACCATCACGGTTTGGTTGCACGATCTCGACGACATGGAGTCGTTGAAGAAGATGGACTACATCGACCACAAAAACGGCACGGTGTGGCTGGAGAGCGTCGAAATGAACGACGAAAACCGCGAGGAAATCATTCCGCCGATCGGTCTATTCGAGATCGATAATATCGAAAAACAATAACCGCTGCGCTTACGCTGAAACTCTTCGGCAATAGTGCAGTTTTAACCCGAATCCCAAGGAGGGAAGCAAAATGAGAATGCAAGTTACTATCAACAATCAGATTACAACCTTTGAGTCACCACACGATAGCGTTGAGGATGCGATCAAGGCGATAGCCGAGAGCGGCAAGCAATCCAAGTTCGCTAGCGAGTTGATCGAGAAGCACGAAAAGTATGGAGACCTCAGCCCAAAGCAGCAGGCGTGGATCCACAAGCTCGCAGTAGATGCGAACCGACCGCCACCTGCTGACTTGGATCTAGGTTTAAGCCAGATCGCCAGCCATCTTGAAGCGATTCCGGTGGAGGGTCGCAAACGCCCATCCGTAGAACTAGATGCAAGCGGTCTCAGCATCACGCTCACGCTAGCAGGTGATCGGAGCAAGAACCCAGGCAGCGTCACCGTGACGAACGGCAAGCCCTACGGAGACGATGACGGACGCTATTACGGACGCATCAGCCCCGATGGCGTGGTCTCTCCTGCCCGGTCGTGGACCGACGATATCCAAGAGGCGGTCATCACATTCAACGCCACAGGCAACGCCACAGGCGGGGAGGAAGCCGATGACCTCCCATTCTAAACGCACGAAAGCAGCAGAGGGAGGGCACTGGTATGACCGTAATGGTAACCAAATAGGTCAAGTCCAAAACATTACCAAGCCAGGGCTACGCAATCCCACCGTTCGGGATGCCAAGCGCATGGATTGGGGTCCGGGCATCACCTCAATCCTGTCGATGCTTGCGGCTCCGGCCTTGACTCTCTGGAAGCAATCTCGCACAGCAGACGCAGCGGTAGACCTGCTCGACTACCTACCTCTCGAAGCGCATGGTGATTCCAGCAAGATCACATCTGATTGGCGTGAGATGGTAATCGGCGCAGCAGGTGACATCAGCCGGACCAGTGCCGCAGAAGGCTCGCGAATCCACGCTGCCATCGAGCAATCGTATTGCGACGAGCCGTTCAACGAATCGTATCGTCCTCACGTTGAAGGCGTGCGTGCGTTGATCGATCACCACTGTGGCGAAGCGTTGGAATTGCATCCTTGGTTACCGGAACAAGGCGTGGCCCACCCCATGGGCTACGGCACCAAAGCAGACCTCCATAGCGGTGCTTGGGTCATCGACTTCAAATCGAAGGATGGCGATCAAGCTACGCTAGATGATGCTCGCACGTATGATTACCACTGGATGCAGCTTGCTGCGACCCGTGCTGCGTTAGAGCATTCGATGGACATCCCATTTCAGACGCAGAAATGTGCGATTATTTACGTGAGCCGCGACAATCCAGGCGCGTGTTCTTTCAAAGAGGTCAGTGAAGAGAACCTGTCGAAAGGCTGGAAGATGTTCACTGGATTACTATCTGTTTGGCAGGCAAAGAACGATCACTACCCTACGTGGTGTGACGATGGAGAGCAGTTATGAGTGAGAGCATGGAATACGAAACCTTCCCCAACCTCGACGGCATTGTTAGTGCCGATGATGTCAGCCAGAAAGGTGGAGGCAGATTCGCGGCTGACTACGTCAATTGGGCGCGGGTCTGCTACTACCTACGCAAGCACGCACCGGGATGGCAACCCTACACCGAGCGCACTGCTAGCAATTCGATGGTGCATGAGGCACCGGATGGAACTTACTACCTGTTGATCGGGTTCACGCACAAGCATCACCCTTCAGGCGAAACCGTGCCGGTCCCTCACGCAATCATGGATCACACCATGAAAGCGAAGAAAAATCCCGATGCTCGCGACATCTCGGACGCTTTTGTTCGAGGCGTGGCGAAGGCTGCTGCTCTGTTGTTCGGTCTAGGCTGGCAGTTGTGGAGCAAGGACGATCCTCTCGAACGAGAGGAGGAGCCGGTCAAGAAGGCCAGCCCGAAGCCAAAGCCAAAGCCTAAAGAAGTCCTAGACGCATTCCCTTTGAAGGAACATGCGCTATCAGCCCTCGCACAGTGCAAGACTAAAGAGGACATGCGTAAGTGGGGTCTCCAAGTCAAGGTCAGCAAGCTTGTCGGTCAGGACTTAGCAGACCTACGTGAAGCAGGTCAGGAACGTCTCGCTGTAATCACGGAGGCCGAGCAAGAATGATCCAACCGGGGGATGTGGTAGAAGCCGTCTGTGCTTGCTTTGGGGTTACGCCTGCAAATCTGCGTAGCCCTGCTCGAACGAGGACCGTTAGCGAGCCTCGTAAGATCGCTGCATACTTGATGCGAGAGCATACAATTATGAGCCTGCAAGACATCTGCTCCTACTTTAAGCGGTCAGACCATACGACTGCTCTGTATTGGATTCGGTCCTGTCGTAAAGATATCAACGACGGTTCGCTGTATATGATCGCGGTGATCAACCAGCTAACCGAGATGTTGAACTCTTTGCCGACAGCGAATCACATTATGCCGCTATCACACGAGACCGATACTGATCACGGCGAGGATGTTGGTGTAATATCCTCTTCGATGATGCATATCGGAGGACTGTAAGTGCCAAGAGCAGGTAAGGGGGTCGGGATACCTCGATCCTACAAGACACCTGATCGCTATTGCGAGGCAGGACACGACACCGCCGAGTTCGGTCGATACACAAACGGCAAATGCTTTGAGTGTATCCGTATCGAGCAAGGCGTAGCCCTGAAGGAGTGGTCTACACGACGCTCCAAGAAGGACAAAGAGTTACTAAAGTACATACCTGCGATTCACCCCACCCGTGAGGGAAGGGCGAACCAGATATCTAACAAGATCCTAGAAGAAATTGACAAACTAGAACACTGCATGCCATGGGAAAGAACACAAATACAAAGCCTCATAAAGACCCTACAAGATCTACTGTGAGCCTCGAAGACATGATGAACAAGGTCGGCATATCTTCATTCGAAGACTTGTCCGAAGCGTCAGGTGTAAGCCTGCGATCTATATTCAACTGCCGCAGAAAACTGCATAAGCCCAACAACGGGACCATCCATCTGCTAGCCACAGCCTTGAGAACGCAGCCGAACATTGTCCGGTCTGCACTCAATGCCTGACTAAAGGTAGCCCTCTTCTGGGGGCTGCTCTACTTGCGTGATAAACGCAATGAGTCCAGGCGTCCCGCCCTTGTTGACATACCACTTGGTTGCGCTGACATCGCAGACCTGGGCATCGTCGTTCCACCAGCCTGCACCGGTTAGACAATCAAGCACAGCCTTGACCAAGTTGTCCGCATCAGGTTTGGCAGTGTGCGCGATCCGATCGATAGGATCCTTTCGGCGCAGCAGTCGCTTCGGACGCGGAAAGTAGAAGCGCAGCACGACCCGCAGCGGACCCTGCAACGGTGCGGCTGGGCGGTGCCGTTCACCAGCAGCAACGATAGCTGCCTTCCAAGCGTTGGCGGTGCCGGGATCGTATACAGATGCGTGTTTGCCCCGCGCCACTGCACGCACTCTAGGCTGCGCGACAGGTGTGCCATCAGTGCGCCACTCGCAAGCGAAGCGAAACCGTGCGGCCTTGGTGTCTGCGCTGGGGTTAGTCATGGCACATGCACGGAATCGTTTCATCGTCATCGTTCGCGAACGGTAACATGCCTTGACGCTTCACCATTTCTAGCATTGAAGCATAGCTTGGTCGGTCTTTGCGAAATCTCGCACCCGATGGTGAAGATTTGACCGGGATAGATTCAGCCTTGGCCCACCAATCAAAGTATTCGGGCATCTCGCGCATCAACTCTTGTGTTTGAGACCCCCCCTTCAAAAAACATCCAACGCAGTTACCAGCCCTATTCCCTTTCAATGGTAGGTTCAAATCGAATGGCTGCTTAGACCACCATTCCAGAACGTCAGACTCCGTCACCTTAGCCTCATACAACGGGCAGACAATCAACTTAATGCCATCGTCGCTCTTTACCCTTTGCGCTCGTCGCGGCTCATCATATCGAAGACCTACTGCATTAGTGTAGCCGTCAGAAAATGCAGGGATTGACTTCAGGTAACGCTCTTGCGTTTGCACTTTAAGGTTTGCAGTGCAGATTCGAGCAACAGGATTAGGGAGATAGTTTTTCTTTTGGATGAGATTGGTAAACGGCTCACCATTTCGTGACGCTGCTGAAGGTTCAACCACTGTAAACGTAGGCTTGTTGCTGGCATCTAGCGCATACTCAAGCCAGTTAATGCGAACACCCCAGTGCTTGGCGCAGTCCTCAACAAACTGGTAGGTAGCAGCGTGTTCTAAGCCGGTGTTTTGAAAGCACACCTGTAGATCGTCGGGCTGCTTGCCGCCAAAAGCGTCCAATATGTGGCGCAGCATGTAGCCGCTAGTGCGACCACCGCTAAATGCGACAACGGCAGGCAACTCTAGCCGGAATGGGTTGGTTCTCGTGTCTGCGCTGGGGTTAGTCATCGCTCTATTGTTCTCCCCAATGATGGTGAGCTTGAATTGTCATGTCCCAACCAGCATCTGCTGCTAGTTTCACAGTCAAGTCTGTGTTCTCGTGCGAACAAGGGACCAAATAATAGCACCAGAACTTAGTGGACTCACGCAACTTTGAAAGCCTCTCGACATCCCAAGATCCGTCATCCACTACGATACACTCTTGACCAAAGGTGTGTTCAAGAGGAAAGACTTTAGGTGAGATCGTCAACCAGTCCCATTGACATGGCACATAACGCACACCGCTCGATTGGATGTGAACCTTTAGCCCACGCTCACGCGCTAGCATCACAAGGTGCTGTAAACCCTCCGGCTGGTCAGTCGGCTCGCCACCTGTTACGTGCATCCATCCAGTGCCAGAGTCCAATGCCCCTTGAACAAGTTCATCAGGGCTGCGAAGCGTTGCATGTTTCCGGGTTAAGGAGTTCGGCTCATCACAGTCCTTGCGGATAGGGCACCTAACAGAGCATCCTGCAAACCTCACAAACCATTGTCGTGTGCCTAACAGGTGACCTGTGCCTTGAAACGCAGGGTAGGGACGTTCGGATATGTGGATCATTCTTGCCCTCCTAAACCGCAAGAAAGGCAAAAGCCGCAAGGCTTAGTCCCACTTAGGTAGCAAGACCAAGTGCCCTCAATAGGATCGGACGGACGCTCCTTTAGTGGCGATGTCACCTTTACGCCATACGCCTCTTCTGTAGCCGCGCTGAGACTCTTTATAAACTCAGGCGTACAGTCAGCGAAGTAGTCGTAGTCTAATTCCGTGCAGCCAATCTGTATCTCCGATGCCTCTACTGACAACGCTATCAGCATCGCTCTTGCAACCATAAGCAAGTTGCGTCCGCTATATTCAGCGTCCACACATGCAAGCTTTGGCATCGTTTCCACCATCAACTCGACCCCTAAGTCATCACATATCTTGAGTGCCGCTCGCATCTCCTCTAAGCGAGCCTCCTGACCGTAGTCAAAAAACACTGCGAGGCAATTAGGAGCAGCTCTCTTCAACAAGTGTGCTGAATCATGCCCCCCACTAAACAGAACTATCACGTCCATAACTTATCTCCCCTTTGGTTACCCAGTCCTTTTGATGATCGCTCCAGATAGTCAACTAGCCCATTGAGTTGGGCTTGGCATCCCCGCATCCAGCCTGTGCCGTCACACGATTCTGCTCCTGCTTCGTGGCATTCCCATAGCCACTTGTTGGTGTTCACCCGCCCGACATGCACACGGTCAAACTCTTGGCACCACATCGCAAGCGTCTTTCGCTTCCAAGCAGTGCTTCCACCGATGAAGCATACCTTTGCTTCTGGCGGCACATCGTCTGAAGTCATCCCGTCCTGACATGCCATAGCCAGAGGCCAATGGTATTGCTCTAGTCTTGGTGCCCATACATCCCACTCTCGCAGAGTGGCATCTCGATCACCTACAACGTCTGGAACTAACGCCCAGATCGGTTGGTCACGGTGGTTCGCTGCGGCATCAAGCATTTTGAGATAGTCTTTCTCAGACCAAGACTCAGAGAACCTGCCGTTGTCTAGCGCATAGTCAACGTAAGGCTTTGGTCTGCGCCATCCGTCCGGCGAATACAAATGAGCGATGCGCCCGTCGTATTTCCCTGCGATGTATCCAGTTGTAAAGCCCTGAGTGTTTGCTGGCATGACAATCATCGCTGCATCAACTCTGTGTAGTTAAACCTGTCACCAAGCGCATCTTTGATCGAGATCTCGTGACCGTCGTATCCTAGAAGCTTTGCGTTATAGACCAGAGCATACCTAGATATGCGAATCCTGCCGTAGACAAAAGCGAACCCTTCGCGGGTTGGCTTCCATCTGCCACTGGTTCTACGAGTCGTGTCGTTTTCGTCCCTTGGCTTAGACTCGATCAACTTCCACATCGCCAGCTTGGCTACGTCTCCTGTGCCCTTGTTGATAGACAAAGACCAAGGCTCAGACACAGAGTAATACTTGCGCTCCTCCTCGTAGTTCTTCACCAGCCTGATAAGCCACCTAGCCATCGTGCTAGTGATCGTTCGCTTGTAGACCTTGGCAAACTGGTCGCAGCAAGGGCAAGTAATCCCCTCGTCTCGGTTGTCACGAACAATCTCGCGAGCCTCGCTTAGAGATACAACACCGTCCATCAGATTTATCATGATTCAATCTCCCTCTCGTTGACCCGCAAGTCAGGCCATGCAAAGCCAAGCATCTTGCCGCCGCCTTCCCGGAACCGAGAGATGATAGCCTCACCAAGGAGCTTCTTAGTCTGCACCTTGTCCAGGTTGGTGATGAGGATCGTAGGCTTGAGCGTTCTGTAGCGTCTGTCGATCATGTTGAACATGGTCGCGACACTGTGTTCAGTCTCTTGGTTGCGCCCGATCTCATCAAGGATAAGCAAGTCCGGTGATTCGAATGCTTCATAGGCATTCTTCTCCGTCTCGGTCGAACCGTTACCGTATGTGTTTCTAACCCTGACCAGGAAGTCAGTCACTGTGCTGTATAGTGCAGTCGCACCCTTGCTCATCACATGGTTGGCAATAGCGCAGGCGACGTGAGTCTTGCCGGTGCCGGGGTTGCCTGTGAAGATCATGCCCTTCCCTGTATCGAGGGCACTGTCAAAGTCCGTGCAGTAACTGCGTGTCACACGGGCAACGACCTTCATAGCTGGGTAGATGTCCCGCCACTTCCAGATGTCTGCATCCCAGTAACGCTTCGGGATCTCCGCAGCATCTCGACGCATGGCAACCAATCGATCCGGCTCGCTAACCGATCCCATGACACGGGCCTGCACTTCGGCAGCCTCCTCCTCATAGACAAGATTGCACTTGGGACACTTGGTCCACCATGGCTGGTTCTTCAGATGACTGTGCTTCATCTGCTGCGACTCGTAACTGCCATGGTCGGCTACCTTCTGGCAATCTTTAACGCCTGTATCGATCACCTTCCATTGATCCACACGGACGACCTTGCTCTCCTCACTCATCGCGACCTCCCTTGGTTAGCTCGTCAATCCTATCGTCGATATAGGCTGTGACCTTGCCGGCCTCATCCGGGGTGATGTCGAGATGCCGTCGAATGTATCTGCCGGTATACGTGTAAACCGCATCCTCTCTCATCGCAAAACGCGCTAACTCGTAAACTAGAAGTCGGTCCTTGTCAGTGATATCCATCTCAGCTTTCCTCCTGAAGCCCTACAGTAGGGCTGTATTGAACGATCACCCCCTCGGCTATGCCGACATAGGGTGGTAATGATTAGTCCCTTAGAAGTCGATCTCGCCAGCCTCATGCGATGCTGCTTTCGGAGCAGGCTTACGAGACTTGAAGTCCCGTCTGTTGATCCACTCAGCCTTGAAGCCAGTCCAGCCGTAGCTGATGCAGTTCACCAACGCCTCCTCCAGAGAAATCCTCGCATTGCGAGCCTCGTTGATAACCATGTTCATCGAAGTCTTGGTGATCGGTGCCTTCTTCGTCTGGCGAAGCTTGCGGTAATCCTCCCAAACTTGCTCGCTAACTCCATTAGGACGAGCGTAACGAGTAACACGGGGGCTACTACTAGTACTAGTACTATTATTAGTACTACTAGTACTGTTAGTACTAATAGTTCGCGTAACGATACCTGACGCACTACTCGATCCCTCATAAGTCCCATCCCTTAAAACTGTTACCGGCTCCCTCCTGCTACGTGTAACGCCCTTCGTTACAGGTTTCGCTTTCTTCGTTACTGGTTTCTCCTTCTTCGTTACTGGTTTCTCCTTCTTTGTTACGGGTGCTAGCTTTTCGCCTGAGTCTTTGCGCTCCCGATGCTTGCGTACACGGTCTGCCGCTTTCGCCTGCTTCTTGGTTTGCTTGTCTCGGTATTTGTTCGGCTCCGTCAGCCAGACACCTGAAGGCTCAAGCCTCACAATGCCCATGTCGATCAACCTCTCCATGGCATCGACGCATCCGTCTTTGCCTAAGCCGAAGTCCTCAATCATGCGGACGTTCGTTGTCCCAGGCCAATTCAGGAAGCCATGCTCGTCAGCCGCAATGAGCAAGCAAACAAACAAGAGCCGAGTGCGAGGATCAGTAGACCAGACGATGGAGGCAGCGATCTCCGCGCCTTTGAGTTTCGTGTAACCTTCCATGGCGTTACCTGTATCAGCACGTCATTGGTTACGCAAGGAAGAATAAAAAAATGGCTCACCAGCCCTCTCAGCCAGTGAGCCAACACTCGTTCTCAGACCCTCGCATGATCCAGACCACCAGATCTAACGCATGAGAACATCGCAGTCAAAAAATAAACGACGGCCAGTGTCGGAAAGCAAGGAAACACCGACCGTCGCTTAAAGGCTACTGCACCCCCGGACACAAAAGGGAAGGGGAACACTCACGGGGCATACAGCCGCCTGATAACAACCACGAGAAACCCTAGCCATAACAGCTATAGGTTTCACCTAGAATCTACCACTTAGTCTTATCAGCCCAATAGGCAGCAGACATCTTACCCTTCGAGATATTCTTCGCATGACGAGCCTTGAAGCTCTTCTTACGTGCCTTCTCACTGGCAGTCTTAGGGTTCTTGCCTGCACCACTGACACCCTGCTGACCAAAGCGAATCAACTTGACCTTGTTGCCCACCTTAGCCAACACAGCGTGTGACTTCTTGCCGTGACCGGGAGTCCTCTTAGGCTTGTTATAGCCCGAGAACTTTTCTCCACTACGTTCGACCACTATCTCTTCTTCGCAGTCTTAGCACTGCGCTTAAATGCTTTAGTAGTAGGGGCACCCTTGGCACCGGGCTTCCGCATCTTCTCACCGCTACCCGCCGCAATGCGCTTCCGCTTCGCGTTGATGTTGGCGTAAAGACCTTTCTT
>Ga0180120_10001549_pt1 | contig 11701 bp, 16 predicted proteins | sample CPBDNA_3_FD_129677 | JGI IMG/M metagenome (GOLD analysis project Ga0180120, IMG submission 129677) | Freshwater to marine salinity gradient microbial communities from Chesapeake Bay, USA - CPBay_Spr_31_0.2_DNA (version 2) (version 2) | ecosystem: Environmental > Aquatic > Marine > Coastal ... | reverse complement strand
CAGCACCATCACTTATAGGTACAACGCTAGCTGCATCGTACTTATGTTTTAAGACGAGATTATCAGTTACGATTCCAGGTGTAACTAATCCGCTTTTTGATAGGTTAGAACCTAATCCTAAAGACACGACTAACCTCTATAAGCTATTACTTTACCAGAAGCAAGAGAGAATACTTCAAATCTCCCATATATTGTAAGTCCTGCTGGTATTGTAAAATCAGCCGCATCTGCCATTGTATTAGCTATATTAGTGCAATCACTAACATCTACTACTGAATCTTCTATTGCAGTTATTGCAACAAAGTCCCCTGTATGTTGAGCTGTATCATCAATAAAAACTGAACCTGCTTGACCCATTGAAGCATTTTGAGCTTCTGCTACTGTAAATTTATGTAAACTATTTGCCATTTTATTCTCCTTTGTGAGTGTACTTTAAGCTCTGGCAAGAGCATGAACGTACTGTTATTAAAATTTTTTAGTAGATTCGGGAGCCACCCTTTATACGATAGCTCCCATAGTTCTACAAAACTATTAATCCCTATTGATTAGGTTTATGATTCGACTGCCCAAGTACCGTTACCAGCACTTTGATAAACAATAAACCAGCCATCAGCACTTCCGTATTCAAGCTTTAAACAAGCACCCTTTTTAGCACCTGTTACACCTAAATACTTATTGTTAGCTTGAGCTGCATTATTGCATCCACCGATAAACTTATCACTTGAATTAGGAGCAATACGCATATATTCTGCAGCACCTAAATCGATACCTAGAACTAATGTGTATTGAACACCTGCAGCTACAGCTGGCAAAGTGAAAGTTTTATCAGCAGCGTTCATAATGTGAACACCACCTACATCTTGAACAGCGTTCAATGTAACGTCAGCTACATGAACCTCTGAATGATTTGGCGATATTACTGTTTCGTTTAAAAAAGCAGCACTATTTTCATTTAATACGTCACTTCTCATTATAAGGCCTCCTCAAAGTTAAACAACGCATGAGTTTCAGGCAATGTGATTTCAAGACCTGCTTCTGTAAGAATCATATCTTTACGTAAATCCTCATCTGCTTGTTGCACATTTGTTGTAATTGAAGTATCCCTATTTACACCATTACCAACTAATGGTCTATAAGATACGTGGTCTAAGTCAGCAAGTAACATAAATTCACCAGACATTCCTCTAAATAGAGGCTCTTTAACTAAACTTAAGTCACCATGAACAGTTTCAATCTTCATAACTTTATGACCAAAAGAACCTTGAGATGCATTAAAGTTATATCTATTTGAACCACCCATTGAATCACCAATAAATCCAACACCATCTCCAAGTTTATTAAACAAAGAAATAACTGGCAATGAACATAAAGCTAATTTAGAAGAAGAACCACCCCTTGCAGGGTCAAATACTACTTCAAGGTCTTTCAAAAGAACATCATAAGATAATGAACCTGCTGCTACTGTTTTAAGATAAGCTTGACCTTCTGTATAAGCTAATTGAGTTCCATCTGCAGCTGTTTGAGCTTGTCCATTAGCCATAATATGACCAGCAAGACCTTCAGTGTATTGTATACCACCAGAAGTTGCTTTTTGACCAAACAACATTGCTCTTTCAATATCAATCTTATGTTCTCTTAATTTAAGATTCCATATTCTATCCCATTCATTAGCATATCCACGATAAACAGTTGCTCTAGCAGTATTAGACATTTCACAAGCTGTTTTAAAGATTTGTGTAAAACCATAATCATTATCTAGCTCTTGTGAAAATACATCTGGAGCTCCTGTTCCCTCTCCAAAAGATGTACCAATAACTGTTGCTTTTGCAGCTACACCAGGATTTGCATCTGTACCAGGATTTGTTAACCATTTAATGCTAATTTCAGTATCTGAACTAACTGATTCTATTCTTGCATTTGCATGATTAGGGCCACCACTGTTTCCAGTATTAGATTCAACTGATATTACCATTCCTTTAATTAACCAAGGTTGTGATGCTGTTAAGGTTGCTGTAACTGTAGCTCCTGTTGAAACTGCATCAAGAGCAACTCCAGCTGTTTTTTCTATTACAAAACTTCTATCAGTCATTGCAATCTTAGTTCTATCTTCCAAAAATCTGAACTGTGAATCAGATGTTGGAACTTTTCCTACTTTTGACAAATATATAAAAAACGGAGATTCTTCTGGAGATAACTCTGCAACTCTATCACTAAAGTCATAAAGTCTTCTTGTACCCATAGCAGCACTATCGACTGTTGCACCTCCAGGAGTCCCGAATTTTACTTGTCCACTATTATAACTTGACATTATAATTCTCCTTTATTTACAATACATTATTTCGGCTACCAGCTTTCATAATGCCTTCCCACATTGAATCTTTATCATCTTTTTTAGCAGGTTGCTCACCATTTAAAATACCAGCTTGTTGAGGAACTGCTTGATTTTGACGAATTGTATCCAGTGGATTATTATTATTTACAGCTTCGGCCTTGTTTTGAGTCACAGATTGCCACATATTAATAGCACCGTCAATACCATATTCTGCAGGATTTTTACTAGCAAAATCCATAAACGATGTAATTTGTTCTGGATTTAATCCTTTGTTAGCAAGTTCAGTTTGAAGTTTAGACATACCAACTTCTTTCTTTACATCACCAACTTGGCTTTGAACAGCGGTGTTAATTGTGTCTTGTAACTCTTGTTGTCGAAATTTATACGACTTAGACGATGGGTCATTATAGGCTTCCCAAGGGTCAAACTCATCCTTAGATAATTCTACACGTGCTTCTGGTGTTGGTTGACCACCCTGAACCATACCACTAATGGTATTTACAATATCAGGTCTTGATTCCAACATTTGTCCAACTTGCTCGTATTGTTTTAACTTTTGGTTTTCAGCTTGTAGTTTATCTTTTTCTGATTGAAAATATTTAGCTTGTGATTCCCAATCACTTCCAGATTCTTGCTGCTGAGTTGTTTCATCTTGCCCTACATTATCAGTAACTTGACCTTCTTCAAGATTGTTATTTTCTAATGCGTTATCCATTTTACTCTCCTTTGTTTAGCAATCTCTCTTGCTTATCTTGAGCTTGGCCACGTAAACGTAACTTCTCTGCTTCGAGTTTAACTGCCTGTTCTAATTTTCCAACCGCTAAATTATTAGCTGATTTGGATTGTGATTCTTGTGATTTAAGCTCAGTTTTAAATTTCTCAACTTCAACTTTCTTTCTTGATGAGATTGACTCTCTGTGAGCTGTTTGTAAATCACCCTGTAAATTTTTAATTTGTTCTTGAGACTGCTGTAACTGCGCCTGTAATTTAGCAACAATATCCATTCTTTGCAACACTCCCTCTTTGTCAAATATATCTGTTTTCATTAATGCTTCTGTTTGGTCAATTAAACCAGACTGATATGCTTCCATATAAATAGACCATTCACCCCATTTATTAGATGGCATTGTAGAATTACCAATAATATTAATATCATATTGACCAATCGTTAAATCATTTATCATTTCACTAATTGCTTGTGATTTGTCATTATAAAAATTAACCATATATTCACTCATATCATTATTAGGTTGAGCTACTCTAAATACTTTTTTATATGTATAATGTTCTTTAGCTAAATTATAAACAACTTGACCAAGTCTTCTAAGCGAACCTTCAACATCTCTTAATTTAGATTTACTACGTCTTTGACCAAAATCTTCTAACATCATTGTAGCTGAAGATGTATTTGGTGCAACAGCACTATTGCCTTGCATCATTTCAAATATACCCATATTTAAATCAATATATTTCTCAATAAGCTGAGGCAGTTGCATAACTGAATTTGATAAAGGCTGAGGAGAGGGAAAATGTGGTTCACCAAATGAAGGGTCATATTCAATAGTCGCATTTGGATTTGCCCAGTTTCTTTCAAGTTCCTCAATATCATCAACACTTCCTTGTGGTATAAGTAATTTTAATCCAGATGATGCTTGTGCATGTGATGTAATTAAAGACATTGTTTTATTTAAAAATCTTTGAAAGTCTTTATTCTTTCTAACATCACTCATTGGATATGGAGTATTAGTCCAAATGTTTGGTACAGGCACTATAGGGTATTTATCAGTATTTAATACATATTCATATAATACTGTTTGACCTAAAGTGCATGTTAATTTAATTCTTGTTTGTTGTACTTCGACAACATCTATAAGATTATTTTCTAAAGCTTTAGAAATTTTAGGGTCAGCTAAAAACTTTTCCATATTTTTAACATCTAAAATTCTTTCTTCACCTGATTCCATATCAAGTATTCTATAATAAGGAACTTTAACTTTAGAAAAATGTTCAATAAGTTGATACTTCTCAGAACCTTCACCTGTATCTTTATCTTTAACATAATCAGGAGTAAATGTACCAACAGTTCTTTTATTCATAGAAGAAGGAAAAGTATCATCTTCTCTGTAATTTTCTATTAAATCAATCATCATCTTACCATTTTCTTGTTCTTCTGATAATTGAGGATATAAATCCAATAATTGAAATTTAGTAAATATAGTAGATAACATCATACCAGCAGCATCATCAAAATATCTACTTCTAGCATTAGGGTCAATAACAACTCTAAATGGGTCTACATATGTAAATTTAACTTCACCTCTACCATAATCAGCTTCTCTATCTACATATGCATAAAAATAACCGAGTCCAGTTACAGAGTAATCGTGTATTGTTTGCTTAAATACTTCATTACCATCTGATATATTCCATATATAATCTAATATAGTTTTCCATACACTAGCTAAATCACTATCAGAATCTTCTCTTGGCATTGCAGAAAATTTTGGTGGTTTAGATGTTATAATAGCTTTAAACTGTTCAATAGCTGAGTATATCCTATCTAAAGGTATATTAGATTGATTTCTTTCCGCAAGTGCTTGAGCTTCATCTTCACTAAAGTGATTACCAAGATAAAAGTCAATATCTTCACGAGCATGGTCTTCCCACTCTTTACGAGCATCTGACCATCTATCATAAAGTTCTTTTACGTAAATTGCTTTTTTATCGGATTCTATCATGCTATGTAATATATAACATATTTATTATAATAATCAACCCCTTGCCCCTGTAATCCAATTATAGGTCTTTTTTGGCTTTTCCCACTCTTCTTTATTATTTTTAATTCTTTTAACTTTACTGGCTGATTTACTGCCTTTAGCAAATTGTGTTGACAACCAAAACGCATCAATAGTATCATCATGACTTCCTTTAGGAAAATCTAATAATTCACCAATAAATTCATGCATATCTTTTTTAAGATGTACAGCACCTGCTTTAAACATAGGTTGTAGACCTTCAAATAATCTGTCTTTCTTTTTTTGATTACCATAGCCTTTTATACCTTGTTCTATACCAGGAAGAAACTTTCCTTCTTTTTTACTTCTTTTATGTATATAATCTCTTAACATTTCCTGATATGATATAGTTTCAATGTTTATTCTTTTAATTGGTTTGTATCGTTCAGCAATTTTAAATATCTCATCTGCACAGTCCATGGGTAATACTCTTTGTCTCCAATACTCAATAATATAATAATCATAGTCAGCGGTAACGCCAATAACCATAATAACACTATAATCGTTACGTGCACTAAGAGTCGAAGCAGGGTCAACACCAATGTAAATATTAACATACTCAATTCCTCCATCTTCTAACTTTATATACCAAGAATCTCTTTGATTGTCAAATTTAATGCTACCACTATATAAATTATCAACTATATCGCTTTCACTAAAGATTTGGTCTTCAGGTGATTTAGCTTGATTCATATATTCTTGATAAAATTTAGATGGTGTACCAGAATCTATATAAAACTGTTTTCTTTCGTCTAATTTCTTTAAAGGCCATCTTGAAGGCCATAACGGAGTACCATCATCAAGTATTGCTTTATATGTAATTAAATCCCAGGAATACTCTGAACCATTATTCATTGCTTCTTTGTGATTCTTTACAAGTCCATTCAAAAACGAATCATAATGCACGATAGTTCCATTACACCATAAAAACCCACCTTTATCAAAATCAATAGCAGGATATACAGCAGCTGTAACCCAATTCTTTATTTGTTGTCTAGCTTCAGGAGTTTTAGTATTTAACTCAGATTCAAAGTCATCAAGTATAATTCCAGTATATCTTGTAGATAATTGCTTTTTACCACGCAGTCTTTGTGCTGCTCCCTTTGCAATCATCCTACAATTATTTGTTAATGTTATTTCGTTCTTAGTCCACTTATCACCTTGCAAGTCACCGAAATAATAATGTATTGCAGGATTAGAGTATATGTGGTTAGAAATCCAATTAAGGTTATCTATAGCCTGGTCTTGCGCCTCGCCAACCCAAGCGATAAATTCTGGGCTTTCTTTATTCGCAAATAAGAACCGATGTAAGACCGCAGTTGCAGCTAAGGTTGACTTTGCGTGGTCACGAGGCAATACAAGTGCCAATTGTTGATTATCTCTATCTAAAAGTTTTTTACCGACAGTATTGTGAAAATCAGGAGTAGCTGATGCTAGAAAGTCTTGTGGTGAAAATAATTTACCAAATACAACAAGGTCTTTATATGCCATTTCAAGAACTTTCTCATTGTTTGATACATTACCATTAAGATTTAAATTGGCCATATATTAACAGTTCCATTTTTTTAATGACAATGATAACCTATCTTTACCCGTATTGTTGCTTGGTTTTTGACGACTACGCATACCTTTCATTCTTGCACAAAATGATTTTCTTCTATTTGCAGCTTTGCTGCCTTTTTTTAATTTAGAAGGTTTAGTAGTTACAGCAGTTTTTAATTTAGAACCAGGGTTAGCTCTTCTATATGATGCAACGCCTTTTTTATTTAAACCACCACTTGGGTTTTTACCTTCTTTACGTTGCCATGCAGGACTTCTTTTACCGACTTTACCACCTTCACGATAAGATTGAGTCCTCAACCTTGCATCATTTACTTTCATGATTTTTTACTTCTTTTCCTTGCATCTTTTTTAGGAAAACCTGCTTTCATATTAGCATAATTTTTTGCAGATATAGTTGAATTTTTTTTAGACCTACTTGTTCCTGCTTTTTTTCTTTTATTAATATTTTCGTACAAAGACATTATTTTCCTACTTTCTTCATTGCTTTATTATGAGCTTTTTTTAAAGAACTACCTTTATGCATATCTTTTTTCATTTGGCTCATATGTTTTGCAGAATGATGTTTGCTATGTTTTTTTAATTCATTAACTTTACCACCATGTTTATACATAGGCTTCACCATACCGCCACCCATGTAAGAAGTTTCACTTCTGTCCATTGCATTAGATGTAGGTATATTGCCATTTTCATTAATATAGTTTAATACAGACTCTGTATTTGGATTAACTGAATCTTTCTTTATAATAAACTCACCGCCTTCAGCTTCAATAGGTATTCCACCTTTACTATGAGGCATTCCTTTTAATTTTCCACCCATTGGGTATTTTTTCTTTTTACCGTACATATTTACTCCTCAATATTTTGTTCACGTAATAATCTTAATAACATGTCATTAGTATTTTCACGTTCAGAATTTAAAAACATTTCCTCATCAGCAGGATAACCTTGTCCTGTATTTTTTAAATATTTAAGTTGCGTTTCTGGACTCATCAACATTTTCATTAAATTCATATCTTCATCATTTTGTTCTTTAGTTGGCATAGAAGGGTCAGGTCTTAACATTTTTGCAATATTACCACTTAAATCATATTCTTCATTTGCTTTTTTTGCTGTAACTGATGCAATAATTGGTGCAAAAATACCTGTTATAGTTGCTAAGTTATCTTCTATTTCATTCCTAGCAACTTTGTCATTTCCTTCAAAAGGTTTTTTTTTATTATTTGCTGTAATTTTATCTAATATAGCTTTTCCTTTAGGTGTTTTAGCTTCATTAAATATATTTGAAACTTTTTTAAAAGTTTCTTTACCACCTTTGTTTTTTATTAATTGCGTTAATCCTTTGAGTGAACCTGCTGGCCCACCAATGCCTCCCATAATTGCTGTTTGTATAACTTCTTCTATTTCAGGACTTATGTTAGATGACATTAAATTATCAATATTGTCATGTGCTTTCGGTTTTTCGTATGTAATTCCCAAAGCTCCTGTTCCTTTGCTTTTCATTAAATCATCTATAAAACTCATTAATCTTCCTTTCTTAATTCAAAATGAGGAAAATCATCAAATTTATTATCATCCACCTCAAAGTTCATATTCCAATCACCACCCCAACGTAGTTTAATGCCCATAGACTGAGCAATACCAATCACGAAGCCTGCAAATAAATGAAAGCGTTCCCTATCATCCCAATCAATAGGATAAGGGGCAACATCCACAGCCCTACTTGGATTAGAGTTATGACGACCATTTGGGTACCGAACCTTAGTTTTTCCCTCATCATAAAGCTTGTTTTGTCTTTCACCACTTCTGTGGCCTTCCAAAACAGAACAATCGACATATTTGATAACTTCGTTAAATATTTTTTGTAGTTTATTATCACAAGTGCTTAACCTTTCTTTACTTCTTTTTCCAAACTTAGCCATTATTGCTCCACATATCAAAATTAGAGTTATCAGTCACAAATGAAGAAGGGTATAGAGTGTGATTAACATAACAAGAGGATAAAGAGGTAACCTGTCTGTCTTCACCTGTGACTGAATCTGTGTAAACAATTTTCACTATTTTTTGTATTTTCTATTGTCCCAAGTAAATGTTGAGCCTTTTTTAGCTTTAGCATAAGCTTTTCTAAAAGATGCAGCTGCTGCGCTTTTTTTATCATAAGATGCATAAGCACCGCCTTCAGTAGCTTTAATTGATTTTGCACCAACTCTTACTTTACCTGTTAATTTAAGTTCTTTTTTCTCTTTTAAAGATTTTGCTGTAGTTGAAGTAGCATTCTTCTTTGCTAATTTACCCATTTTTATTGCATTAGCTCTTTCTTGACCACTTCTACTTTTTCTTGCAGCTCTTCTTGAAGCTCTTGCTTCTTTTCTTTTTGCTCTTGCATCTTGTCTTTCTGCTCTTGCTTTTGCTCTAGCGTTTTTTCTATTATTTTTTTTAATAGATTTTACTATATTTTTAGCTGCCTTTTTACTTTCAGAATTTGTTTTTTTAGCAGGCTTACTTTTTTTGCCAGCCCATTTAACTTGTTCTCCTGGAATAGACATTACTTCTTTTCTGTTTCTTGCATCTTTTACTTCCATTATATCTCCATATCTAATTGTTTAGCTATTTCCTTGCATTGAATCTTCGCCGTAAATATACATAATATTATCCAAATTATCAAACTCACTGTTGCATCTAGGGCACATCCACCCAATTATGTCATGTTCAGTAGTATTTGTGTCAAATAAGCCTACACGTTTAGAATAATGCTCATTATGATACAATTCTTCCTCACAAATAGGACAAGGGTCTTTAATCTTCGTCTTGTTCTTTTTCTTTGTGTGCGATGAGCTTTGTATTTGGTGTTTTTCCACTTAAAGCCTCCATTTGTTCTGGTGTAAATCCTTGAAATACTGTTAATTGCTCTTGTTTTTTTTCTGTATCAAATAATCCAGACATTTTACCTAGTGCTTCTAGTGAACGAAGCTTATCTGTGTCTCTATCAGACAAATCTGCAATCATTTTATACTTTTGAACAATCCATTCAGGTGAAACGCCTTCATCTGCTAATATTTTTTTAACCTCTTCTTTAACCATAGTTCTAACTTCCTCTTTTTTTAATAAAACATTCGTTTTTTGTTTGATATAATTTTCATCTTTCGCCTTTGGATACGCTTTTTTATACGCTGAAATCGTACCCTCACCTGCTGCAACGTATTGAGCGAAAAGAAATTCACGGTTGTTTAGCTTCCTATCCTTTGCTCGTTCATAAATGGCATCATAGTTACCCGAAAATGAAAAAATGTTCTTTGCAACGCCTCTATCTCCCAATATTTGATGTGTCTTCTGCTCAACAATATAAGAACCACAAACCGTCAAAACAACATTACGAGGAGATTTGTAGCCTGGATGTTTTAAACCGCTACGTTTAAGTATTTGAAGAACATATCCATCATCAGTATATACCCAATCACGAGCAACACCCACTCTCCAATTACCAACAATTTCAGCATCAGGATTGAATGCGCGAAACTCAACATCATCGTCATATAAATAATTTTCTTCACCTTTTATTAGTTTTACATCCATGAAGTAATATAAAAAACTTTTACCAAAAATAAAAACCTTGCATAATTCATTTATTTGATTATATTTATCTATATAATAGAGATATATACTAGAGATAGTATCTATAGATAATATCCATATTATAAAAGAAATTAATAATAAAGAAAAGTCTAAGACAACTTTGAAATTTTTTTACAAAATATTTTTTGGGATTACATAAAGAAAAAGGTCAGCCTGTTACATAGTTTCAAAAATAGCGTTAGAATGTGTGCGAGTGTTATTTTATAGTCGACCCCCCGCCAAAATTGGGTTAGGGGGTTGGTTTGAGGTTGAAATTCGGATTTGAATCAGTAATTATAATTATGAATTTAATTTGATGACTATCAAAGAAAAGGACTACAAACAAAAACGCCCCGAATAAATCGAGGCGCTATTGTTACACAATCCGCGAACTATTTAACAAGCATCGACAAACCTATCACAACTAAATAAATCATTATCATTTTTAAATATACTTGATAACTTATTTATTAGACTTACTTTGTTTACTATTGGTAATAACATTGTATCATCTTTTAGTGTTGATTCTTTTATTGCTTGTGCTATTGCTTCATAGTATTTTCTACTTAGTGCCATCTTGACCCCTTTCATTGGTTAAGTTAATATGTTTACGTAATATGTTGTTAACGTCTTTAATATCCACCTTGTCATCGTATTCATTAGCATCAAGAACAAAGCTTATTAACTCTTTAGAGCAATCATTTAACATTTTGTTATTAGTTGTAAATAATAACTCATTTACTTTATTTTTTGTGGGCGTTTTCTTTTGCTTGGCGCAATCTCTACGAAGTTTATTAAGTGTATCTTTTACCGCTTCAACTTCTTTTTTTAGCTCTTCGAATTCGTGCAAACCAATTTTATACTTTTGTATTACTTTTATATCGTCGATGTTGTGACTTTGTGTATCTCTTAACGCTTTTATCCCATATTTTGCATAGCTTAAAGCGCTTTGATTTTGTTTTATGTCTACCTTATAACCGATAAAAAAATATCCTATCTTTTCAAAGGTATTATTAATTATAGAACTTATTTTACTATATATCGTTTTCATTGCTTTTACTCCTTGATTATTATTTATTTTTAAATATTGATTGTAATAATTAATCCAATCATTAAGAATAATTCTCATTGTTTTACTATTATATTTATCTTGAATTGACATTCCAAGATTGTATCTTTTATTAATATCATTCATTATATTTCACCTTTCACGATTTTATTTATATGGTTTAATTTTGCTAAGATTGTTTCAGTATTGCCACTAATACCAAAATAATTCTTGACATCTTTTAAACGCCAGTGTCTAGATGGTTTTATTCCCTTACTAAACAATTTAACTTGACCAACACATACCGCCAAATTCCAAAGTCCCATTGTCGTACCTCCGAAATTTTTTGACGTG
>Ga0180120_10001546_pt1 | contig 11712 bp, 14 predicted proteins | sample CPBDNA_3_FD_129677 | JGI IMG/M metagenome (GOLD analysis project Ga0180120, IMG submission 129677) | Freshwater to marine salinity gradient microbial communities from Chesapeake Bay, USA - CPBay_Spr_31_0.2_DNA (version 2) (version 2) | ecosystem: Environmental > Aquatic > Marine > Coastal ... | reverse complement strand
TTGATCTCCATCGAGAAACATACCAAATACAGTTGCAGATGGTTCCAGTGCAGAGTTCCATCCAAGACCAGATGTTCCTGGTTCTGTGCTAGGAATCATGACTTGCGCATATGGCAAATCTTCGTTAGATACATCTGGACCATGCACCCCTTGCACACGAACTTTGACACGACCAAGTTGGGGGTCATCATTTCCCTTTTCTACAACAACGCCAATGAACCAACGAATAGGTTGGTCTCCATAAAAAGCATTTCTCTGCGGGGCTTTGATTTTTTGACGATCACTCATGCCTTTACATTCCCTAGCTTCACTATTGTAGCGTCTATAGTATGACGCTCATCTGCAAAAGTATGTTTACAAGAGTGTATCACATACTCTCCAGATCTTTTTAAATCTTTTGTATCTCCATCAAGAATACCATCTGGATTGTTGTTAGGAAAATATATATCAATCTTTGTTCCGACTGTTCTATTTTTTTCTCCTGCCATGAATATGGCACCACCCACTCGTATTTTTGCGGAAGACTTACCTATAATATTTCTCAATGCCTTTGCTGTAGCATCTAAGTTATATCCACCAGTATTTTTTGAGTTATAATAATTATTAACATCGTTGTATGTATTAGCCATTACAACACGATCATATGTCTGTCCATCTTTCTCAGAGAGTTTGAAACTATCCTCACCAAAAGTAGTTTCATCATCCATAAGTCCTGTAAATTTTCCTTTTGTGTCTTCCCCAAGCAAGTCATTCTCTACTACAATGTCTCTGAAAAATTCTTCTGAGTTAAACCTAAAGCTTTCAGTGACACCTGTTGTGGCATCAAGAACAGAATATGATGCACCAACGGCACCCTTTTCCATCATAAGCATAGAATCTTCGTTGTTATTTTGTGTAAACTCCATGATGTTGTATAGGTTAGCCTTTGCTGTCAAACTCGTTTCTTGAGCATTCGCCGCTTGAGAGTATTGAAATCTTGTTTCATTCCAAACCTCATCCTTAAACATCTCTTCCATACTCTTGAGAGTAATGTTTTTATCGAATAGTGTAGCGTACAAGTAATAAGGGAATCCAAACTCTGTAGTTGCTCTTTTAGTCACCCACTGCGCTGATGTGAGAGGAGTCCAATATGGAACAACCACTCTCATTGCCTCTTGGATTGGCAATTCTGTGGGTACTATCATTTCTTTGTTGAGACCTTCCTTCAACATGTTCTGGATAATCACATCAGGAGTACCTTTAAATGCCTTGCTAAATCTAGACACAGTGTCGAGAAAATAAACCTCTTCAACGATACTAAAAATTAAAACCTCTGTAGTTTCATCAGTTTTCTTAGATGCTACAACCTTTCTAAGAACAAATCTTTTTACGATAGGGTTCTCATGTTGAGAATTTGAAAAAGTTAGCTGAAGTCTTTCCGTTCCTTTTACATTAAAATGTTTGTCATATATTCTAACATCATCTCTTAGTACAATTGTTCCTGACAAAAATGGGCGATCCATATGCTCATATATGTCCACTTGGAAAACAGTTTTACCAAGGGAAATGTTATCGTCAGCATCAGCCTCCCCATTTGGCATGTAGATAAGAGAATCTAGCCCGTAATCTACAGGAGATTGACTTCCACTTGATACATCTCTTGGTTCTGGCATATTAAGTTCTCAATAGTTTATTATATTCAGCTTGTACTTGAACAACCACATTTGGTTTCAACACTTTTAGATCACGCAAATCATTATTCTTAGCATACACTCTATCCGAATATGTTATTGGAGTGAGGCCACCAATATCTGTTACATCAGCAGCACCAGCAACATTGAGTGGAAGATCTACATATTCACCAGAAGAGTTTTCATAGTGATGTACAGAATTGTATTGCTCTACTTCACTATGTACTTGAATGGTGTCAGCCGTTCTTTCACCGCCAGAAGCATCAAAGGGTACGATCAGTTCCGATTGACCAAAGTTATCAGGCGATCTTATAACGACTTGTCCCAGATCAATGAACTTTTTGACAACAGTTCCAACAGAACCAGATGATTGCCCTTCCACAGTGTCACCAACTCTAATAGTAGATGCTATAGGATCTGCTGTTGTAACTGTTCTATGAGGATAATCCGATTTGAGTTTTTCTTGCAATTCTAGTTCAGCAAGAGGCCAACCAGATTCTCTAATATCATCATTCAAATAGTAAAACGTCCAATAGTAAGCAGTTGTTCCATATAGTTTGAATGACAAAGTATCAGGTCTTTCGAAATCATTAATGAAATCGGTTTCATAGAATACAAGATCTTCTTTCATATCATCTAGTATTGAGATATACGTAGTTATATTTTCAAACAGACTCAAATCTGGACTCGAACCAAATCTATAGTTTACGAGTGGATAGTTCTTAAAAATATTTGCCATTAGAAATCTGCCTGTATGTGTTGTTTCATAAGAGCCTTTGACTCAGTAAATGAGAGTGTAATAGATGTGGATGAGAAATTGCCATCCTCATGCATTCCCATTCCTTGCGTATTATATACAGAGTTTACTGATTGTAAATATGCTGGCAGAAACTTTAATCCAGGGATTCTTCTATCCTTGTACCTTGTCTCGATAATAAATCTGTTAGGAAATCTATAGCCATAGTTGATCCCTGCCATGTCTAGTCCTGTAGGATATAACTCTTCACGAAAATGTCTGACTATCGCCTTTATCACATTAGCCTCATCTGCGTTTGCAGGGATCATTGTGAAACTAAAGTTAAAAGTTCTGAGTGGAACACTTTTGAAAAGTGCTCTAGCGTTAGGATTTAATTGTGTGCCTGTTACTGATGAAACCGCTGCCTTGGTTTCCTCTCCTATTTTACCTGATTTACTTGCAACTGTAGCTGCTACAAGTGCCGCTGTATCATTGGTGATATCGAGTGATGACCCAGCAATCTGACCGATGTTGCCAAGCGCCTCAAACGAGGTTTTCAATCCACCCATCACAGCACCGCCAACAGTGGCACCACTTTTTAAACCTTTTTCTACACCAGCGCCCAGCGCCCCTAGTTCAAAGTTTTCATATGAAACTGCATCTGCTAACTGAAACGCTGAAGGTAAATATAAACTTACGTATGGACATGCCGCCGTATTTTTAGTTGGAATATTTTCTGTTAGATCTTGGTTGATATTAGATACTTGTGCCGCCAGACTAGAGAGTGGTACTTTTTTAAACTCAAGTACATCCTTCTCGTTCGCTTTAAACTCTTCCTTTGATGGTTCTGCATCATCAGTACTTCCTGTTCCATCGTCCTTTTTGTTTAGCGCCCTCTCTCTAATGAGTGCTTTATATGCTGCGTCACCTGCGTTAATGCCAGCACTAATACCTGCATCGAGTCCAGCTTGTGTAGCTTCTCGAATAGCTTCTTCATCAACAACCTTAAACACAATGGTCCCTTGGTAATCATCAACATCGTTGTATGGATATTTTAATAAGTTGGTAGCCATTTCATACCTTATAAATAAGTTGTATCGTTGATGTTATTTATATTGGAAATCATGGCTTATTCTGGTAAATACAAAGTTAAAAATCCCAAAAAGTATCAAGGTGACTACACCAAGATAACATATAGATCTATGTGGGAGAAGTGGTGCTTCAAATGGTGCGACGAAAATTCTGAAATCAAAGCATGGAGTTCCGAGGAAGTAGTAGTTCCATACTATTACGAAGTCGATAAAAAATACCATAGATACTTTGTAGATCTTAAAGTGACATTCAACTCTGGCAAGACAATGCTCATAGAGGTCAAGCCAGACAAAGAAACCAAGCCCCCAATAAATCCAGGTAAGAAGACCAAGAGATATATCAGCGAAGGTTTAACCTACGTAAAAAACATCAACAAATGGAAAGCTGCCAAGCGATATGCAAAGGATCGTAACTGGGAGTTTGTGATATGGACCGAGAATACTCTTGAGAGCATGGGTATCAAACCAAAGTCTACCAAACCTTTGAAGCCTTTTAAAAGAAAAAAGGTAAAAAAATGATATAAATAACATTATGAAAATAGGAACCGTAGATGAGCAATCTTTTTAATAAACTAGAAATGGAAGCATTCCGCAAGGGAATCACACCGAGAACTAAAGAGTCTCAAGCGTGGTTTCGTAAGCGTGTGTCTAGAATGAAGTCTCTGAATCGAAGAGATCTGATGAGAGATGATCAAGTTAACTTACAAAATCGTGTGGGTGCTGGTCAGATGTATATGTTTTACTACGATCCAAAGCACAAGAAGACCTTGCCATACTACGATAGGTTTCCTCTCATCGTAATGGTTGGACCTGCAGAAGGTGGGTTCTATGGTCTCAATCTACACTATCTACCCAATGCATTAAGAGCCAAGTTTCTTGATGGTCTTATGGATACGATGAACAACAAGAAATATGATGAAACAACAAAGTTTCGAATCAACTACAGTATGATGCAGAGAGCATCTAAGTTGAGATATTTCAAAGCTTGTTACAAGCATTATCTTAATGATCATGTGCGATCACGGTTTGCTAATATCGAAGCACCAGAATGGGAAATCGCAGCATTCTTACCAGTTGCAGATTTTGCAAAAAGTTCGATATCAAATGTTTATAAAGATTCAAGGATGAAGATTAATGGCTAGAATCGACGAACTAAAAGGCTTGGTATCAAAGGGTAGAGGTATTGCACGTGGCAACTCTTTCAATGTATTGCTTCCATCTTTTCCAGGTGCTACTTCCAGAGAAGTAAATCTTCTATGTACTGGAGTAAACCTTCCAGGCCGTCAGATTATGACACAAGAAAAAAAGATTGGACTGATCAATAGGAAAGTTGCATATGAGCAAGCCTATGATGATGTGAGCATGACGTTCTTGATTTTGAATGATTATGGTATAAAAAACTATTTTGAGACATGGCAAAATCTAGCCATCAGACAAGATGGGTTGACTGTAGGTTATTATAATGATTATACCTTCGATGTTAAGATTCAACAACTGAGAAAGGGATTTTCCATTCCAGTTTATAGTACTCCATTAGGATTGCCCCCGCTTCCTGCTGAGATACAAAACAGATTACCTAAGATTGGATCACTAGATCTTGCTCAAGGACAACTAGACTTGGACTTAGCAATCAATAAAGATCAAGTAGTGTATGAATGCACTTTGGAAAAAGCATTCTGTACAACCATGTCAGCGGTTCAGTTGGGTAATGACGCTGATGGTGTAATGCAGTTACAAGTTCAGTTATCATATAAAAACTGGAGATCTTCTAACTCCTATGCCTTTGGACCAGCATCGAATCCAAATCAAAATGGATTTAATATCTCTCAACCCGTAAACACCACCAAACCTTTATCATCAGTAACGGAAAACCCTGCTGTAAAATTGTTTGGTAAGGCCACTGGCCTTTATTAATAACTATATCATAAGGAATAAATGAAATGGCACTGCCTAAGTTAAATGATAAACCAAAATATGAAATGAAGATTCCTTCAATCGCACAGAATGTACGGTTTCGTCCATTCTTGGTGAAAGAAGAAAAAGTTTTAATGATTGCACAAGAGTCGGAAAATACAAGTGATATTCTTCATGCTGTTGTAGACACTCTTGATGCTTGTGTTGATGGTGGAGTTCCGAAATCAAAACTCACTGTGTTTGATGTTGAATATATGTTCGTCAAACTCAGAGCAAAATCGGTTGGTGAAACTGCTAGTGTTAACGTCGAGTGTAATCACTGTAAAAAACATAATAAAGTAGATATCAATCTAGAAGAACTTCATATTGAAGTTCCAGACGCAAATGCGTCGTTGATCGAACTCACTGAAGACATTACTCTCGAAATGAAATGGCCTAACTATCTGGATCTAGCCAGCTTGCCATCTCAAGATACGTCAGATTCCAAGGTTGCATTCCACATCCTAAACAGGTCTTTATCTGCAGTTATTACTGGAGATGAGCGGATTGATATGAAGGACGAATCTGAAGCAGAGATCGAAGCTTTTGTTGAGTCAATGAATAGAGATCAGTTTGAAAAGATGCAACACTTTATAGAATCAATGCCAAAGCTTGCTCACGATGTTGAGTTTAGTTGTGAGCATTGTGGCGAAGAAAACACTAAAACACTGGAAGGAATGGCAAGTTTTTTCTAGTATGTCTATCTCATAACGATCTGAGTAATTATTACCAGACCTCATTCAGCTTGATGCAACACCACAAATATTCATTGAGTGAGATAGACGAAATGATACCATGGGAAAGAGAAGTTTATCTCTCATTATTGATACAGTATTTGAAGGAAGAAGAACAACGCCAGAAAGAGGCAGCGAACTAAAATGGCAGAAGCAACCCTAAACGACGTCGTTACCAATCTCAAAGCCGATAACAAACGTCTTACAAGTATTGAACAAAATACTCTTGATACCAAGAAAGCACTTAACAAGTTCTTGGCTACCCAACAAGCTATGGCTGGGGACCAGTTAGAAGCTATGCGAGAACTTGGTGGTGGACGTCAAGGTGCAGGAAGCAAAGCGCCAGCCCCTGATGCAAGTGGTGGTGGAAACATATTCGGATTTATTGGCGGCTTGGGGTTGATAGGCAAAACTGTGACTGCTATTGCGGCAGCTTTTGGTGTAGGTCTTGGATTGATTATAGGTCAAATGAAAGCCATTAAAACATACGCAAAATTACTCGCTCCTACAGGCCTTATAAAATCTATTGAGTCGTTGAAGACAAGTTGGGTGTCAAAGGTTGATGATCTTAAACTAAAAGTTACTACTAAGATTACTGGGATTACAACTGCTATTGGTGCCGCCTTTGACAACATGAAAGCCAAGTTTACTATAAATCCCGAATCTGCTATGGGAAAAGCACTAGCCAAAGCCTCAACTATTGCAACTCGTATTGGTGATCTTTTTGACAACATAAAGGCTAAGTTTTCTATAGGTCCAAAGTCTACTTTAGGTCTCAAATTAGCAACGGTCACGACTGTATTCACTGACATGGGAACACAGATTGGAAAGATAACCTCTCCAATCTCCTCTGCAGCAACCACTATTAAAGAGGTGATACTAGACAAAGTAAACAAGGTCAAAAACTTTTTTACTCTCATTGGCAGTAGGGTAGGTCGCTTTGGTACAATCGTTACTAAAGTTGCTGGAGTTGTTGGTAAAGTATTTGCCCCTATTGCGATTCTCACAACAGCATGGGCAACGATTACAGGCATTATTGATGGATGGAAAGAAGATGGATTTCTAGGTGGTCTGAAAGGTGGCATCGAGGGATTTGCAACATCTTTGATCACTATTCCTTTAGATCTCATAAAAGATTTGGTTGCATGGGTGCTGACAAAGCTTGGGTTTAATAAAGAAGCAGAAGTATTAAAAAACTTCTCTTTCACGGAACTCTTCACTCAGATGCTCGATGGCTTATTCGACTTTATAGACAAGGCCATCGCATGGGTCAAAACCTTATTTACAGATCCTGTAGCAGCATTAAAAGAATTGTTTAAAGGCGTTTACGGAGAAGAAGGTCTCATAAACACGCTCGTATGGAAACCTATATCCAAAGCCATCGATTGGGTTATGAAGAAGTTTGGCTTTAGTGATGAAGACGCACCTGCCTTTGATTTGTATACCACTCTTACTGATACGTATGCGAAGATTAAAACTGCATTTACCAACGGGCTTACCGACATTGTAAACTGGTTCAAACGAACTCCTCAACTAGTGGCTCTCGAAGCAGAGGAGGCATTGCAAGTTGCGATTGTTAAGTTGAAAAAAGGTTTCCTTGGTGTAGCCAAGTTTCTTGCGGATCTACCCAATAGGGTTACACTCGGTGTCATTGAGTCAGTTGGATGGTTGGGTGAGTGGATTCCAGGTATGGAAAAAGCGGCAAAAGCAGCCCAAGCGAGTCTCGACGAAAGAGAACTCACAGCGACACAAGGGTTTAAAAAGCTTGATGAAGAACTAGCGCAAACGATAAAAAATATTGATGAACGAAGAGCCAGAGTCAACGCTGAAAATACTAGACAACCAAGTGCGAATGTTAACGTTGGTGGTGATAACAACTCCGTTCAAGATAACTCAACCAGCAACACAACCGTACTCAAAGGCGAAACCACGAGTAGCGTGGATGCAACTTACGAAGCCTTGCCATAAAAACGAGGGGCTAACCATGGCCCCTCACGTGTGTATTACGGCACAACCCGATCAATCAAAGAAAACGTGAGAGTTAGCCTTCAGCGGCTAACTTTGCAAAGTACGACATTGGATCGTCATCATTTGACTTCTCTTCAACCGAGACAGTAATAGTCTCTGGATCACTCGATACTTCAGTGATCGACTGAGGTGGCAACTCATTCATTGGTGCAGCGGATGTCTCGTTGCCGAGTTTCATCTCATCGCTCATACTCATCATACCAGTTGTACCGAGAACGCTTTCAAGTTTTGCCTTGAGTTCTCCATAAGACTTGTAGTGATTTGGTTCTGTGTATTCGGACAGATCATGCATAGAGTTGTAGATACCCTCACAGTAGTCATCACTACCGAGTTCAGATGGACCATCAAACTCAGACTTATCATAGTTACGATAGCCTTCGACCTGACGGATCTTCAGTTTGAAGTTTGCACCTTCCCAAAACTCAAACGGATTGATTGGTTTCTCATCTTGAAACTGTGGCTGCATCACATCCATGATCTTATCAAAGATCTTCTTGCCATACTGATACATGAATACCTTGCCTTCATTGGCAGGGTTGCCTGGATCAGACAGTACAAGAACGTTAGACACATAGTGAAGACGACGCTTCTGCCTACGAGCCTCTTCTTTGTCGGCATCAATACCAGAGTTCCAAAGTTTTGAGTTTAACTCACCCACTGGATCATCTTGACCAATAGACGTCAAAGACCGTTCGATATACCATTTACCAGTTGGACCCTTGAACCCATGATCCCAATAACGAACCCATGGAAGATTTGTATCTTCGGCTGCGGGCAAGAAGCGTAGAACGGCATAACCATTTCCTACCTTGTCCACTGTTGGTTTCCAGATACGTTCATCTGTGTATGATTTGGTGGACGTACCACCACCTGCACTCTCAGCGGCATTGATTAGTTTTTCGATGCCACCTTTGTTGCGTTTTAGATTTGAAAAAGACATATTATATTTCCTTTATATGTGCTGAAGTGTTTCTGTATTATACATTGTATCATAATATAAGTGATTCGTATACCCACTATATATCAAATTCCAATTCTGTTTCTCGTGGCAAAAGGTTTAACTTCTTTGCTTCTGCCTCGATCTTACTTCGGATTGGAGCCGAAATAAACTTTCTTACGCCCTCTGGATCAATGTCATTCTTTTCACAGATGACGAGTATTGCATCCATATAGGACATTTTTTTATCCAGCACGGCTTTCTCAACCATGCTGGTAAAAACTGCTTTTGTTAAAAATTCTGTTGTCATTTATCGAGTACTCTTGTAGACAATATGATTGTATCCTTGTTGATACGTGCATTTGGCACTTTGGTTTTTGTTGTAAGCGAGTTCCAGTGCTTGTCGATCTGTCGAATCGTCTTTGTTTGGAATACACTCAGGCTCACGTCTGGTTTACGAAGTGATGTCATTCGAGACCGTTCAAGGTCTACTTTCTGTAGGGTGGACCCCTTCACTTCAAATCCATTACGGCTATTTGAGACATACTCAGTAACAGTCTTGTACTTCGTATTGAATGTATACAAGCGCATTGCTCCTACAATAGCCATAGGGTTAATACTATTCACCTTGTATTCTTTCGAGGTCTTCAGATAGTTCAGTTTCGCAACTTGTTTATCTGCAGTCTTTACACGAGGTTTACGAATGGCACGAGTTGCTTTCTTGGATAGAATATACTTCTCGGTATCTTCGATCATCATAGTAACCCACTTGAGCAACCCTTTCTGTTGCTTCACTGTCATGTTCCTATAGGCTTCCACCAGATCAGGTGTCTTATTCGTGACTAACTCTTCGAGTTCCGCCTTCAGAGGCTGGTAATATTTCATCACCATCTGAGCACCAATCAATGAGACACCTTCACTCACAAGCTTGTCATACATGTTAATATTTTCATACTTCTCCCAAGTATCGATCATACCTTCGATGTCAGCAATCAAATGACGACCAACACGTTGAGTACGTTCGAGAGGTGTCAACTGAGGAACCTTTGGTTTATCCTCTACCTCTTCAGAAGCACTACGCTCTTCGAGTTTCCTCTTACACCAATCACTGACTTCAGAGATATAGCGTTTACAAACCTCTTCGACTGAATAGCCTTTCGGTTCTTTATTACCACGGTTAATGACCCACTCAATCATAGCAGCGGTATCATACTTACTGGTGTAGATCCAATCAGGACCACTCAAAAGAAACTTGCGTAACTCACCATCAAAGTTATTACGAATGTAGTTACGAAGAATACCAGCGATATCTTTCTTATCTACTTCAAGTCGAACATAGGATGCAAACCAACGATAATCATCAGTAGGTGCAGCAGCTAAACCAGTGCGTCTCGCTACAGGGACTTTCTTCTTACGACGTAATGCCATGTGCATTTCTCCTCAAGTTATGATTCGATTCTAGCATTTCCTGCGTTATATGTCAACCCCCCTTTGTAGCAGCATCATATCCTTCATTATAAACTTCTTTCAGTTCGACTAGATGCCATTCACCGTCTTCATATCGTTTACGTAGATAACCCTTCGAGGCTAGAAGATCGATTGTAACCTCAACCGAATCCTCTAACTGTTTTGAAAAGTTAATGGTGTTTCTACCCATCATAAAAGCGCATCCGAAAATGCCGACTGTATATGCGACTAGAAACCAATCCATGATCATGCGCCCGATACCGCATTAAACCCAGTAACAGAGTTCACACGAAAAGAGCGCCAACCTTCGGCTTTGATATCCCATACTGGAATCACTTCTTCGCTTACGGCACGTACTGCCTTCTGTGTAATAGGTTCTGACTTAGCTGGTGCTGGAATGATATCCTCACGTAGCGTACATGTCATATTACGTGTGTCTCCATTCACCTTTGTGAAGTCAACAACACATGTGCTTGCCTGAAGCATCTCCATCATTTCATTTCGTGTCATCATATACATTATCCTCCGATGTATTTTGTTTTAGGTCTGTACCAGTTCTTCTGGTGATGTAGTCGAGCAAGCAAGTCTGTAATAAGAGCCGCTTGTTCTGGCTTGTCTGTCATACATTGCCTGAGAGATGTCTCTATAAGGTCAATGTCATCGACAGTTAATTTGAACGAGTCATTGGCTTTCACCTTCTCAAGCTAACGTTAGCAAGGCGATTTTTGACATGCTCTAACGCTTGTTTATGATCCTTGAGTTGAAGTTGCATGTCCTTCACTAACTCTTTCAGCTCCCGCACATCACCTTTCAACCGAGAGATTTTATCACTCGATTTGGATAGCCGCATTTCAAGCTGGGCAGTATCTGTCATTAATAGTCTCCCCAATCATTATCAAACCGAGTGGTCTGATTATAGCGTTCACCATAGTGCTCTTTGGCATATTTCGAAGCATCCGTATAATGGTTCTCGTTGTAACCATCGTACTTCTCAGTAAGATTCTGCGTAGGCGCTTTGGCAGGTTTCTCAACCTCATCCATCCAGCCCTTTACAGCAGATGCTTTCTTTGCAAGACGTGCCTTCAAAACACTCTGA
>Ga0180120_10001545_pt1 | contig 11718 bp, 9 predicted proteins | sample CPBDNA_3_FD_129677 | JGI IMG/M metagenome (GOLD analysis project Ga0180120, IMG submission 129677) | Freshwater to marine salinity gradient microbial communities from Chesapeake Bay, USA - CPBay_Spr_31_0.2_DNA (version 2) (version 2) | ecosystem: Environmental > Aquatic > Marine > Coastal ... | reverse complement strand
TGCTGGCTTGGATGAGCCAGAAGATATGAACCCGCTTGCTGCGTCAGTAACAGCAACGAAGAACGCGCTGATGGCAAAAGGTATGAGCGAGGCAGAGGCTGAAAACCGTGCCTCCATCCGTATTTTCTCTGCCAAACCCGGTGCTTATGGTGCGGGTCTTCAAACCCTAATTGATGAAGGTGTGTGGGAGAAGACTTCTGATTTTGCAGACGCTTTTATGGCGTGGTCTTCTTATGGCTATGGTGAGGGGCGCGAGGGAATCCAAGCAGGTGATATGCTGACTGAGAGGCTTGGTGCCACTGACGGTGTAATTCATAACCAAGATAATCGTGAACATGATATTCTAGATAGCGATGATTATTACCAGTTCATCGGCGGTCTGAGCGCATCGATTGAAACGATAAAGGGGCATGCTGTTCCGATTTATCATAATGACCATAGTAATACTGAACGCCCGATTATCAGGGCTCTCTCCGAAGAATTGGGGCGGGTTGTGCGGGGCCGCGCCAGCAACCCAAAATGGATAGAAGGTGTGATGCGGCATGGTTATAAAGGGGCCTTTGAGATATCAGCAACGCTTGATTATCTATTTGCGTTTGCTGCAACAACAGGTCAGGTTGAAGAGCATCACTTCTCACAGCTTTATGAGGCATGGGTTGATGATAAGACAGTCTCTGCGTTTCTTCAGAAGGCTAATCCTGATGCATGGCAGGACATTCTTGCCCGCTTTTCAGATGCGATTGACCGAGGGCTGTGGCATCCTCGCCGAAATGATATCCCTGACAGGCTGGGCCGATAAGAGTTGGCCTGTTCCAGAATGAGCCGCGCGCTAATAAGAGAGGTAAGAAAATGAGTGATACCGCAGCAGATAGCAGCCGTCATAATGAAAAAATGGCGAAGAAAAAAGCAGCACGCGATAAAATTATGGCAACCAAGACAGATGAAAAAGGTCTTGTGATCGTCCATACCGGCAAGGGTAAGGGGAAATCCAGTTCTGCCTTTGGGATGATTTTCCGCTGTATTTCGCATCAGATGCGCTGTGCTGTCGTGCAATTTATCAAGGGTGGCATGCATACAGGTGAACGTGTTCTGATAGAGGAACATTTTTCAGATATTTGCCAATTTCATACTATGGGTGAGGGCTTCACCTGGGAAACTCAGGATAAGGACAGAGACATTGCTGCAGCCCAGAAGGCATGGGAAATGGCAAAATCGCTCATCCGTGATGCGGATAATAAAATGGTCTTACTGGATGAAATCAATATTGCCTTGCGGTACGGCTATATTGAAATTGACGAGGTCATTCAGTTTTTAAAGACAGAAAAGCCAGCAATGACCCATGTCGTTCTAACCGGAAGAAATGCAGCAGACGAGTTGCTTGAGATGGCTGACCTTGCGACTGAAATGACATTGCTGTCTCATCCCTTCCGTTCAGGGATTAAAGCCCAGCAGGGTGTTGAATTTTAATGACAGCGTCTGTGATGTTGCAAGGCGCAGGCTCGAACGTCGGCAAGTCATTGCTGGTAGCAGGTCTCTGCCGTCATTTTGCCCGTCAGGGAATAACTGTCCGCCCTTTCAAGCCTCAGAATATGTCCAATAATGCAGCTGTGACGCAAAATGGCGGCGAAATAGGCCGTGCACAAGCCCTGCAGGCGCGCGCCTGTTTTGCAGCCCCCCATACAGATATGAACCCTGTTCTGCTGAAACCCCAGACTGAGACGGGCGCGCAGATTATTGTCAATGGCGCGGTGTTTGGCACCATGAAAGCGCGGGAATATGGCAGTCGGAAAGCTGACCTTCTGCCAGCTGTAACAGCCGCTTATGATCGGCTATCAGCGGGATGCGATCTCGTCATTATCGAAGGGGCAGGAAGTCCGGCTGAAATTAATCTGCGGCAGGGTGATATTGCCAATATGGGATTTGCTGAAGCGCGTGATATCCCTGTTATCATGATAGGGGATATTGACCGTGGCGGCGTGATTGCCTCTCTGGTTGGGACAGGTGTTGTGCTTGATGTAGCAGACCAAGCTCGCATTAAGGGCTTTGTTGTGAATAAATTCAGAGGCGATACAAGCCTGTTTCATGATGGCATGAAAATGATTGCCGATGCGACAGGCTGGCAGGCGCTGGGGATTCTCCCCTGGTTTGAGGCAGCCCGCTATTTGCCAGCAGAAGATATTTTAGACCTATCTGGCAAGGCAGATACAAAAGTGCATGCAGGCGCAGTGAAGGTTGCTGTTCCGGTGTTAAAACGGATTGCAAATTTTGACGATTTAGACCCTTTGGTATCAGACCCTAATATTGCTGTAACCCTGTTGGAGCAGGGTGAGCCTGTGCCGGCTGATACAGATCTTGTCCTCCTTTGTGGCTCGAAAGCAACAATTGCTGATATGGCTTATTTGCATAGGATGGGCTGGGCTGCTGATATTGCCGCCCATGTCAGGCGCGGCGGCCATGTAATGGGACTATGTGGCGGCTATCAGATGCTGGGGAAGACGATTTCGGACCCGCACGGAATTGAAGGGCCAGCCGGCTCCATAGAGGGGCTTGGCCTACTGGATATCTCAACTATTCTGGAAGGCGATAAAACAGTTAGTCTCTGTACAGGCCATGATGTAGCAGGCAAGCTTCCCCTTCAGGGCTATGAAATTCACATGGGCGTGACAACAGGCGCAGATTGCGCCCGCCCTTTGGTCTGTATCGATAAAGATGCGGGGCGCGCTGTTGGTGATGGGGCTGTGAGTGCAAACGGTCTGGTTGCAGGCACCTATATGCATGGCTTATTTGCCAATGATGCATGGCGGCAGGCTTATTTTGCCTCATTTGGAAAACAGCTCGATAGCCATGTGTTTGATGATGTTATCGAGCAGGGGTTGAATGACCTTGCCGACCATCTGGCCGTGCATATGGATATGACCGAATTTTCCCGTATTGCCGGTCTTTAACCAGCAAAATAACCAGTAAGGTAGGCAAGCCCAAAACAGAGAATAGCACTCAGGATAAGGGCGGTTATTAATAGCCGCAGGGCGTGTGTAATATCGTTGGCGCTTGCATTATCGCGCCCCTCATGATTGAGCATGACGCCGTCAATCTGTCGCCCTTGATAGATGCGGGGGCCGCCTAATCTTAGCCCAAGGCATAACGCCATAGCCATTTCAGGCCAGCCGGCATTCGGCGATAAGTGACGCGGCGCATCAGCCTGCAGTAAGTCAATTCTGGCTGACCTGCCGCAGATCATAAGAAGAGCTGCTGTCAGGCGGGCTGGCACAAGATTTAACACATCATCACTAAGTGCCGCCGCCCAGCCAAAGGCGTAATAACGGCTGTTTTTATAACCAATCATGCTATCGGCAGTATTGATCATTTTATAGATAAATATCCCGGGCAATCCCAAAACAAGATACCAGAAAGCAGGGGCTATCACGCCATCAGAGAGATTCTCAGCTGTTGTTTCAATAGCCGCGCGCGATATGGCGTCGGGCGCCAGAGCGTCTGTTTTCCGCCCCACAATCATAGAGAGGTGGTAGCGAGCACTGCTTATATCACCTGATGAAAGTGGGCGTGCAACGGCTGCAACATGGTCGTATAAAGACCGGCCAGCTAATAAGATAGTGACCGCCACAAGCTGGGCAGATAATCCTAGAATACCATCTAATTGCTGCAGCGCCATCCCGGCACATCCTGCAAGAAGCACCAGACATAGCGCTGCTATGATGCCGGCTCTCTTGCGGTTTTTGCCAGATAGTTTGCGATTATTCAGGCGCTTCTCCAGAAATGAAATCGCACGACCGAATAACACAACCGGATGTGGCACAGTACGCCACAGCCAAACAGGCTCGCCTATCCATAAATCAAGCAATAGGGCGCAGCCTGTTATCACAAGCGCAAGGCTTACGGGGTGGGAGGCGATATGCTGTAATAAATCACTCATAACCATATCTTCTGGCTATATCACTTTTCTGCTGGTGTCATTAGTATGATTTTTGTCGGTATTTTAGCGATTGCTATCTTGTTATAAGCCTAGTATCGAGACTGTATCAATGCGGAGCCTTATCAACAAAGGTGAAAGTGATTCCGATGCGCGCGACCTCATCCAAGGGCTGCAATTCCGGACTCCGGCCACGTTAGGGCATAATATGCCTTTTTTCTGGTTTTTGCAGATTTGTTGTGTGAACGGTTCTCGCTGGTTCAGCAAACATGCTGAGCTAGGTCAATAAACGAGGCGGAACAGATGACAGATCAGATAAAATATGGGGTGATGATTTGTGGGCACGGCTCGCGCTCGCAATCAGCTGTTGATGAATTTGCTGCGATGGCAGTAAAGATGAAAAGCTATTTCCCTGATTGGCCTGTTGAATATGGCTATCTTGAATTTGCCAACCCCGTTATCCGCGTTGGGCTTGATAAATTACGCGAACAGGGCGTCACACATGTTCTGGCAGTCCCTGGTATGTTATTTGCGGCAGGGCACGCAAAAAATGATATTCCGTCTGTTCTGAATGCTTATGCAGAAGAAACAGGTATCAGCATTCAATATGGCCGTGAGCTTGCTGTCTCGCTTGATATGATTGCAGCAGCGGGCGATCGGGTGCAGCAGGCGCTCACAAAAGCCGATGCCGCCAGCGGGCCAGTACCATTATCTGAAACCTGTCTTGTTGTGATTGGGCGCGGCGCGTCTGACCCTGACGCAAATTCCAATATTTCCAAAATTGCCCGTATGCTCTGGGAAGGGATGGGGTTTGGCTGGTGCGAAGTTGGCTATTCCGGCGTGACCTTCCCGCTGGTCGAGCCATGCTTGTCACATGTTGTAAAGCTTGGTTACAAGCGCGTCGTGGTATTTCCCTATTTTTTATTTTCCGGCATTTTGATAAACCGGATTTATGGCTTTACCGATCAGGTTGCGGCTGAAAACCCAGATATCGAGTTTGTGAAAGCAGGCTATCTGAATGACCATCCCAAAGTGCTGGCAACCTTTGCTGAGCGGGTAATGGAAATTATCGAAGGCAGCAATTTGATGAATTGTGCTCTTTGTAAATACCGGACAGCAGCGCTCGGCTTTGAAGAAGAGGTTGGCTTGCCGCAGGAATCCCACCATCATCATGTTGAGGGGGCAGGCGCAACAGCGCCGGGAAGTAACATTGAAGATTGTACTCTTTGCAATGATTTCTGCACAGGGGCGTGCCGTCTCACTGATAGCGCAGACCATCATCATGGGCACTCTGATAAACACGGGCATGATCATACGCATGACCATGATCACGGGCATAGTCATCATCCCTATCCGCATGCAAAACATCCCCATGGCCCTGAATCAGTCCGTAAATATATGACCGAGAATGGTAAAGAAACGAAGGAGTGATGGCATTTCTATATGAGAAAGATCCAGCAGCAATTTACGATTTGTCCTTCCAGCGGGTAAAGACATCTCTGGTGCCGTTTGATCTTCATCCCAGTATAGAACCGCTTATTACCCGGCTTGTGCATGCGTGCGGGATGCCGGATATCGTACCAGCTCTTACATGGGATGAGGCTGTTATTGACACAGCCTCGGCGGCATTGCAGCGCGGCGCCCCTATTTTATGTGATTGTGAAATGGTTGCAGCAGGGATCACCCGCCGGTTTTTGCCTGCAGATAATCAGGTAACGGTTACATTGAATGATGCTTGTGTGCCAGCACTGGCTAAAACACTTTCAACCACACGATCAGCAGCAGCGGTTACGCTCTGGGAGCCGTATCTTGATGGTGCTATTATTGCCATTGGTAACGCGCCAACAGCCCTGTTTGCTGTGCTGGAACTAATTGAGCGTACGCGCATACAGCCTGCTGCTATTCTAGGGTTTCCGGTTGGTTTTGTTGGCGCAGCTGAATCAAAAGACGCTCTTTGTGAGGCTGCAGCCTGCCCGTTTATAACGCTAACAGGGACACGGGGCGGCTCGGCGCTGGCATCGGCCGCGGTGAATGCTCTCTGCCGGATTGCAACCGGAGATAAACAGTGATGACATCAGCACAATTTTATCTCTATGGCGTGGATGAGACAGGGCCGGAAACATTATCTCCTGCTCAGCTACAGCAGATAGACGCTGCAGATCTTGTGATTGCCGATAGCCGGTTTCATGCAGCATTGTCTGATTGTGAAGCGCTTCAGGACTGGCCAAAACCTTTCTCCCAGCTGGCAGAGATGCTGACCAATTATCGCGGCTCATCGGTTGTTATGCTGGCAACGGGCGACCCTCTCTGGTACGGCGCTGGTCGTTATCTGTTGCGGCATTTTGGGCGCGAACAGCTCCATATTGAGCCGGGCGTATCAGGACTGCAATTCGCGGCGGCAAGAATGGGATGGCCGCTGGAGTCAGTGCAGATTATCAGCCTGCATGGGCGTCCAGAAAGTCTGCTGTCACGCAGCCTTTATCCGCGGGCACGCCTTATGATTATCCCGCAATCAGCAGAGACCGCCCGCACTGTTGCGCGCCGTCTCTGTGCAGCAGGATGGGGCGCTGCTGACATAACAGCGCTCTCGTCACTCGGGCATGAAACTGAAACACGATTATCTGCATCAGCAGAACAATGGGATAGGCTGGATGAGGCTCCGGCTGATTTCCATATCTTATGTGTTGATCTTAGCCCTGCTGGACGGGCTGGGCAGATAGCGCCGTCTTCCTGTTTGCCGGATGAAGCCTTTATCACTGATGGCAAGATGACAAAATTTGAGGCGCGTTCTGCGGCGCTATCACGCCTTATGCCGCATCCAGGCGGGGTTTTGATTGACCTTGGATGCGGGACTGGTTCGGTCTCTATTGAGTGGCTAAGGTTTTGTGCGGACGGGGCTGCCTATGCTGTCGATACAAAACAGGAAAGGCTTGACCTTGCTGTGCAGAACGCAGACCAGACAGGGGTGCGCGGGCTGACCGCTCTTCATCGTGAATGCTATGATGCCCTTGAGACGCTTCCTGAACCTGACGCTATCTTTATTGGCGGCGGGTTGAGTGCCGAGCTTATTCTGGCAGCGAAGAAAAAATTACCTGTCGGGGGCCGGCTTGTTGCGCATGCTGTTACGTTACAGTCAGAAGCCTTATTGCTAGCAGCCCATCAGCAGGATGGGGGTATGTTGGTACGCATCCAAGTGAATTATGCCCAGCCAGTTGGCGAATATCATGGTTGGCGCGGGTTGATGCCTGTCACACAATATATCTGGCATAAAGGTGGTGATGCATGAGCCAGCCACAGCTCTTATCAGGGACGCTGATTGCTGTTGGCGTTGGCCCGGGTGATCCGGGGCTTGTTACGCGTGCCGGCTGGCAGGCGATTCAGAACGCGTCGGTTATTGCCTATCCTACTCTTGAAGATGGACCGAGTTTTGCCCGCTCAATTGTTGCTGATGCTATCGCGCCAGACGTAGTTGAGATTGCGATTTCGGTGCCAATGACACTAGCACGAAAGCCAGCTCAGGATGCCTATGATAAGGGGGCTGACGAAATTGCCACTCACCTTCGTGAGGGGCGGGATGTGGTTGTGTTATGTGAGGGCGATGCTTTATTTTATGGCTCATTCATGTATGTGCTGGCGCGGCTTCGCGGACAGGCGGCCATTTCTGTCATACCGGGTGTAACGTCTGTTACAGCTGTTGCGGCGGCCGCGCTTCGCCCGCTGGTTGCCCGTAATGAAGTAATGACGGTGCTGCCGGGGCCGCTTGATGATGATAGTTTGCGCGCGCATATCGCTGCATCAGACAGTCTTGCTATCATGAAGGTAGGACGGCATTTCACCCGCCTGCGCGCGCTCATAGATATGATGGGGCTTACCCAGAAGTCGTGGTTTGTCTCGCATGCAAGCTTGCCTCATGAACAAAGCTGCGCGCTAGCCGATGCGCCAGATAAAGCGCCCTATTTTTCATTGATTCTCATCCTTAAGGAAACAGATGAATGGACAGGATAGCTCCGCCCCCGGTGATTATTGCCCTGACAGCAGATGGTATGCGGCTTGCCGAGCGGTTCCTGTCAGCCTTGCCAGCAGGAACCGATATTCATGGATATCGGCCGCGCTGTGGTGAGGCGCCTGTATTAAGTGATTTTGTATTATTTGATAATGTGATGGACCATATTGCATCGGTGTTCTTATCAGGCCGGCCGCTGATTGGTATCTGCTCATCTGGTATTCTTATCCGCTCTGTTGCGCCCTATCTTAACAGCAAGCATGAGGATGCATCTGTGATTGCGGTAAGTGATGATGGCAGTTCTGTTATTCCGCTTCTGGGAAGTCATCATGGCGGTAGTGATATTGCGCGGAAAGTAGCGCTTTGTCTGGATGCTCATCTTGGCCTAACCACAGCTGGCGATGTGCGGCTGCCTATTCAGCTTGATATGCCGCCATATGGGTATCAGCTGAACGCTGAGTGCGATGTAAAGGCCGCGATGGCAGCATTGCTGGCAGGCGGCGGGGCTGCATGTACAGCCCATGCTTATCCTGATATGCAAGACTGGCTATCAGCTCTCCCAGATGGCCAGCAGGTCAGAGTTTCAGTTACCACTACTGCCATCTCGCCAGCACAAGATCAGCTTGTCTACCATCCAAAACAGCTCGTGCTTGGCATCGGCTGTGCGCGGGGCTATTCAGCCGAAGCTGGCGAAGCATTTGTACTACAGCAGCTCGCAGAGGCCGGCATTGCCCATGAAGCAATTGCTGCGATTGCCTCAGTGGATTTGAAAGCAGATGAGCCGGCGCTTCTGCGGGTAGCCGATGTAATAGGCTGTCCTATAAGGGTCTTTACGCCTGCCGAACTCGAAGAAGAAACAGCCAGGCTGTCCGCGCCGTCGCAAATTGTGTTTGATGAAATTGGCTGTCATGGTGTTGCTGAAGCAGCTGCCTTGCGTCTTGCTGGGCCTGCGGCTTTGCTTGTCGTGCCAAAACAGAAAGCAGATAATCTGACGCTTGCGATTGCAGATGCGGGCGCGCCGATACCTTCATTATCGGGCCGCAAGCCGGGCCGTGTAAGTCTTGTCGGGATTGGTCCGGGCGCCCAGAGCTGGCGCACCCCAGAGGCAAGCCGGCTGATTAGCGAAGCTGATATTCTTATAGGCTACCGGCTATATCTTGATTTGCTTGGCCCGCTGGTTCAGGGAAAAGAGTGCCGTGAATTTGCTCTTGGTGAAGAAGAATTACGCTGCCGTGTTGCTCTTGAAGAAGCAGCAAAAGGTCAGGATGTGGCGCTGATCTGTTCTGGTGATGCAGGGATTTATGCCATGGGAGCGCTTGTCTTTGAGCTTTTGGATAGAGGCGATGCTGTCAAAGGGGTGAGCCATGCGGCCCGCCGTGTTCAGGTTATTACAGCGCCGGGTATTTCAGCGATACAGGCCGCCGCCGCGCGCTCAGGCGCTCTATTGGGACATGATTTCTGCTGTATTTCGCTCTCCGATTTGCTGACCCCCTGGGAGCAAATAGAAACGCGGCTACATGGCGCAGGAGCTGGCGATTTCGTTGTTGCCTTTTATAACCCTGTATCGATGCGCCGCCGCAGCCAACTCATGCGGGCGCGTGAAATTCTTCTGTCCTATCGCGGGCCAAGCACGCCTGTTCTGCTGGCATCAAATCTTGGCAGGCCGCAGGAAAAACTCACCTATAGGACGCTGGAAACACTTGATAGTGCTGAGGTGGATATGCTGACTGTTGTGATGGTTGGGTCCAGCCAGTCACGTCATATTAATCTTGGGCGTGCAGATGCTGTTTACACGCCGCGCGGCTATGCTGCCAAATCACAGACTGATGCAACACACAAAAAGTAAAAAGGCGTATTACTCATGACCGTGCATTTCATTGGCGCCGGACCAGGCGCGCCGGACCTTATCACTGTTCGCGGGCTAAAACTAATTGAGAGCTGTGCTGTGTGTTTATATGCAGGCTCGCTTGTCCCGGAAGCTGTTGTTGCACAGGCGCCCGCAGATGCCCGTGTTATCGATACAGCGTCTCTTAATCTTGACCAAATCATGGCTGAAATCCAGAGCGCCCATGATAGGGGCTGTGATGTTGCCCGCGTTCATTCAGGTGACCCATCGCTTTACGGTGCGATTGCAGAACAGGTAAGGCGCTTAACCCAGATGGATATCCCATTTGATATTTGTCCAGGTGTGCCGGCTTATGCCGCCGCCGCTGCTGCAATGGGAACAGAGCTCACCATTCCAGAGGTGGCACAAAGCCTGATTTTAACCCGCACGGCTATGAAGTCATCGGCAATGCCAGCAGGTGAAGAACTTGAAAGCCTCGGCAGGACAGGTGCTACGCTGGTGATACATTTATCGATTCGCAATTTACGCGAAATTGAGCGCGTCCTTACACCGTTTTACGGCGCGGATTGTCCGGTTGTGATTGCTTACCGTGTTGGCTGGCCGGATGAGATGTTTCTGAAAGGAACATTAACAGACATTCGTGGCAAAGTAAGAGAGGCAAAAATCACGCGTACAGCTCTTATCTTTGTCGGACGCGCATTAGAAGCTGCCTCTGATTTTAGAGACTCGGTCTTGTATGATGCTGAAGAAGTTCATCTGCTTCGTCCCAAAAAGATAGAAGATATTAGCGACTAACTTATAGCTAACAGGGGTTCAATTTTTTTAGGCTGTTTTTGCAATCAAATGCATATAGGAGCCATAAACAGACCCTGCGCAAAGGCCGGCTTTGCCGCGGTCTTCTCCCAAACTATCTGTGACTGAAAAAAGCGGTATGCCCGTCTCCTCGATGGCTTGTGTGACGTGATATTCATGCCCCGTCCATTGTCCGGCAAAAGGACCTGTCGCGGCATCAAGAAAACGATATCCTAAGGTGCGTTTCGGAGCGGCAAAAGAGGTAGTCAGGTGAAGCAGGTTTGCCATTGGCCAATATGTTCCATCTGCCCCGTAGATTGCTGATCCCAGCACCATATAGCCGCCGCACTCACCATAGATAAGACAACCCCGTTCAGCAGCCCGGCGCAAACTAGTCTGAAAAACAGACGCCGCACTAAGCGCGGGAAGATGCAATTCAGGATATCCCCCCGGCAGATAGATGAAATCAGCATCCTGAGAGGCTGCTTCATCTGCAAGAGGAGAGAATGGGATAATTTCAGCCCCAGCATCCCGCCAGCCTTGCATTATATGTTCATAGGCAAACCCAAAAGCAGTATCGCGCGCTATCGCAATGCGTTGACCAGGAGGTGGCATCAAGGAAGCCGCAGGCGGTATATAATTATCTGTTTTAGGCCGCGCCGAGAGCGCTGCTAATGCCTCAACATCAAGACCTGCTTCGACAGCATCGGTTAGGCGTGTCAGGAATGAATGCCAGTTATCGGAGCGAACGCATTCATCGGCCTGAATAAGGCCAAGATGACGCGAGGGAATTATCAATTCGCTATCTTTATAAAACCGTCCAAGGCAGGGAATGCCAAAATCTGTTAGCAGGCGTTCAATCTGGGTTGCGTGGCGGGGGCTTCCCAGCTGGTTGAGGATAACACCCGCAAAAGTCACATCCCTGCAATGCTGTCTTATGCCATCTGCAATAAAAGCTGCGGTATCCGATACGCCTTGCGTATTCACGATGAGCACAAGGTTAAGGCCCAGAATGCGCGCCACCTCATATGAGCTACCCCGCCCGGATGCCGCGCCATCAAATAGGCCCATCACACCTTCGACAACAAAATGACGTCCTGCCGCATGCTGCGCTAGAGAGTGGAGCGATGGCGCGTTCATCGCAAAGCT
>Ga0180120_10001543_pt1 | contig 11722 bp, 14 predicted proteins | sample CPBDNA_3_FD_129677 | JGI IMG/M metagenome (GOLD analysis project Ga0180120, IMG submission 129677) | Freshwater to marine salinity gradient microbial communities from Chesapeake Bay, USA - CPBay_Spr_31_0.2_DNA (version 2) (version 2) | ecosystem: Environmental > Aquatic > Marine > Coastal ... | reverse complement strand
GCTTGTTGTAATCTGCTTCTAGACCAACGTGCATAGACAGTGCTAGAAATAATCCCAAACAACTCATTTAATTTTAAACCATCCTTTCGCCCTATCTCTGAACTTCTCCCACTCAGACAACTCTATATCGTATTCAAAGTTTTGCGTAGTAAGATTTACCTGCACTTCCTTAGCACCGTTCTTGAGATGGAACTTCCTTGCCATGTCAGTCATTGGACTTAAGGTCACAAGTCTGTTTAAATGGTTTGATCCTTTAATCATTTTATAAACTTCGTTGACCATGTGTTTACCGCCACCTTTCTTCTTTGCCCATACTGTGTATGCAATCGCTATAGAACCTTGTACACCTGCCCTGTGTATAGCCTGCATGGCGGCGTCTTTGCTTAACTTGTCCATCTCTTCGACACTCTTGGGAATAGCATTGGTGAAGGCGAAACACATAACAGCGGCAACATCGCCTTCCTCGTCTTTGATCCCGTAGATCTTCCTGCCATGGGTTTGTCTAAACTCTAGGCTTAACTCTGGTCGTACCGGATCTTCTGTGACATCTATGTACGGCAATTCTATCAGTTCGAACTTTGGCTTCTTCTCCAGTGCCTTTTTAATTTTTGTTAGTACCATCCTATTTGTATATGAATGGGTCTTTCTTCTTAAGTTCTTTGAGTCTCTTCCTGTACTTGATCTCTTGTTTGATCTTGTTGATCAGGTTCTTTATCCAGTTGATCATTTTTGTCCTCCTATCAGTTTGTTAAAAGTCGGTAACATTAATTTTACAGCATCTTGGTGTGCATCGTCAAGTGGATGTGTTGTACCACGTTGGTAATTGTTTAGTAATGCCCATTGGTTGAACCCCATCATCCGATCTCCAAACGAGAACCATTTGGTAAAATCTATTTCATTATGCAGTGCCTCCATAAAAGGGTCTTGGTCCTTGTGCTGTTTGAATTCGTCATAGAACAAAGTATTGTCTGCCAGCGTGAACATGAATGGTATTTTCTTTTTTTCCAAGAGGTTCTGCAACCAGATTATGCTCTTCCAACTGAGGTATGTCTCATGGTATTCGTTTGCGGCGTGTCTGTATATGGCCTCCGCAAAGGGCTTCACTCCAGTCTCCTCGAAAGTTTGCCTCCTGGTCTTCCAGTGCTCCTGCTGGGTCTCTGATCCTGCTAGATTCCTGAATGCTTCCTCGTTGCCTGCGTTTGTGTCCCAGGGAGAGATAGACGCCCACCTAGTGTTCTCCAAATCCCTGTGTCTGGGCATGGCCCAATCATATCGTGAATTGAAACTCCACATCACCACAACGCCTTCAACTTCTTTTATGTTTGCGACTGCGTTGAACACTCTACGTGCTATTCCTGAATTACCTGATCCTGGGTGTGCTGTGCAGACATAGTCTCCTGTGGTTTTGCTGTGCCTATATAACCCATGTGCCCATGACTTCTCACTTGGTTTCTTGCCTTGGTCATCGTCACTCAACTCGTGTCCAAATGTAAAACTGCAACCGCCCGCTATAAATTTACTCATATATCCTCAATATGTTATTTAAAAGTGGAAACACTTCTCCAAAATTTTCTTTCCTGTACTGGTCTGTTTGTAGGATCCTTCTTTTTCTTTCTGCTCGTATCTCTGGAGTATCCCTGTCGGCCGCATTCATGAACCTAATGCTGGGTTGATAGTCTGTGAGCATATGATATCTGTCCACTACGATGTCTTTTACCTGTCGTGGTAGTGTCTGTATGTTGAAAACATCTGGGTCAAAGCAGGTGTTCACGTAGAAGAACTTGGGTTGGAACTGTGCCACCCACAATGCTATCTTGGCCCAGTTGAATACATTGAAGATAGACACTGTTGAACATATCTGGAAGTCCATATTTGGTGTTTTCATTTCCTTGAACTTGACAAGATTTTGATTTACCTCTCTCCAATTGGCAGGATGCCTCTGATATTCGAAAGTCTCGCCCACGTCATCAATACTGAATGCTACCTCGACATGTTTGAAGTAACTCCATAGGTCAAATATTTCCTGCGGTGGTAACTGTGTGCCATTGGTGTTGTAGTGTATGTCTATGTTCTTTGCATATCCTTTCTCAACACAATGCATCAATATTTTAAAGTGATCCTTGATCATGAACGGCTCGCCGCCAGTGAACTCAAAGTACTCCACGTATTTTAGATCCTCCTGCAACTCCTCAAAAAATTGTGGGTTACGTTTTGGCCAGCCTCCCTCTTTCAGTTGCTTTCTTGCCATAGGATTGTCTCCGCCTTTGGCTGTCTCATAATCTATTTCTTCCTGTGCCCATTTGCTAGAACTCCACGATCCGCATATCCTACATTTTAAGTTACAAACGTTGCCTAACTTAAAGTCAATGAACTTCAGTGTTGGCTCGCTATTAGGTGTCCAGTTTTCTAGACTGCTACGCATTTTGTATATGGAGTTTTGCCTTTTAGATGTTTTTCCTGCATCTTCCTCCTGCCAACAACTTTGACAACCAACAGGACGTTCACCGTTTCTAAACTGTGTTCTAAGACTGTCCATGTATTCTGTATCTTGTATAGACTTTAGGCTTTGTTCGTAAACTTTTACTCCTGGAATACTGCCCTTGTACAAACAGCAAGGAGATGCACCGCCATTTACATCAACTTCTAAATGGTTCCACGGTAGTGGACATATGTTTGAATCTATATACTTGTCCACCATTCCAGGACCTCCGGATCTTTTGCAAGGATTTTTTTAATATCTGTGCCTCTACGTTTATCTATTGTTTCACAATGTCTTTTTCCATCACGCCAACCCTTTTCACAGGTTTCTTTATCATACCTCTCATCGTTCGTGGGATGGTTCATTAGGTCATCTACTCCTTCAAGGAATGCAAGATTGAAAACATTCTTCTTTTCGTCTTTGTATTTTTCTTTGACTTTCATCACAATTTTATTAAGCAACTTTCTTGGCAGGAACAACGGACTCATGTATGTGTCTGGTGTGAACGTAAAAACTTTTTTGCAAAGTAACGGTATTTTCAAATCCTTTTGCAGTGCATACATATTTTCTAAATCAAACAAACCCGGTAGAGTAACCGTTAGGTCCAACTGTAATTGCCTAGGATGTTTCATCCATTTCCTTGCATAACGCATGTTTGCCAACCACTCATCATACTTCAATCCTGTTCTAATATATTCTCCGATCTCACCGGTTGCATCAATAGAAGCGTTTATCTGCCAGTCTTGGAATTTTGATAAAACATCATCAAATAGATTTTTTCCAAAGAAAGTTATCCTACTCATGTTTGAGTTATACCTTGCAAACACTTCATTGGCATATCCCAATTCAACCACCCTCTGCATCGCTGTCCAGTGTATCTTCCACATCAAAGGCTCACCCCCACACCAGTAAAACTCTTTTACACGTTTATCTTCAACTGCATTTAGAAATTCTTTCACCACGTGTTGATCATAAAACTGTTGCAGTTGTGCTTTTACGTCCTTTTCCATCCACGGTTCCAGATCACCGGCTTTCCTATTTTCAGTCTCCCAACTAGAACTCAGAGGTGGTCCACACATCCTGCATGTAAAATTACAGAGATTGCTGAACCTGTAATCCCAACTCGTCACTTGCATTGTGGTTTCTCCATCGTCATTCGTATTTGTAAACGCTTCGTCTATCTGATTTCTGTAGAACCTGTTGAAGTGTTGTCTGTAAACCTGTGAGTTGAGTAATCTATGGTTACATGTTGCACACTGAGGTATCTCCTCGCCTGCCATAAGTTTTACTCTGATATTTTTCATGTAATCAGAATTCCAATGCTCTTTCAGTGAGAGAAGTTTTAATTCCTTCTTGTCATCAGGGCCATTGCTGTCTATGTATTGTTTGAAATTAGTAGATTTTTCCAGAGATGCACAACACAATCGCCTTTCCATTTGTGGAGATATGAATGTGTGCGTCCATGGTGCCATGCAGAACGTCTTATTTCCTTCGTTTGGTTTAATTCGTTTCATATCTGTCAAATAGTTCTTTCCATTCTGGAAACACGTCAGTGAAATTTTCATTTCTTATCTTATCATATTTTCTTGTTTCATTTACAAAGGTTTGCATGTGATCTGACATATCTTTTTTATTCATCCAGTCTAGAGCAGACCGGAATCCTTTGGATGCTCTTGTCAACGGATCTTTTGATTTTAACCATTCTATGTGTTCTTCGTATTTTGCAGTGACCTTTAACTTTTCTTCCTGTGGCAATAAATCCATACGTTGCCATAAAGGGTACTGTAACAGGTTAAAGTTGAAGTCCTGTGGTTTGATAAATCCTTGTTCTACCCAGCTCTTATGAAAATCCACTACGTGCAAACAGTTAGAAAGGCCCACTGTTGCAGAAATATAAAAATCTACTTGTGGACACACTTCTAACATACGCTTCCTATTAGCCACTGTTTCTTCCCATACAGTGCCTTTACGCATAAGTTCTGCCCTAGGACCTTCCGCATCTAGACTTGCACCTATTGATACTGAATCAAATTTATTCCATAATTCAAATATATCAGTGCCTTTGAATTTAGACTTACTGAAGTTTGTGTTGTAAATTAATCTCACATGATACATTTTACGTTTGTCTAGTTCTTTTAATATACGTAAGTGCTCCTCCATAATAATCGGTTCACCGCCAGCAAAGTAAAATTGTTCCACATGATCAAATTGTTTCAACAACTGTTCCCATATGTCATTGCTGTTCCTACCTGCTTTCATGATCTTTGCATGATTAGGTGGAGCACCTGTAAGTTTTTTATGATCTTCATACCAATTTGAACTGAACCATGTACCACAACTCCTACAAGCCATATTACATAAGTTTGAGAAACGTATATCCCAATACTTTATTATAAAGTCTGCTGTGCCATCTGGTTTTGTGTTCTCCGTCATGTTTATGTTGTGTCCAAAGTGTTTGTTTGAACTTAGACGCAGTGAAAAGAAACCTGATTGTTCTTGATCATAACATTTAACACATTCCCTAGATTTCTTGTTGGCTAACATGTTCAAACGCATCTGTTTCATCTTGTCGCCATTGAAAACTTCTTCCATAGATTGTTCGTTTACATTTCCAACGTGCAATTTATCAAAGGCAAAACAACAAGGATATGCCCTACCATCTGGAAATGCGTGTAGATGCATCCATGGTAACATACAGAATGATTCACTTTCTATCAGCAACTCCTTTTCTCTAGGAGTCATATCTTTAATTTTCAGTTTTTCGGGCTCTTTCGCCCCGTACTCATATGCCACGGTACCATTCTCCTATTATTGGGAAAGTCTTTTCAAAGTCCTTTCCTGATCGTTTGTCGTATTGACTGTAAAATGCTTTGAAGTCTTTTTGCAGTTTACTCTGTTCGGCCGCCCCTGCGTGTGGGGTTTTAACAACATCTAGGTAGTCAATTAGTCTTTGTGTTTGATTGATTTCCATGTGTTCTAGATGATGTTCATTGCTATTTAAAAACTTTACTAAGTCGCCTTTAAATTTATTTCTCAGGTCATCGGGTAGCACAAGCGGTGATTGAAAACTTGGAAACCTTAATATGTTGAGTGTAAAATTAACTCTTGGGCCATACACTTTACTTGCACTCTTGAACCATACCATCTTTTCTAAAAGTTGAGGCAGTGACTCCAAACACAGTGCATTAATAGTACACATATTATGAATTGTACGTGGAACTTTGTCTACCATCATGTGTAAGAAATTAGAATGCCAATCTCCGTATACTAATCCATCTCTGATGTATTCTGCTTGTCCAAATGTTGCTTCACAACTAGTATACAATTCAAATTTATCAAACTTTTTTAATTTTGTTTTGAATCTATCGATGATACTCTGCTTTGCACCCAAGTTAGAGTTTATTGCAAGTGTCATATTAGGATTCATTTTGTCACCCTGTGTTTCTATCCAATCTAACAATCTCCACAAATTAGGTGACATCATTGGCTCTCCGCCAGTTATTCTCAATTCATCTAGACTTTTGTGTAGATCTGTTTCCCACCATTTGTAAAATGCTTCTACATAAGGATTTGTTTCGTCTTTTTTATAAGGCTCTGCACTTTCATGACTGTGTGTGAAGTGATTACGTCCATCTGTTTTCATATCTGTGTATGGTCCTTGCCTTTTAATATTGTTTGCCCACGTCGAACTAAATGCAGGATTACAGTATGTACAGGCAAAGTTACATGTCCTATCAAATGCTATTTCTAGTGTTTTGAGATTCCAGTCTGTGTCTGGGTCTGCCTTGTGTGCTTCGTCTAATGCTTCGTTAGAGAATATTTTTGATTTGTAAACTCTATCACTAATGTTATCTCTTTTGATATCTTCTATCTTCCAACAGTATTCACACCCTTTTGGTCTGTCTCCACACTGCATCTGTCTACGTTGTTCTTTTTTCTGAACTGTGTTGTGTATTGCACTTGGATTTGTTTTTATTGCTTCTAGGTCAATCTTATGAGGGAGTGGATGGTGACAACTTGTGGTCATACCACTGCCCAGCCATATGGTTGCGTTGTACCATTTGGCACCACAGAAACTAGCACTCTTTGTGTCTAGTATTTGTTTTTTATATTCAAGATCTTCCATCTTTTCCTTTGAAGTAGTCTTTTAATTTGTTGTATTCCTCTGCAGGACAAAGTATTTCACTCTCAAACATAATGTCCTTTACCCAGTGATAGTGTGCAATAGGTGGTGGATGCGATTCTCCCGGAATAAAATATTCCTTGTAATTGTCTTCTGCGAATTCCGATAGGCCTTGTTTATCCTTGTAGAAAAGGAACTTCGTCCAATCTATAATATTGTACAATGCACGTTCACTTTCACTGTAAAATTTATCACGTAACACGTCCTTGTTGAATATCATCATTGTGTATGGTATTCCTTTTTTGTCTAAAAACATCTGTGTTCTATGTATGTGTTCGAGTGTCCTATAGTATTGATGCTCTTCATCCCAGAAGTGCCTCCTGTAGTATTCGTGCCTGTCTTTCTCAGGATGTCCGCCATACCAGGTGCTCCATTGGAAGTCCTCGTCCCACACGTAGTAGGTTATCCTGCCCTTGACCTCATCTTCACCTTTGTCTTTGGTGATCACTTCGTACCTATCTGTGCCTGACCACATTATGTACATGTGATCAATTTGTTTGTGTTTCATCGCACTGTTGATGGCCGCACGTGATATTGTTTCATTGCCACTACCGGACCTACCTTTGTTTAACATATCCATTCCGCCATTGAACCAAGGCACGAACTTGGGCCAGCATGGCCAACCGTACTTTGTGAAACTACAACCGTGTGCTATTGTCTTATGCATTCCTACACTCCTCCCAGAATTCTTCCATCTCAGGGAAGGTGTTTAAGAACCTTGTAAGACGTCTGCGATCGTGTTCGTTAAAAAAAGCGTAAAAGTTTTTTTTGTTTTGCGTACTTACGTCCGCGTTTTCTCGCCAGTATGCGAGGTTCCTCTGCATCTTCTGGATCTCGAAGTCCTTGAATATGTGTAAGCCGTTTGACTCGCCGGAATTGTTTTGCATGTATTCTATGTTGGCCTCGTGTATAGCCTGGTAGGACTCTGGTAGCATTGTTATCTGTTGCCATGCAGGTTGTCTCAGCAGTGGCACGTCGAACCATACCCTCTGGTAGGTCTTGGAGTACTTGGTACGCAGTTCAAGTATCTTTTCCAACAACTTGTCCATGCTTGTGATACTTAGATTGTTATATGTGCATATGAAAGTTATGGAGTTACGTCCTGGTATACGCTCCAAGAACTCCTCCACGTTGTCCATCATGTAGTTAAAGTCCAAACCGTCACGTATGTACTCCGCACGTTTGCCGAATGCATCAACACTCACGAACTGCATCATGTGTTCAACCTTTTCCTGCATACATATCTCCTGTGCCATGTTGAAGTACTTGGTCTTCAGTTTCTTGTCTGGTGGACACATATTGCTTGTTACGTTGAGGTGTAGGTCCTGTTTGGGATTGTCAATTATGTACTGAAATACCTTGTAGGTGTTCTTGTCCATCATGGGCTCACCACCGGTCATACGGAAGTGCTTCAAATTCTTGTACAGTGTTGGCCACCACTTCCAGAACGCTGTGACATAGGGATTGTCCTCCCTGTTGGGTATTGGCTTCCTCCTGCCTTGGAAATGTTCAGGTGCGTTGTGGGGAGGGGAGGTGGGATATTCGCCGTATCTGTCCACCTCCTTGGCCCATGTTGTCGAGAACTGTGGCGAACAATAACTGCACTTGAAGTTACAAGCGTTGTTGAAGTTCACTTCCACGTATCTCGGCGTCCAACTTGTGGTCATTGGATTCTGTCTAATCTGCTCGAAGTCCTGCATGGCCCATGGCTCACCAGAACGATAATGCCTGTCTGACATCTCCCCTGTGTCCTCCAGTTTCCAGCAGTATGAACATCCATCCGGACGTTCGCCTTGTAGCATTTTGAATCTTTGGTCTAGTTTTTCTGCTGTGTTGTGCAGTGCCGCAGGATTTTTCTTGATTGCTTCTGTATCCATCTTGTGCAGTGGTGGATGGTAACAGGAGTTGGTCAGTCCTGTTGGTAAGTGCAGTGACGTCTGGTTCCACTTGGCCAGGCACATCGTGGGAGACACTGTTTTCAGTTTTTCCTTGGCCTTGAGTGCATCTGACTTGTAATTACTGGTACTCACGATCTTGCACTCCCTTGTTTACATGTTGTGGCATCACGAATCTATAAAATCTACTCTCGTCCTCATCCATCTCCGCTATGGGCATGTCCAACTGCTGTCGCAGGCTGTTACCATACATTTTTAGATCTGTGTCTATGTCCTCTGGTGTCTGGTCTTTGTAATACAACTCCATGTTATCTAGATCACGTATCTTTAAATGATCGTTGCCTGCTTCCATGACTGTGTTGAAGCAACCCATCCTTGCACCTAGCATGGCGTATTTTCCTAGTTCAACATCAGCACCTACTGTGCACCACGTGGTCAGGATTCGTAAATTGGTTGGCCACATCTCGTGGAATTTATTTGCAGGTATCGGTTTTCCTTTGTGCGTACTCATCTTTACACCCTCCCTGTAGCCTGCCACAAACGCCTGTTGCTCTGAGGCATTGATCACAGTTGTGGAATAGCAGTTGTGTAGGTTCTCGTGTGGCACTCCCCAACAGAAGTCTATCTGGTTCTCTTCCGTGTCAGCGTTCTCGTGTGTACGCATTTGTAGGCATGTCTGTTTGTCCCACCCAACAAGTCCACCGTTGCCGTACACCAGTCCATTTATGTTGTTCCTGGCTCTCCACCTGTGCACCGCTTTCTTGTTGGTTTTCGACCAGTCAAGTGTTTGCAGTAGGAAACTCTCATCCATGACATTGTCGCCGTCCACACTGATGAAGAAATCGGTCTCTGCCACATCTGCCGCGGCCTTGTGTGCATTGTCAAAACCCACTACACCATCCACACGTTTCGCCCATGGCACCTTGTTCTTGAGGTCCGCCCAATTCTGTTCCTTGTTGGGCTCCTTGAATGAGATGTACACGAAGTCAAGGTCGCTTATTCTTGTTCTATCAGCCATGCTTCTCCCCCCTCCTCTATTTTGTTGGGCCAGTGTATATCTCCCTCTTCAAATCCGTAACCCTTGCCTGACTTTTTAAGAACTGGATATTGTGTCCTTGGCTTTGGCTTTGGTTTAAGTGCAAATTCTTTTTCGTTGATCCAGTGATAAGCATCTTCTCCATGTCTAATCACTTCCAATTTTTTTTCTAGGGTCACCACCATGCTCTGTCCTTGTATCGTCACTGTGTGCACCTTCTTTTTCTGAGGTGGAACTTTACTCAACGCTTCAAATAATCCTGGCATGTAACTCCTTGTCGTGATAGTGCCATACCCGCTTCACACGTGTCTCGCCTATATATAAAGCATCTCCGGACCTGTTGGGGTATAGATAGTTGTTTTGATCTTTTGCCCTCATGACGTTGTTGACTCCTGGCTTGTGGTGTATGAACTTGAACCATTCGTAGTCTACCAAATCTTTTGATGTAGAGTCTATTATTCTGTAAGCAAGTGCAAACACAACATCTGTACTTGGGTATTCGTCGTGACAAGAAATTAACATATCTTTCTTTACCTGTGCCCAATTCTTCACTATGTGTTTGGCTATCTCATAGAATTCCTGTGCCTTCTTGCTTTTACGGAAATACATCAATCCGTTATAGATGTTGGGTAGGTGATTCCGTACAAATAATTTCCTGTACTGAGTTTGTTTAACAACGTTTTCCCTGTAATCAAAACAATCTACACTGAATACCAAATCATGTTGCCATAAGTGGTGCCACCACCAATCTGTATTGGCAGTCCATATCATGTCTGCTTCTAGTTTGATCGTGTGTTTGAAAGGGGTAAGTTGGAACCCTTTGTACTCGTTGGCCCACTTGATGTTGTGGGACGCACTATCATCTTCTCCCATGACTTTGACCACATCCACATATTCGCTTGTGAATTCACTGGCCTTGTCTGTGATGACACATACTTGGTTGTGTTTGTTCCAACGCTTGATGCTTTTGGCCAATGTGATAGACAGTTCAACATAATCAGTCTTGTCGTTGTTCTGAGCAAACCAAAGGAACCCCTTAGACATCGGCTATCTCCTTGTTGAGCACGTGTACATCTTGATCTTGAACATAGGATATCTGGTTGTTGTGCTTCCAGGCTAGTCCTTTGTCATTGATCTCGACCACTTCACAGTCAGGTGGCAGGGTCGGCAATGCAAATGGCATTTTTTCGTAGCCTACAAATCCGTTGATCTGTTGTAGCGCCATCGCGAACAAGTAATCATTACGCAGGTTCTTGGAGTATATCCTATACATCTCTGTGAAGTAACTGTAGTTCTTCTTTATGTATTTCACCGTGTCAAATATTTTTCTAACCTTATCGTTCTTTTTGAACAATAACACAGTCGCCCACACCATGGGTATCATGCTCCATCTTCGCTGATCAAAACTGTTCCTGCCTGACAAGTCGTGTGCAGTGTCTGGTACCAAGAAATCGTATTCCGTGTTGAACAAATTTTTCAGATTGTCAGAAAAACAGAAGTAGTCAATGTCCATGACCAGCGTTGTGTCATATGGTGACAGCTCGTAGGCCATGTGCCGGTCCACATTGTTCCAGGCTTTCCCATTCAATGTGTTTCCTAATTCTGGCTCTATTAATTTGTACTCAATGAACCCCATAGGACTCATCTTCCTAAATGTGTCAAAGTTAGTGACCACTGTGATGTTTTTTGAGATGTTTTTTTTGACCAAGCGAACACAACGTTCCAGTATCTTGTGATACCTTGTGTGCTCTGTGTCAAAACAGAATAATAGTACTCCTTGCGTCATCATTCACCTTTTCTTGTAAAAGTTTCATACATTTGGTGATATGTGTTCAAGGCCTCCTGGTTCCGTTCAATAAGTTTGTTCAAAAAATCATCAGCGTCCTTGATCTCCACGGGATTGCTATTGGTGTCCAGTATGTAAAACTTACTGTTGTTTTCCTTTAGTGTCCTCACAACACATATAGTCTCAGGATCGGCACGGAAAAGATTTCCATTGTATGCCAACACCTGTCGTGAGTGTGCCTTCTCCAGAGCGTTGCGTTTGGCGACCGCTATGTCGTAAGATAGGTCTGATTGTTTTTTGAGTTCGCGAATATCCATACCACAATTATACAATAATTATGGTG
>Ga0180120_10001540_pt1 | contig 11742 bp, 9 predicted proteins | sample CPBDNA_3_FD_129677 | JGI IMG/M metagenome (GOLD analysis project Ga0180120, IMG submission 129677) | Freshwater to marine salinity gradient microbial communities from Chesapeake Bay, USA - CPBay_Spr_31_0.2_DNA (version 2) (version 2) | ecosystem: Environmental > Aquatic > Marine > Coastal ... | reverse complement strand
TTCCAGTCTCGGTAAGCCACCTGGCCAAATGCGAAGGCGAGTCCTGCCCCCTGCATTAGCATAAATCCGACCCAAATATCACCACTTGGGAGTTCCTTTGCTTTGATAATGCCAGCTCCTAAAACCGATAGAATTGCCACGAGTAGATAACGCCAAGAAAACTTTCGCTGACGAATATCGTTTATCAGAACAACATAAACAGGAGTTAAAATCGAAAAGATAGCGACTAGATGAGAGGGGATATAGTAAAATGCACGCATATATAAACTGTACATTAACCCAAACTGGACTGCACCGTAGAGAATGAGACGCCCGCGGTCACGCACCGAAATGTCATGTGTTATGAGGAAGGGCAAGAATAGGAGGGATGCACATCCTAAGCGTATAGTCGCAACTAAGAAAGAGTCTACCCCAGTCAACGTATTCCCAATCAGCCCAAAGGAGAAAGCCCAAACGAGGGATACAAATAATAGGTAGACCATGACTAAACTAGCGTAGGTTTTTAGATTAAATCTAAAATTTCGATGTATCTAATTTTTAAAAATTACGTAGTTTTCTACCAACGATAGGTTGCTCCGAGTGAAAACTGATCTCCCCGTCCTGGTGTACCAGGAATATCCTGAAATTCTTCGTCCCATGGCTTGTCATAAGCTACAAATATTTCTAAGTCTTCTAGCCGGGCAGGATAATAACTCGCTGCAATGTGACTGTTTACTGAGTGGGATGGACCTTCCCGTAATGGATTTGCTTGCTGTTCGCGCCATTCTTTATCAATTCGGATCCCCATAAGATCGTTCGGGTTCCAAATTAAACCTAGGGTAGCCCGATGCTCAGGGAAATTAAGGGCGTAAAAGCTGCCATCGATTGTGGAATCTTTATAATCCTCGTCCTTATGAAGATAACTGTAACTGGAAATAGTTTCCAAATTTTTCCATTTACGTGAGGCAATGATTTCGAATCCAACGGTTTCAATATCCACATTTTTGGCTGAACGAGCATTGGTATTATTACTATCATAGGTCCAGTCAACTAAATCGTTGTCCCATCTGTAAAAGAGTGCACCTTTTATACTCCATTCTGCTTGGTTTAACGCATACCCCAATTCAAGGTTTTTTGATATTTCGCGAACTAAATCCGGGTCGCTTGCAAATAGACCGGATGGACCTCCCCCAACGGCACCATACCCCAATACATTAGTCGATTGTGCATACGAAAGGTACAGGCGTTCCGAGCGACCTTGTTTATCTTTTTTTTGCCAACTGATTTCTGCTATAGGGGAAACCTCTGAATTATCACGGTTCGTGTCATCAAGGGATGCACCGATTTTAAAGAGTAACTCTTCCTGATTACTCAAAGAGTAGATGTATTCAGGGAGTATGCTGACCTTATAATAATTACGATCCGTAAAAGAATTTTCTAATTTAGAAGAGCGAATTTTGTCTCCTGTAAATTGTCCGGTGTAGTGAAGTGCGTAATTTTCATCTATTTCGTGTACTCCAGACAAGGAGATTGAGGCCACTTTCGTTTCGTGTATGAAATCGTTATTTGGAGAGAATCGATTGTAAACATAATGGTCGCTATTTCTCCTGTGGTAAGCAGTGGCCTCCCAATTGCTTCGGTTACCATAAGATTGCTGATGATTTAGAAGCACCAGCCTTGTTTTAATGTATTCAGTTTCGTTTGAACCATAAGGGGCAGCGTACATTTCGGGCCAACCAAAAAATTTGGACTGATATCCCGCGAAAAAATCAGACTGAGAGTCAGGCCCAATCAGTTGAATACGACCTGTGGTACGATCAAAATTATGGTCCCCAAATGGAATGGTTCCATCGCTTTCGGATCGGGAACTTTCAATCTCTGCTCCCCATGTCCAATCTTCTGAATCTCCGTATGCACCAGTAATGGCATTGTGAATACGCTGGAAATTTAAGTTATGGTCTCCACCACCAACCGTTAAACTTCCTCTCTTTGTAATTTCACTCCAAGAATACGACACAGTGCCAACACTGCTATTGAAACCACGAAGAGCGTTGTCCGCTCCGGTGAGTACATTGGGTTCACCTAACATTTCAGGAGCAATCGGAAGTTCAGTACTGTAGTGCCCAGTCTGAGGGTCGAGGAGCGTGGCACTACCGACTTGTATACCTGTATTCTCAAAAGTGCCTCCTCTGATGCTCAAGTCTCCTTGTGCTTCTGCCATATTTCGGGATTGCATATCAACCCGAGGGTCGAAGTCCAGATTTGAAATCGGAGACTCGTATGTAGTAACTGGTCGCTGATTTGCGGTCTTTTGTTTCATTATCGTGAATTCTGGAAGAGTGACTACATCAGGTTTTTTCTGATTCCCTTTCAGATCAGTCTGAGCAAAAGCAGAACCGATTATATTCAGAGTAATGTAAGTTATAAAAAGGTTTTTGATTAACATTCCTTTATTACATCATTTTTTACTCTAGTTTTCAATGGTTAACATAATTCATAAGTAAATTAACATTTCTTTTTTATTGGATTGCCTCTATTAATTTATGAATGGATTTCATGGAATGAGTTTGGAAGAAAATCAAATAGGGGATGAAATATTTCTTGCTGGTGGTTGCCTTTGGGGTGTTCAGGAGTTTGTTCGGCATTTACCCGGGGTTATTTCAACCGAAGCGGGTCGTGCAAATGGAACCACGGATTGCACCCAAACGGAGTATGATGGATATGCAGAGTGTGTCCGTGTTCTTTTTGACTCCAACCAGGTCTCAGTTCTTCGTTTAATGGATTATTTTTTTGAAATTATTGATCCCTATAGCTTCAATAAGCAGGGGCAAGATGTTGGTGTGAAGTATCGTACTGGAGTGTATAGTCGGAAGCGGGATCATTTGGATGCTGCCCGAAGTTATATAATGTCCCGAGCAGATTCAGAATCTGTGTTGGTCGAAGTTCTTCCTCTTACCCGTTATGTGCGCAGTGATGATGAGCATCAGGAACGTCTTAAAAAATATCCGAATGAAAAATGTCATATTCCTTGGGAACTACTTACCAAGTACAAGACATAGGAGGGCTTAACCTAGGGAGAGGTTTCCGTTTTTAATTCACAGATTCGGACCGAGCGGACAGGACAGTGCGCAGGCAATACCCCGGAGAATTTGAATTTCGATATCGGTGGTCTTTCCATCGTGGTCAATCGTTCGGGCACAGGCATCGATTAGAGATCGTTTTTCAGTCGCACTCATTTTGTTGAGTCGTTCGATCGCTTTGTCCATCGAGGATAGGCCACAATTCTGACTAGGAGGTAGTTTGATTTGCCCGCTTCGATCCAGGGCTTGCATACCGTGGTTAAAGGATGGTTGGGGGTCGGCCCCATCCTGTCCGTAGTGAGAGAGGGCACCAAGAATTACTGCACAATCTGAAAGCCGGCTGCGGATAGATGCACGGCCATGTAGTTGGCGAGGGTAGTGTTGTTTTCCAAAGTCAAACTCGATAACCTTGTGCAGGCACCATTCGAAAAGATCAATGCTTTCATCCGCTCCGATTAATTGGACTATTAATGTTTGGAATACAGAAAATTGATTCATCGAAAGCTCGGCAATGGCGGGCCTTGATTCTTCCACTAAGACCAATTTTTGTTCGCAGGAAAGATTGGTGAGTAGGGGCTCGATTTTTTCAGTTTGATAGAGCGTTCCTTCCTCAGCTTGGTGTTCGATCATTTGGGCCTGTCGTTTTCTGGCGTCTAGATCTTTAATGTCGAGTAGCAAAGCAAATAGTAAACAGCGGGCACCAAATGGTTCCTTTGCCTGTTCGATCAGAGGTGCTGGGATAGAGTCAATTAAGGATCGTACCTGTGCCAGTTTTTCTTCGTCTATTTTTCCCTCGCTCTTGAGAAATGTCTGAGCCGAAGGAGTGTGCTCTTGTTGTTCCGTTCTAGTTTGGGTAGCAGTTTGGTTTACGGTTGTTTTCCCACTGGGAGAAGCTCCAGCAAATCCAGAAATCCCCGCCATTTCGCTGCCTTGAGATGCAATCTCGGAAATTTTATCAGTATTTGGGTATGAATTTTTCCAATTTGGATCGATCCGTTTTATTCGAATAGGCAGCGGGGGGTGTGTGGCAAACATGCTACTTATACCGGAGCTGAAAAACATATGCGAAAATTCCTGAGCTCCAGCTGATTGTAACTTAGACCCGTGAGAATATCCTCCAATTCGTTTGAGTGCACCGGCGATACCATCCGGATTACGGGTAAATTGCACTGCTGATGCATCGGCAAGGAATTCTCTTTGCCTGCTGATTGATGCTCGAATCATTGCTCCAAAGAAGCCCCCGATTCCACCAATGATCAGTAATCCTATTCCTAATATTACAAGGGCTCCTCCTCCGCTGTCTTTTCCGTTTCTTCTGCGCCCCCCTGAAACATAGGCAATGTTGGTAAGGATCCGCCCGATGCTGGATAAAAATACAATTCCGAAAATAATACCGGTTAAGCGAATATTGATTCGCATATCCCCATTGAGAATATGGCTGAATTCATGTGCCATTACCCCCTGCAACTGGTCTCGGTTTAGTTTGGTGGCGCATCCCCGAGTTACTCCAATTACCGCATCCCTTGGAGAATAACCCGCCGCAAAAGCGTTAATTCCCTCTTCCTCCATTAAGTAAACCGGTGGTACGGGAGTACCGGATGCAATTGCCATTTCCTCGACGACATTAAGGACTTGTCGGGAGAGCGGATCTTTAGTGCTTTGGTTCAGTCTTTGTCCGCCCATTGATTCAGCAACCACTTTTCCTCCTGAGGAAAGCCAACTAATTCGGAAAGCACTGGCAAGAAATACTGCTATTATTGTGCTCACACTAGAGACTGCAGCTAATTCAAAGGTCCATGCTAATTCGGCTAGATTTTTTTCAAATCCAACCGCAACTGAGGCTAAACAGAAAATCGAAATGATTATACAGAGTACCGCAAACCCAAATAGTAAAAAAAGATACCCGCTAAGTCCACGGGCTTTGTCCTGCTGTTCAAAAAAATCCATGTTGAACGGATCGGGTTTTCGATCCAGTTAGAATTGTACTTTCGGTGCTTCTTTAATCTTTTTGCTTTCGAATTCGAGGAGAGTGCCATCTTGACCATGACCAAACATACCCGCGAAAAAGACTGGAGGAAAGGTTTGTTTGTAGGTGTTGTAAGCTGTAACGGAGTCATTGAAAGCCTGCCTTGAAAATGCGACCTTGTTTTCAGTTGAACTGAGTTCTTCCTGTAAATTTGCCATATTCTGATTGGCTTTCAGATCTGGATAACTTTCCGACAATGCAAAGATGCGACCTAAAGCACCACCCAACATACCTTCGGCTCCCGCCAAACCGGCAATTGCAGTGGCATCCCCGGGATTTTGAGAAGCAGCCTGCAGGCTACTTTGTGCCTGATTACGGGCTTGTATGACCGCTTCTAAGGTTTCTTTTTCATGGGCCATGTATCCCTTCACTGTCTCGATCAGGTTGGGAATGAGGTCATATCTCCTTTGCAATTGAACTTCAATTTGAGAGAAGGCGTTTTCAAAGCGGTTTTTAAGCGTGACTAATTTGTTGTAGATCCCAACAACGATCATCACTAAGACGATTAAAACTCCGACGATAACAAGTGTGGTGATTAACATATTAAGATAAGTTTATGATTAAGAAAGCAATAATTTTTAAGGATAGTTATAATACTCAACTTTGGTCAAGTTGCGATTTTACCACGGTAATAATTGAATACCTAATAAACATAGATCATAAGAATGGTAATTTAAATTATAATTAATAACTTTATTTATAAAAGAGGGAATGTCGTTAACATTATGATAAACAAGGTAATTGAAGAAATGAATAAGAAGGATAAGAAATTGTTTCTACTTAACTAAAGGGAAGAGCAGGAAATGAATTTTAGTTGGATAATATCTAGAGTGCGTTAACCCTTTTATAAATCTAGCTCAATGGAATCTGCCAGAAATCGAAAAGTGAAAAAACTAAGCAGTCGCAATTTCGGCTAAAAGCATAAGAATTATAATTCATCTGACATAATTATAGTAATGAAAATCTTATACCTTTCCTTTCTTTTTCTGAGTTTATTTTTAACAAGCTGGGCTAAAAAGCCTAATATTGTCTTTTTCTTTACTGATGATCAAACATCGAGTGCTTTGGGATGTTATGGACACCCGCTAGCCAAGACTCCCAATATTGACCGTTTAGCCGATGAGGGAACAAGGTTCGAGAATGCCTTTGTGAGTCAGTCAATTTGCTGGGTTAGTCGGACTACGATCCTAACCGGATTGACCGGGCGAAGTTATGGAGTTCCAGGAAACCATGATATGGCCAAACCTGAAGCGGTGGAGAAGCTTTATGTGGATTATTTGAGAGATGCTGGATACCGTACAGGGTTTGCTGGTAAGTGGCATGCGAAAATGCCCAAAGGGTGGAAAGCTCAGGATCATTTTGATGAGTTTCATCCAATTGGTAGAAATCCGTTTTATAAAAAACAGGAGGATGGAACCCTTCGCCATGAGACGGAATTGATTGTGGATCGTGGAATCGAGTTTATTGAAAATCAGCCCAAGGATAAACCGTTTGCTATAAATATGTGGTTTAATGCCTGCCATGCTGAAGATGGTGATCGTCGTCCTGGAATTGGACATTTTCCCTGGCCACGAGCGATGGATGGAATGTATGAAGAGGACGAGATTTCTCCCCCCCGATTGAATGATCCTGAGATTTTTGAAAAACAACCGGACTTTTTAAAAACCACTATTAATCGGGAACGATTTTTTTGGCGTTGGAATACAGATGAGCGCTACCGAACTAATATGCGGGCTTACTTGCGAATGGTCAGTGGGATTGATAATGCAATTGGCCGGTTTCTGAAAGCATTGGAAGAGCAGGGGTTAGCTGAAAATACCATTATTGTTTACACCGCAGATAATGGATATCACATGGGGAATCGGGGATTTGCCGGTAAATGGTCACACTATGAAGAATCACTCCGTGTTCCGATGGTGGTTTATGATCCACGGGTTAAAGGAAAAGTTCGTGGGCAGGTTCGGCAGGAATCGGTTTTGAATCTCGATCTTCCCTCCACTTTTCTTTCGTGGGCAGGGGTAAAAATTCCGAAAAGATATCAGGGGAAAACTTTTGCAAAATTAATTTCTGAATCAAATCCATCCTCTTTGCGTAAATATACATTTCACGAACATTTTGCGGTTCGTCACCGAATTCCTGCATTCGAAGGGATGCGTGGTGAACGATTTAAGTATGTCCGCTATGTGGATGAAAAAAATTATGAATTTTTACATGATTTAAAAAATGATCCAAATGAACTGATTAACTTGGCGAGCAATCCCAAATACACAAAAACTCTGAAAGAAATGAGGGGAATGACGGATCAACGAGTTAAGGAATTGGGAGGCCCCTTATCTCCGATGAAAGAACTTCTTTCCAAGTCGACCGATCCATATCCGGTTTCTGCTGCCAAGGTTGCGAACCGACCAGGTGAGGACGGTTTTGCCAGTCTGATTACTCCCGGGAACCGAATGCGAAATTGGTCTGGGGATTCAAAATACTGGTCTAAGAAAGATGGAGTACTCATTGGCCAAACGGATGGCACATTAAAGATGAATCATTTTATCACATGGAAAACGGCTACGGTCCGAAATTTTGACCTTCGTGTAAAGGTTCGGGTCACTGAAGGAGGAAATAGTGGTATTCAATACCGGGGAACTTCGCGACCGGATATCGGGTTGGATGTGGTGACTGGTTATCAATGCGACGTGGTCGCCAATCAATCCAAATACAATGGAATGCTTTATGAAGAGAAGGGAAGGCGAATACTCTCACACACGGGAGAAAAAGTAATAGTGGATCATGACGGAAAGCCCTGGATTGTGGGTACTTTTTCAGTAAAAGAATTCAAGCCGGGAGAGTGGCATGAGTATCGAGTTCTGGTGGAAGGTAATCGTCACCGACACTGGATTGACGCTCACCCCACTGCAGATTTAATTGATTTGCATAAAGAGGGTAGGACGTTGGAGGGTGTTTTAGCGATGCAGGTACACAGGGGTCCATCTATGACTATTGAATTTAAGGAAATGCGAATCAAGCACCTTCCAGATGATCTCCCTTTGTTACAATTAAAAGATCATCGTATTCCAATCGGTTCTTTAGGGGTTCGCCCGCAGGGCAAATTACCTGAAAATTGGAAGCCTCCGGTTTATAAGGAGAGATAAATGTTTTTTTCAGGAAGAACTTGGATTATCGTTATTATTCTATCTACAATTCTAGGTACTGGGATTAGAAGAGATTTACAACTTCGCTCCGCGTACGAACAATTTAAAACAAACTCAACTCTTCCAGTGGGAATAGATGCTGAGTCCATTAGTAAAGAGGCAGAATCCCGATGAAAACAGAATATTTTTTTAGAACCCTTCGAAATCGTTGCCCTAGGTGTAATGAAGGTGCAGTCTTAGGAAACCTTTTTCACAGGCATGAGAAATGTTCTAGCTGCGAACTTGCGTTCAGTAGGGAAAACGGATTTTTTATCGGAGGGATTCCGATTAGCTATGGATTAATTTGTGGACTTTGGATCGTTCCGCTTTTGGTTGCTTGGTTGTTGGAATGGGTACCGACTGATTGGATGATTGGCCTTAGCTTTAGTGGAGCAATCGGTTTGCCTTTATTAACTTACCGATACAGTCAATGCCTATGGCTTGGTTTATATTTTACTTTTGCTGAACATGAAATGCCAATGAACAACAAGCCCAAATAAGTGAATTTTGGGGGAAATAATTAGGGCTCCTTTGACATTACTATTGATGAAATCAGGAAAAAACTTTCTCTTATTCTGAAATCAACTACTCCCACTATTATGAAATTCTCCTATCATAAACTAATTTATTTCCTGTTTTTATTCTGCCTGACTTCTTTATTTGGCCAAGAGTCAGCTGAACTTCATCCGTGGACCGATTTGAATGGCCGGACCCTACAGGCGAAATTCATCAAGGGTAATAATACGAGCGTTACGATTGAATGGAATGGACAACGTTTTGATTTACCCATGGATACCCTAAGTGATCAATCGAAGGCTTTGGCCAAAAAGTTTATGCAAAAGAGTGCTAGTTTTGAAAAAGTTGATGCTAATGTTCAGCAGTGGAAAGACACTTCAGGTCGAACCATTCAGGCGAAATTTATCAAGTCGGATAAATTAACTGTTACATTGAACTGGAACGGTAAGACTACCGTTCTCCCATTATCCATGTTTGATCAGGAATCTCAAATGATGGCCGCCAGGTTACAAAGCGAGAGCGTAAGTGAGCCGGTTTCACCCAATAGTAATCCGGTTGTGAAAGTTGATTTGAACGGCGACCTTGATCTGTTTGCAGAATATCCATGGGCAAACTCTACGGGTAAAACCGTAAGTGGACGTTTCCTTGATGTAAGTAAGGACGATGTGAAATTATCCATCAATCGTGGAACGAGGGAGGTTTCTATTCCACTCGCTTCTCTTGCTAAGGATTCTCAGAGTTTAGCTCAAAAACTTAAAATAATGCAGGTTAAGGCTCAAAAGGCGGGAGCCACCTTGGCCAAAAAAAGAAAAACGATGAAGGTTCCTGCAGTTACCGATGCGGATCTCGAAATTGAGCACGAATTTAAGGATGTGAATGGTCGTACTGTAAAGGCTCAGTTCATTGATGCTGATGATCAGACTGTTTCAGTTGTTATCAAGACAAGTTCGAGAAATGCCATTCCATTACCCTGGGATAAATTCGATTCAGCTTCGATTGCCAAGTTGGAAGCGTTACGCCGAAAGAAACTAGAAATTTCGTCAAGGAAACCCAAAATTATCCCTGCTAAAGGAAGCCGGTTGTCTTATTATGGAAATGGAAAATATAAGGATTATAATACCGTTTTTGAGGGTGATTCCTATACCATTGGTTTACCTTATAGTGGAAGTGGATTACATGTATGGATTAATCCGGGTGCTCATAAAATGCCAGATTCTGCCAAAGGTAATCCGCTTGGCTTGAGAAGAATGACAATTGGGTTTATTTCACAATATGTGGACAGATCAGATGGGAAGCGTGCGAGAAGAAGGAGTCGGAAAATCACCAGTTTTGATTCCTCGCCCGAACCATCTCTAGATCGTGAAAAAATTACCCTAACGGGAAAGTATGAAAACGGGGGGACATTCGAATATAACATGGAAGTGAACCGTAACGGAATGCAGTTTTGGTCTAGGATTAAAGATCCTGCTGGAGAAGAATGGCCAACTTCCACAAGAGTAAGTGTTGGTCTCCATGGAGTTGTTCCAAATGTTAAGGATTTAGCGATGAGTGCGATTAAACCACAAATCGGAGATGGTGCTTTTTACATGACCCCGGTTGAGGGAAAACGAATAAAACTTCCTTTCGATAAAAAATGGATCGAAATCAAAATACCAAGAGGTGCTTTGTCATCTCTTAAAGGAGTGGAGGTTATGGGAACCCCATATTATAATTTTAAATTCAATATTTCTCCTAATAACGGAAAGGATATGAATTTTAATTATTCTAAAGGATATGGCGGAACTTTCCCATTCCAAGGCATCAGCTTAGACTATTCCTCCAAGGAGAAAAGAACCGAAGTGCCACGTAGTCGAAGTTTGAAGGTTTCTGTAACCAAAAAATAAATTTGTAAATTTATTTCCCGGTTACAGCATAAAGCGTACATGTCCATGTTGCCCCTGTTTTTCGAAATCGGTAGCTGTGTTGGCTTTGTCTACCTTTTATTTGTTTACGAGCTTCATTGTAAGCCTCTTGCTGGGAGGTTCCTTTTCCAAAGTAAGAAACATAATCTTTTTTGGGAATTGCCGGAATAGAGGTTTTTGGGTTCTTCGTATTAGGCTGACTCGAATAATTAATTATCCTAGGATTGACTTTCCGACTTTTGGGTTCTTCCCCCTTTAATGGTAAGACAGTTTTTGGTGCAGTCAGGTTTCTTTCTACAATTAAGCCGTTCTCACTGTTTGTTCTCCGAATTGAAACGCTTCTCTTATCGTAGTCTAGATTCGAAATATGATATTTCATATAACCTATTGTAAAGGGTTTGTTTAATTCCCTACTTGAGATTTTAACAGACTCAGTTCGGTAGGATTTAGTCAGATCAAATTTGAGTATATAATCCGGTGTGAGTGAAAATTTCGTGAGACTGGAAATTTCATATGCTTCTTTCCTCAGCGGATAATCGAATATTTTAGCTGTACCAACTTTTTTAGTTCCTCCTTTAATTTCATTTTTCACATTTTCCACCTTAAATAATTCAACCAATAGAATTGGCGATTCTCCCTCAGTAGATTTTCTTAAAGATGGTCTGTTGGGAATGAATTTTTCTACTTCCACATAGGGAATACCAACTTCAATTCGGTTTCTTGCATATTTACCATTACCTGTACTATTTTTGAGGTCCAGAAGGTAGGGAGTCTCACCAATCCAACCATCAATTTTGTAACGAGATGGTTCTTGCATCAACGATGCAAAAACTAATTTGAAAGGCTCAGGTTCAGGTGACAAGACAATACTGGGTGGGTCTTTAAAAAGGCTAACCAGGTCATCCCAATATGTGTAAACAATTGAAAAAACAAAAAATACTACTGCAACAATGGCAAATGGTGTTCTCACACTAAAATTTCATTACAGTATTATTTATTGTATACAACTCAATATTACTAATTGTAATTTTAAATTTCAGTCCGAAAAGCAGGCTTGC
>Ga0180120_10001538_pt1 | contig 11743 bp, 11 predicted proteins | sample CPBDNA_3_FD_129677 | JGI IMG/M metagenome (GOLD analysis project Ga0180120, IMG submission 129677) | Freshwater to marine salinity gradient microbial communities from Chesapeake Bay, USA - CPBay_Spr_31_0.2_DNA (version 2) (version 2) | ecosystem: Environmental > Aquatic > Marine > Coastal ... | reverse complement strand
GGTGAAGCATTCAACGAAAATTTAGTAAAACTACTTGAAAATTCATCTTCAGCATCGGCTCCGACAGCACCTATCGAAGGAGAATTATGGTGGGACAAGACAAATGACAGATTGAAAGTTTACACAGGTGCGGCTTGGGTAAACGTAGGTGTCGAAAGTTCTACATCAGAACCAACCACAGGTTTATCAACCGGCATGTTATGGAATGACACGACAAATGATCAACTATACATGTACGACGGCACAGCATTTGATTTAGTAGGACCAATCTTTTCCACAGCAGACGGTAAAGCAGGATTCCAACAAGATACTATAACAGACAATTTATCTGCAACTCAAAAAGTTGTAGGCGTTTATAACAAAGGCACTAGATGGGCAATAGGCTCCACTTCTGCATTTACGGCAGGTACAGCACCAAGCGGATTCGGATCGACATCAGTCGGACTTGGACTTACACTTGCAACTGGATACAAAATACACGGCACGGCAACAAATGCCGACACACTAGACAACATCGACAGTGCATCATTTTTAAGATCAGATGCAAATGATACAACTTCAGGCACACTAGGAGTACTGAACGACACAGGACTTACAGTTGGCGTCGACTCTGATTTAAACATTTCGGTGTCAGGGTCAGACGTAACATTTAAGAATCAAACATCGGATGGTGATATCAAATTCAACATCAATGATGGTGGTTCTGATACCACAGCACTCACAATAGATGGTGCAACAGCAGACGTAATAGTAAACGGTAATTTACAAGTTAAAGGCACCACAACATCAGTTGAAACAACCAATATGACAATAGAAGATCCATTGTTAGAACTTAACAGATCGTCTTCAGGAGGAGACATTGATTCAGGGATATACATCCAACGTGGATCAGCAGGAAACTCAGCAGTCTTATACTGGAACGAAGGTGAAGACAAATTCAAAGCAGTATTATCGACTTCAGCGGCAACAGTGACTTCTGTGACAGACTCAAGTAAGGCGACCATAGTTGCAAACTATGAAGGTGACACACTCACAGTTGGAAGTGTTAGTATCATAGAAAACGAAATTAGAACAAACAATTCAAATGATTCATTACAACTAGGCGCGGCAGGCACAGGAAACGTTATCGTAAATGACGCTATTGTGTTGGAAGATAACGAAATTAGACCTGCGAGAACCAACGATGATCTTGTGTTGACAGGAGTTGGTAGTGGAGTGGTTAGAGCAAATGCATTTGGATTTGCTGATTCGACACTGAGTGTGACTGGTATATCCAATGATGGCGCACTGGGTGGTGATGCCGCAGGTGTTTACACAAACGCATCCAACTCATTACTGGTAACAGAAGAAGCAGTCAAAAGATATGTGGACGGCAACGCAGACATTTACCTACAGATTGACATCACAGGACTTGCAAAGACTGGAGCGGGGTCAGGCACAGTACAAGGCTTGTTAACAACATTGGCTCCAGTGGCAAATTTTGCTCCATTGACCAAAGCATACGTGGCGGCAACAACCAGCACCAAAGACACTCTGAGTGTCACAGTTGGTAGTGTTGGCTCCATAGGTAGTGTGGTGAGTGGTGTTGTCACAGCAGTTTCTAGTTCAGTGGCAAACCCATCAAGGGACAACGATTTAATTTACAGAGTAAACTCAGGCGGAACTGCTTGGGAATATGTGTCGGGAGCATAATGTTTAGACAGATAGAAAACTATATGACCAACGTAGACGAAGTGATGACTTTGGTTCGCAAGTATGATCATCTGATAAAGGTGCGTGACAAAGATTCTCTAAGCGGCGAATTTGCAACACACTATGGCACGGCAGAACTTAAACAACTGCATCAATATGATATGCCGGAAGATCTAACAGACGCAATATTCAAAACAATTCCTGTACAATGGAGTGATAGGCTGTTATACTGTGTTAACAAATATGAACCAGGAATGCACATACCAAGACACAGAGACAGTCAAGGCAAGTATTGGTTTTTCAAGTGTATCTTTTTACAATCTGACAAACCACATTTTAAATATTGGGATGAAGATGATAACGAGCACTTGGTACAAGAAATACCCGGAGCAACTTTCGAAATGAGATTAAGCACACCACACTCTGTGACAGAGATTGGCGCAGATGAGCGTCCCAAGTACAGTGTGTGCATCATGCAGGGATTAGAGATGAACGCAATGGTTAAACAAAGGAAGGTAGCATAACATGGCTGTAGAAAAGAAAACATTTTTATTCAACAAAAAGAATGGTGTTATGATGGTCAACCTGACAGAATCATTAAAAAGAACACCAAACATAATGGACACGATCGACATGACCAAGTTCAACGTGAAAGAAGTAGAATTCGACAACGAAACACACTACTGGCAGGGTGACTACGAAACAGGTAGCGTCAAGGCAATGGTAGAAGGGCAAGTCAAGATCAAAGAGACTGAGGTCCACTACGCGGCAAACATAAGAGTATTGGAAGTATATCCTATACACAAGCAATTGAACATCATAATTGAGATGCTGGATCAATCGGACATACCAAACACTGAAAAATTCACAGCATTGAAAGATCACATTGCCACTGTGAAAGCAGAAACCAAAGAACAAAAGAAAGTCTACGCAGAAGATCCGGGTTACGATTATGTGACTATCGCGGATGAAATGGCGATAGCAGAGAAAATAAGGGACATATAAATATAGCATATGGCATACGCAATCAACAAAACAGACGGTACAGTAGTAGCCACAGTTGCTGATGGTACCTTAGACACAACTTCAAGTTCATTATCACTCATAGGTAAGAACTATGCAGGTTACGGTGAAGTTCTCAACGAAAACCAAATAAAGATACTAGAGAACTTCGCAAACACATCATCCAACACACCAACAAGTCCATTGCAAGGTCAGATTTGGTACAACACCACAGCAAATCAATTACAAGTTTACAACGGTTCATCATTCAAATCAGTAAGTGGTGCAAACGTTTCCGCATCAGAACCGACTAACACAGCACAAGGTGACTTGTGGTATGATTCAACTAACGGACAATTATATGTTTACAGTGGGTCATCATTCGTATTGGTAGGACCTACATCTACTTCAGGGGCGGGTGTAACAGGTGCTGTATCAACGACTATCACAGACAACACAGGTGTTGATAGAACTGTACTGCAATTTAAAATCGCAGATACAATTATTGGCATGTTGTCGTCGGTGGAATTTACACCACAGACATCAATAAGTGGATTTTCTACTATATCAAAAGGATTTGATCTTTCGACTGCAATTACTTCAAACAAGTTCGTTGGAACTGCCACAGATGCAGATGCATTAGGTGGTGTAGCGGCGGCAAGTTACTTGAGAGCAGACACTAACGATACAACTTCAGGTACATTAGGTGTACTTAACGACACAGGTTTAACAATTGGTGTTGATTCGGATTTTACAATTTCACAATCTGGTGCGAACACCACACTGAAAAGCGTTACAGAAGATGGTGATATAATCTTTAATGTGAATGATGGTGGATCAGACACAGTGGCAATGACCATTGATGGTGCAACAGCAACCACAAGCATTACAAATTTAAACGTCACAGGCACAATGACAACGTCAGGAACTGTGCAAAACATCAATGTTACTAACTTGAACGTTTCAGATCCATTGATTGTGTTAGGTTCAGGATCAACAAACACTTCAGCAACTGACAAAGGTTTATTGATTGACAGAGGTGTTGAAACCAATGCGGCATTTATCTGGGATGAATCTGCAGATGAATTTGCTTGTATCACCACAACAGAAACAGGCACCACAGCAGGTAACGTAGCAATATCAACCTACGCAAAAATACACGCAACAGCAACATCGGCGGAATATTCGGATTTAGCAGAACGCTATCATGGTCTAGGACTTGAGCCAGGTGATGTTGTGAATATAGGTGGCGATAACGAAATTAGAAAAACTACACCAAACGAAGATGATTGTTTTGGTGTCATATCAACTGATCCAGCATTCAAAATGAATGCAGATGCAGGACTTGATTCAACACATCCATACGTGGCTTTGTCAGGACGAGTACCTTGCAAGGTAGAAGGACCAGTTGCAAAAGGACAAAGACTTATTCCTGGAGATACTCCGGGTACTGCCAAAGCGGCAGATTTAGAAGATTTAACCATGACTAACGTGGTTGGAAGAGCATTAGCATCAAAGACCGACGCTGATGTTGGACTGGTGGAGATCACAGTCAAATGATAAATATAATTAAATTAGGGAGAGTGAACTAATGGCTTATACAGCAGGTGATACAATATTAGACGACGAATACAACACATTTGCCACAGGCAACGCGGCCGGAACTGGCGACACATCTGCGGCAGCAATCAACACAATATGGGGAACAGGTACAGGTCAGCACGGGTACGGGCAATCCAACACAGTTGCGGCAGTGTCAGCAGGTTCAACAGTGACAGCAACACAGTGGACCACACTACTTGCTAGATTGAACTCTATAAGACAACATCAAGGTACATCAATTAACATATCAGATTTTAACGTAGCGGCAGGTGAAACAATCGCCGTCATCGCTAACTTAGCCACAGACATCACTACATTATACAATGCGACTGGCACGGGAGATTCAGGAAACATCACAGAGTCAAGCACAGCACACAATTTTACAAGTTCATGGAATTCAACAGTCACAGCGACTGCAACAGTCACATTTGCTGGTGGTAACGAGGCGAGATTCTTTTTCAACGCAGGTGGATACATCAAATTGAATCCATCACTGAGTGATTCCACAGGAAGAAATGCACAGTGGGCCCACCTACTGGATGAAGTTGGAGATCTTAAATTGTTATCATCTACCTTCACAAGATCATTCTCAAACAACACATCGGGATACGGAGCAGGTGGCGACAACTCACCAACCACACACTTATCAACCACTGGGTATTATGATTTGACCAACTCATCGGATACAGTTATGTTCAAGTACACCATTGATGATGCATTTGGATACGGTAACTATCGTGCAAACTATTACGAAGTGCAGATGAATCCAGGTGCTGACCACGCCGACGCTTTGGGCAACAACGGTGCAGTTATCACTATCAAGCAAATTTTTGCAGATGATCACACAAACGCACAAGACACCAGTGTTACTGGTGACATTGCGGCTCCTGTCATAGTTGGCAAACCAAACCAGAACCAACTTAACAATGACGCAGTTGGCACTGTGTCGGTTAATAACGTTTCTTTCACAACTTAATATTTGCAATCCATAACATTTGGCTGTATAATTACAGCATATGGACCCAAAATTTCTAAAACAGGTAGAAAAGTTTTCTAACCTGAAGACCGCACTCGAGACTAAAAAACGCAACGCAATCGAAAAGGCCAACAACAAATTGGTGTTCGCATGGAACGGTGGACTTTTCCGTGCAGACCAACAAACAATATTATTTGCAAAGACACATGATGCGTCACGTGATCTAATCATGTTGGACACAAACAAAACACCCATCAAAATTGATGAGGTGCAAGACTTCATTGTCAAGGCTGAGTCGTCTTACTTCGAAGCAATGAATGAATATTATCTATTATACGAGCAAATAAAAACACAAAGATCTGTAGAAAAATTAATGAACGATGACTAATGGTGTTTTAATGTTTGCTCTCAATGGGCAGGCTTTGGATAGCAACAAGAACAAAATCAAAATTGATTATGTCACAATGGCCCTCGCGAACGCAAAGAACATTAAGAAGTATATGAAAAATAATTTAGTTGCATTAATAACAGACAGCCAAGGGAAAGAACAATTAGAAGCAACAGAGTCTTCGGCAAAATATATAGATCATGTGATCGTGACAGATCCTATCTATCATGGAAAGGGGCCTGAAACGAATATAAAAGTCAATAAACGTTCAATGAGGATAGGGACAAAAACAATATCTTTTGAATGGCAAAATCTAACACGCCCTGATGCCTACAAACTATCACCATTTGATAAAACTGTTTTGTTGGATTGTGATTACTATGTGTTTGATGATACTCTTGATCAATTGTTTAACACTGACAAGGATATTCTTTGTGGCAAGAATGTAGAAGAAATAAGTTATCAAGACAATCTTATAGATTATAAAAGATTGCATCATCAAAGTTTAAAATTATTTTGGGCCACAGTTTTATACTTTACTAAATCGGCTGAGTCTAAATTGTTGTTTGACACAATGAACGCTGTTAAAAGCAACTGGTTATTTTATTCAAAGTTTTACAAGTTCGAAGGTTCAAGAACATACCGCAACGACCATGCTGTTAGTGTGGCTCTTCATTTAATGCAAGGTAAAATAGAAACTAATCATTATGACTTACCATTTAAGATTATGTGCCTAGCAGATAAAAATATCATGCTGGATTCTAAAAGGATAGTGTACAGATATGGCAATGGTTGGGCAGGCAGTGGTTTTCCTAAACAAAATGTACACATAATGAACAAAGAATCGGCAATGATAGTGGCAGAGGAAATATTAAATGGATAAAGGGTATTTCATTTTTGCTCAAGGCAAAGAATATATTAGAAATGCTTACGCACTTGCTCTAAGCATAAAAAATACACAAACAATAAATTCTGTGTGTGTTGCTATAGGTCCTGATGATGTTGTGCCCACGGAATACGAAAATGTATTTGATCATGTTGTTATGGTCAAGAACGTAGGATTGAAAGATCCAATGGCAAATGAATGGCAGATATGGGATCTAACTCCGTACAAGGAGACAATACATGTAGAAGCAGATATGATTTTTACATCCAACATAGATTGGTGGTGGCAAGAATTACAGCAACATGATTTGTTTTTCACATCACATGTAAAGGATTACAGAGGTAATAGGCCAACATCTGAATTTTACAGGAAACATTTTAACAAGAAAACACTACCACATCTTTACAATGGTTTCTATTATTTCAAATATTCCGAAACTGCACACAAATTTTTCAACAAAGTAAAAGAGGTAAGTGCAAGATACAAATGGTATGCTGAATATTTTTTCGCAGGCACATGGTATCCGGAAAAGCCAACAACAGATGAAATTTTTGGCATCACTGTTCACTTGCTAGATCTAGATGATGTAGTGTATAATCAAACATACACAGTACCATATTTTACACACATGAAAACAAAATTACAGGATTGGAAAGACATAGAAGTACCCGATGAGAATTGGATGCGGTGCTTGTCCATCAATTACAGCAAAAAGGGATTGAACATAGGTGGGTACATGCAACAAGGACCTTTCCATTACCAAAATAAATTATTCTTGACTGATAAAATGATAGATACAATGAAGGAGATATACAATGAGCGAAGAACTATTAAAAGCACTTGAGACTTTTGATTGGAAACCAAAGGACAACAGTCGTCCATGGAGAATACATTATGATCCAGATAACAACGGATTCATAACACAAATCTGTGACGAAACACAAAGCACGTCTACTGATCCATATATTGAAGTCAAATTTGAAATGGCCAGGACATTTATAGAAGGAAAAAAGTACCAACGTGAATATCACGTGATAGACAACAAACTTCAGTTCAAAGTGAATGAACACAATGTGTTCAAAGCAACTGATACTAGGGTGAATCAGATTACTCTTGCAGACGATATTGAATCAGGTGTGTACTTTGTCACAGTGAGGGGAGAACCAGATCTAGTAATTGATACCATTGAGGTGACTGCCGACAACACAGATGCTGAAAGCAAACGCATCATAGAATATTTAGAAAACAACGACGTCTACAAAGACAGTGAGTAGTATTCTAGACATAGCAGAACTAGATGTAATTTATCTAAGTTATGACGAACCTCAGTGTGAAGAGTTCTGGGCAGATTTATTAAACAAAGTTCCATGGGCAAAAAGAGTTCATGGCGTGGATGGTTCTGACAACGCCCACAGGGCCGCCGGCAAAGCATCAGAGACAGAAAGATTTATTTTGGTTGATGGTGACAACACAGTTGATCCTAACTTCTTCAATCAACAGTTAACAATCACACCAGAAACAGAACACGCAACATTTCGTTGGCGTGGATACAATGTGATAAACGGACTTATGTATGGTAATGGAGGCCTTTCAAGTTGGACACGTCAATTCGTTGCCAACATGAACAGTCATGAAAATTCTGCAGAAGGAGATCCAGAAGCAAAAATAGAATTTTGCTATGGAGGTGCCCATGGCAAATATATGCCAATGCACAATGTCTATTCAACATCACATCCTAATGGATCCAAACTACACGCATGGCGTGCCGGATTCAGAGAAGGTGTAAAGATGAGTTTGGACAGGGGTGAAAGGGTACCTAATCCAGAATTCAAAGAAAAAATTTACAGACAAAATCTCAACAACCTTTGTGTTTGGATGAGCGTGGGAGCAGATGTGGACTACGGATTATGGGCGATACTTGGTGCGAGAGAAGGTTGCCACAAAGTAACACATTCGGATTGGGACTTTGTTGATGTGAGAGATTTCAAATGGCTCAACAAGTATTGGGACGAGCAAGGATATGATGATGTTACGGATGATTGGTTGTATGACAAGGTTCAAATGTACGGCAATCAGATCAAACACACACTGGATCTGGACATAACACTATTAGATGACGAAGCAAGTAAATTTTTCAAACAACAAATGAAAAGGGAAAACACTTTCAAGTTGATGACTACAGAAACAGAAGTGTTTAGGAGAATGAATGACTGATGTCGCAGACAACATCAAAGGCGATACAGTCCACGAACAAGACGGACACTTAGAATCTGACTTTCTCCGTTCGGCGAGATTAGCCAAAGACAAACTAGACAGTATATCACCTTCGATGTGTTTGGCTAAATGGTCGCAGGTATCATTGCATCTACCAACAGGATTAAACAATTCCTGTTACCATCCACCTCTACACAAGATAGATGCGGATGCAGTTGCCAAAGATCCTGCGGCCTTACACAATACAACACACAAAAAACAACAACGCAAGAAAATGATACAAGGGGAACGTCCTGCGGAATGTTCCTATTGTTGGAACATAGAAGACACGGGCAACTACTCGGACAGGCATTATCGCTCAGGTGAGCCATGGGCAATGATGGACTTTGACAAGATAGAACAAGGTGGATATGATAAGAATATCAATCCAAGATATGTAGAAGTTAATTTCAACCATGCCTGCAATTTTGCGTGTACATATTGTTCACCACAGTTTTCGACCACGTGGGGACAAGAGATAGACAAGCACGGTGCATATCCAACTATAAAAGAACACAATGCTCCAGAACATTTCATAGGCAGGAATAGACCAGTACCAGCAAGAGAAGAAAATCCTTATGTAGATGCTTTCTGGAAATGGTGGCCCGACCTTTACAAGGATCTAAAACACTTTAGGATGACCGGTGGCGAGCCAATGATGGACAAGAACACATACAAGGTATTTGACTGGGTGTTGGAAAACCCCAAACCAGATCTACACTTAAACGTGACATCTAATTTTTGTCCACCCAATGAAAAGTTGTGGGAAAAATATCTAGATTATGTGAAACGTATCTGTGCGAAGGACAACGTCGAACATTTCATGAATTTTGTAAGCATAGACACTTGGGGGCCACAGGCAGAATACATTAGGCGTGGATTGGACTTTGACCGCATGTGGAATCACGTGGATCAATTCTTGACAGAAATTCCAGGACGCAATGCTATCACGTTTATCATCACATACAATAATTTAAGCATTGTGGGTATCAAGAAATTACTACAAGGCATATTAGAACTACGCAAAAAACACTCCCACGATTATCAACGCATATGGTTTGACACACCATTGTTGCGTGAACCAGATTGGCAGAACATACAGATACTGCCGGAGTCATATCAGATGATACACGAAGAGGCGATAGAATGGATGCGTGAAAATATAGAAACCAGGGACAACAGATTGCATTGTATTAAAGACTTTGAAATACAACGCATGGAAAGAGATCTAGCATACATGAGGAAAGGTGCGCCAGATAGAGATCGCAAGAGAGCGGACTTTTGGAAGTTCTTTAAGGAGTATGACAGAAGGCATGACTTGAATATGAGAGAAGTGTTTCCTGAGATGCAACAGTTTTTTGATACATGTGAAGCAGAGGCAAACAGATGGTAAGATTAATTTTAAGTAAACAAAACAATATTGAGGATCAAATTGAGATTAAGATAGATGTCTTTGATACTGTGACTGCTCGAAAGTGGATGAACCTTTTGAAACAGGCAATAAACAACAAATTGATCTTAAAGAAACATGTATCACATCATGGATGGATAATGGATCAGTCAAGACCGTTAAAACATATTGTAGATGATTTGAATGTAAGAGTCGAACAAATAAACAATTTTAATTTTGCCAAAAGAGCATGGGAATTGCAGAACAACAAGATAAAAAAAGACTTCAACATAGAACTTGACATTAGTGTAGAAAAATTATTAAATGGTAAAGACTTTGATACCGACATTGTGAATCGTTTGCATGATAAATTTGTTCAGTTAGAAGGTGCAAAAACACTAGATGATCTGGACTCTGTTGCACCGTACTTCGAGGTTGCTACTCCTGAAATTAGATGGCACATATCTAAAGTCAATAATCTTGCACATGAATTGTTTCATTGGGGAGAAGAGTATAAACGTTGGAACAAATCTAACTGGTACAGTCCCGAGATTCATGCACATTTTTACAACACATACAGCGAAAAGTACACAGACGAAGACAATGAAAGTTTCTCCATGAGATATGAATTTGGGAGAGTAAGTATAGCAGATCCAACTGTTGGAAAATTGTATTGGGATGCCTTTAACGACAAGGACGATCATATTTCTAACGATGAGTTGTTTATGCCTACTGATTTAATTCCAGACTTTCATCTGTATTTGGGCACTAGTGCTTCTATGGAACAGATTAAAATATATGAAACAGTATATTGGAAATGGTTGCATGACCGTGGACTGAAAGATCACGAACCGGCTTTAACTAGGGCAGGCAAGCCATGGGTAGGACAAATAGACTGGACACCATTCGGCACCGGAGTTAATTCTCAAATATTAAAAAAACTTAACGGATACAACAACATCTATGCTATAATTGTAGATGAACACAAAGCCACATATGAATGGACTATGAGCCAAGAGGAGATAGATATACAGCAACATGCCTAGACTTCCTAATGAAACAGATCATCAATACAAAGCAAGAGTAATTGATACCAAGAGTGAAAGTTTTTGTGCCGCAAAATGGTACAATGCGACCATATGGTTGGGTTCAGGCATGACTACATCATGTCATCATCCATTGCCACACAAGATAGACATGGAGGCAGTTAAGAAGAACTATAAACTTATCCACAACACTCCTGAAAAGAAAGAACAACGCAGGCAGATGCAATGTGGAGAGAGACCAAAAGGTTGCGAGTATTGTTGGAAGATAGAAGACATAAACAGAGACAATATCAGTGACAGAGTGTACAAGACAGTAATTTACAAAGATGAAGACCTGCAAAAAGCATATGAAACACCTCACACACATGACGTTGATTTGCAAACACTAGAAATAAGTTTTGACAGGACATGCAACTTTTCTTGTTCATATTGTAACCCTGCATTTTCTACTTCATGGGTAAAAGATCTTAAAAAAGATGGTCCTTACAAAGGACTTATTTCAGATGGC
>Ga0180120_10001537_pt1 | contig 11752 bp, 10 predicted proteins | sample CPBDNA_3_FD_129677 | JGI IMG/M metagenome (GOLD analysis project Ga0180120, IMG submission 129677) | Freshwater to marine salinity gradient microbial communities from Chesapeake Bay, USA - CPBay_Spr_31_0.2_DNA (version 2) (version 2) | ecosystem: Environmental > Aquatic > Marine > Coastal ... | reverse complement strand
GATCTGATTCGAGCTGAGTTTCACCCGGACCGCGCATACCTATACCACCTCTCTGACGCTCAAGGTGTGTCCAGCCACGAACCAGTCGTGTCGACAAATGTTGCAGCTGCGCCAATTCCACTTGCAGCTTGCCCTCATGGGTTCTGGCGCGCTGCGCAAAGATATCGAGAATCAAACCGGTACGATCAAGCACTCGACACTTGAGCTCGGCTTCAATATTGCGCTCTTGGCTGGGAGATAAATTGTGGTTAAAGATAACCAGTTCGGCACAGTGACTGTTTACAGCCGCGGCAATTTCTTCGAGCTTGCCGGTGCCAACAAATAATTTAGCGTGGGGAGCGGAGCGCGATCCAGTGATAACCTCCACTGGATCGCCGCCCGCGGATAGGACTAATTCTTCAAACTCTCGGGGATCTTCGGGTTCAGACTCACTCTGCAATTTTAACGTGACAAGAACCGCTCGTTCCCCAAATTCGGGGCGTTCAAAAAATAATGTCACTCTAGTTAGTAGTCATCAGCGTAGTTTCCGCCATCATTATCAAAGCCGCCCTGACCCGCATTTCCCGCGGCACCAGAAGTTGGTAACTTAACCACACGTGACGGAACGATTGTTGATATAGCATGCTTGTATACCATTTGGCTGACGGTGTTTTTTAGCAACACTACGAACTGATCAAATGATTCTACCTGTCCCTGTAACTTGATTCCGTTGACCAAAAAGATCGATACCGGGATGCGTTCTTTCCTTAACACATTAAGAAAAGGGTCTTGTAAGTTATGCCCTTTTGACATTTATACTTCTCCTTATTAACAAATAAAGCCGCTATTCCAGCAGCAAAAACGCACGTCAAAATTGACCTGCAACTAAATCAACAACATTGATCGCCAAATTCTCATTAACTTTCCATGTTCTGTGCATATATGGGCGCTAGAGGCAGTTTTTTCAAGGCCAAATGGCAAATATTGTTACCCGATAAAAATTCCGTCTCATTATCAATCTGAATCTCGCTACTCGACGGCCAGTTTCTCAACCAGGTAATCTGCCTCTTTGCCAGCTGGCGGGTTGCAATAATACCCTTCTCAACTGCCTCATCTAAACTGCAGTGACCCTGCATATGCTGCCACAACTGACGATAGCCAACTGAACGTATCGCCGGCAGATCTTCATGCAGATCGCCACGCTGAAACAACGCTCGGACTTCAGCCTCAAACCCGTCCGCCATCATCTTGCCAAACCTTACTTTAATACGATTATGAATGAGTTTCCGATTGTTGGGTAACAGGGCAATTTGTTTAATACCGTAGCTTTCGGCAACACCGCCGACATTTGGTTCACTGCGCAGCACCGACATAGGCACACCACTTATTCTATAGACTTCAAGGGCCCGCTGTATTCGCTGAGAATGATTCGGATGCAAACTGGCCGCGCTTTCGGGATCCACAGCACGCAATTGCTCATGCACTGAGGCCCAGCCAAAGGCTTCAGCATGCTCGAGTATCTCCGCGCGAATATCAGCATCGGCAGAAGGCATATCGGACAGTCCCTCAAGCAGCGCCTTGAAGTAGAGCATGGTGCCGCCAACTAACAGTGGAATTTTTCCTCTACTGGTAATCTCAGCCATCTCTCGAGTCGCATCGGCAATAAAATCCGCCGCTGAATAGGTTTCTAGAGGATCAAGAATATCGATCAGTCGGTGGGGAGCCGCGGCAAGCGTTGTTCTATCAGGCTTGGCGCTGCCAATATCCAACTGCCGATAAATCTGCGCTGAGTCTACATTGATTAGCTCAACCGGCAGATGCTCCTGCAGTGCTATGGCCAAATCGGTCTTGCCACTGGCAGTGGGGCCCATAACGAAGATAGCGGGAGGCCGCTCTGCACTCGCCACGCTGTTAGCGCCCTCTCAAAAATAGCTTATCGAGCTGATCTAGAGTCAACTGCGACCAGGTGGGTCGCCCATGATTACACTGACCGCTGCGCTCTGTGGCTTCCATATCACGCAGCAGAGCATTCATTTCAGTAACGCTCAACTTGCGGTTAGCGCGCACCGAACCATGGCAGGCCATGGTCGATAGAATTTCATTAATATGATCTCTGATGCGTTCTGAGTTACCGTGTTCGAGTAGATCTGAAAGAACATCGCGCAATAGCGCTTCAACTTCCGACCCACGCAGAATTGCCGGGATTTCTCGGACGATCACACTCTCCGCCGCGGCCCGCTCAACCACAAAGCCGAGTTTGGCAAAAACCTCATTGTGCTGCTCCGCAGCATCCGCCTCCCGCTGACTGACGGCAAGACTTTCTGGCACCAATAAGGGCTGAGAAATCAAGCCCTGATCATCAAAGGCGCTCTTCATACGCTCATAGGTAATGCGCTCATGAGCCGCATGCATATCGACAATAATTAAGCCCTCGCGGTTCTCGGCGAGAATATAGATGCCTTTTAACTGAGCAATGGCATAACCCAGAGGGGGAATATCCTGCTGATCACCCAATTCACTGCCCGATTCAGGCAGATTGATACCGCTGGTGGAATAAAGGCTCTGATAATTTTGCATTGATCCAGCTGAACCCGACATGGCGCCAGATGAGCTGTTACCAAAATTGGGGCGAGAGGAAAACTGCATCGCTGGCTGGGATTGGGGTGCTGCCTGCCAGTTGGGATCAGGCTGGTTAACCATCCCCGAGAATTGGCCGCCGCCCCCAGTGTGTTGAGCACTCCCATCACTGGGAAACTCACCAGTGCTATTTGACTGCAAGTGATCCTGCGGACGATCCTCCGCCAGTGCCTTTTTTAAGGTGCTGGAGATAAAGCTGTGAATCGAACCACTCTCGCGAAAACGCACCTCGTGCTTGGTTGGGTGCACATTGACATCCACATCCGCGGGCGTAATTTCAAGAAACAGTACAAAGGCCGGATGACGACCGTGGTAGAGCACGTCCTGATAGGCCTGACGCACGGCATGTGAAACCACTTTGTCGCGAATACAGCGACCATTGACAAAAAAGTGCTGCAGATCAGCCTGACTCCGAGAAAATGTCGGCAGACCAATCCAACCCCAAAGGCGCAAGCCAGGACGGGTATTATCAACATACAGCGCCTGCTCCATAAAGGTGGTGCCGCAGATATCCGCAACACGCTTTTCCTGTTCCAATTGGGTCTTGGCCGGCCGCAAGCTGAGCTGGGCACGCTGATTGTGGCGCAGATTAAAGGCCACATCGAAGCGGCTCAGGGCGAGCTTTTTAATGCTGTCATCGATACGGTTATATTCGGTTTTTTCGGTGCGCAGAAATTTACGTCGCGCTGGGGTGTTAAAAAATAGGTCGCGCACTTCGACACTAGTACCCTGAGGATGAGATGCGGGAGTGACTTCCACTTGCATATCACGGCCTTCCGAAATCGCTCGCCAAGCGCTGCTGCCACCATTATTGGAGGTCAAGCTAAGGCGCGATACTGAGGCAATACTGGCTAGGGCTTCGCCACGAAAACCCAGAGTAGCCACAGCTTCGAGGTCTTCGAGATCATCAATTTTACTGGTTGCATGGCGACTCAGTGCCAATGCTAGATCGTCGTGATCAATACCGCCGCCGTCATCGCGAATACGAATTAACTTAACCCCGCCCTGCTCAATATCGATCTCAATACTCTGGGCACCAGCATCGAGGCTATTTTCTACCAATTCTTTAAGCACTGAAGCCGGACGTTCCACCACTTCACCCGCCGCAATCTGATTGGCAAGCTGGGGACTGAGAATTTTAATAACGGACATAAGTGGTGGCCTTTCTCTCACATGTTAGCGGCGTGTTGGTAGCCTGTTTAAAATAAATCAGGTCAAGTCTACGGCGATTTTGGCGGACATTACCCGGCGGGAATCATGATTTTCTGGCCGACTTTAATGGTGCTGGAACGCATTTTATTATAGCTTAATATGCGATTCACCGAGGTGTTGTAGCGCTGGGCTATCCCGGACAACGTATCGCCGCGAGCAATCACATAGCTGCGCGCTTTGGTGCTTCTAGCTGCCGCAATCGCCGTACCAGCGGGAGGGTGATCGGTAAAATAACCTACCAGACCAGTATAAATCGCCACAGCCATTTTTTGCTGGTAGGCACTATTGCTGAGGCGACTGGCCTCAGTGGGATTAGAAATAAAACCAGTTTCAATTAATAGGGACGGAATATCTGGCGATTTAAGTACCAGAAAACCCGCCTGCTCAACTTTCTTTTTATGTAACCGCGCCACACCGCCCATATTTTTAAGCACATAGCTGCCAGCATCTAAACTGCTGCTCAGGGTAGCCGTCATAGATAGATCAAGTAACACTTCAGCTAGAGCATCGTCTTTGTCATCAAGACTCAGTGAGCCAGCACCACCAATCAGGTCGGCACGGTTTTCTTTGCCCGCCAAATAGCGTGCGGCCTCACTGGAAGCACCGCGAGTAGAGAGCGCATAGACAGATGCACCATTGGCTTTAGGATTGGTGAAGGCATCTGCATGGATCGAGAGAAAGAAATCGGCACGCTTATCATGAGCTATGGCCGTGCGTTTGCGATGGGCCAGATAGTAGTCACCCGTACGCACTAGCTCGCCGGTAAAATAAGGATCCTTATCAAACAGCTGCTCCAAACGTTTGGCAATCTGCAGCACGACCACTTTCTCACGAACCTTTCTCGGCCCCAGCGCGCCGGGATCTTCGCCGCCGTGACCGGCATCGATTGCCACAACAATTCGGCGATTATCCACTGGTACGACTTTGCTAACCGGCTTGTTGGAACTCTGTTGTTTGTCGAATATATCGACAACCAAACGATCGCCGTACTGTTCATAGGCTTTTAGCGTAAAGCTTTTTACTGTCACCGGCTTTTTTAGGTCAAACACCAAGCGTAGGTCGGCATCGCCACGCACGCCTGAACGCATTGCATCAATCGGTGTGGACGCTAAATCGAGTTTATCAAAGGTGGTTTTCAGCGTGCTATTTTTTATGTCTATAACCAACCGATTGGGGTTATCCAGAGTAAAAACTTTATGCTCGACAGGACCGCTGAGATCCAGCACTAGGCGAGTATTATCCGGTGCCCGCCAGAGCCTTAAACTATCCACCTCAGCAGCATAGCTGGGACTGATCCAAAGCATTGTTAGGCATGCCAAAAAACAGCCTGCTAGCGCACTGCTTTTGGATAGCGCACTACTTTTGGGTAGCAATTCGCTTTTGAAAAGTGACGTGCTTTTAGTCGGCACTGTTAACCCCAGTTATTTCTCTGTCGAGCTGAGAAATTATATTTTTGGCCTGTTCTGAACGTCCATTCAACGTCAGTTTACGCCCCTCAGCGAGCTGAACAATTTCAATCAACATATCGGCTTCAGGCAAAAAGCCAGCACCGCGCCCTGGCCATTCTACCAAGCACACCTGCGACTCCACCAGATAATCTCGAAAACCCATATATTCGAGTTCTTCTGGGTCCTGCAGTCGATAGAAGTCAAAGTGACACACCTGCCCCAGCGTCAATTCATAGAGCTCCACCAGAGTGTAGGTCGGACTTTTGACTGCACCAACATGACCTAGCCCAGTTAGTAGGCCGCGGCTGAGAGTAGTCTTTCCAGCACCTAAGTCGCCCTGTAGTGCAATCAACAAAGCTGGTTCTGACGTCTTTATCAAAGGGCTATTTTCGACTACCTGATTAATCGACGCAGCGATTCTAGCGCCGAACTTGAGCATTTCCGCTTCACTGATCAGCTCCAAAATTATGGAGTGAGTTTGTCTCTCAATCACCAGGCTATGCTCTCATTGTCTTAAAATAGGGTCTTAAAATAAGGTTCAAAAATTTTGTCTTAAAATGGTTTTGCAACCTTAACCTGTAAACTCGCCGTTTAGTAGTTTGCGCAGATATGCCAGCACATCGGTTGCAGTCAGCCCGTGCATGCCCTGATCTTCCACCGCCATATCGGCCGCGGCTGAGTGCAGACAACAGCCCAGCTGCGCAGCCAACTTTGGCTCGAGCCCCTGAGCTAACAGTGCGCCGATAATTCCCGAGAGCGCATCGCCCATACCGCCAGTGGCCATACCGGGATTACCATAGGGACAAACTGCGATAATCTCATCACCGGGGGCAGCGATTAAAGTGCCTGCGCCTTTTAATAAAACCACAGCATTGTATTTTTCTTGCAGCTGTCGCACGGCGGAAAATCGATCTGCCTGGACGTCCTGAACACTGATATTTAATAGGCGCGCTGCCTCAGCTGGATGGGGTGTCATAACCCAGCCACTGCCATTGGGCTGAGACACAACGCGACCCTCGGCAATAATATTCAGAGCATCAGCATCGACCACCATGGGCAGGCCCGTGGCAACGGCTTTCTGCAATAACTGTTCGGACCAGGGCGAGCGGCCCAGACCGGGGCCGACAATTAAAATTGAAGGTTTGTCCAATAGCGGCTCTAATTCTTGCCCTGAGACAATCCCACTGACCATCACCTCCGGCTGGCGCGCTAACGCACCCGCAACATGGGCTGGGCGGGTAGCCATGCTGACTAGTCCAGAGCCGGTTCGCAGCGCCGCTTCGGCGGCCATCATTGCCGCACCACCAAAGCCATGATCACCGCCGATTACCATGCTGTGACCAAACTGATTTTTGTAGGCATCCGAATTTCGTGTCGGCAGATTTTCAATCAACTCATGAAGATCCATCAGCTGGGCCGAAGGAGCAACCTGATGAAAGATATCTTCATCTACCTCTAGGGAGTGATAGATGACCTCGCCACAGAGGGCCGGACCACGACCACTAAACATGCCCTGCTTTGCGGCGACGAAGGTCACGGTAACATCAGCACTAATAGCAACCTCTGCTGCGGCACCGGAATCGGCATAAAGCCCCGAGGGCAGATCAATTGCCAAGACAGGTAAAGCGGCCTGATTGATCATCTCTATAGCGGCACCATAGGGCTCACGCATTGGCCCAGTAGCGCCTATGCCCAAAAGGGCATCCACTACAACACCTTCGGAGAGATCTATGGCATCGTTATAGGGCGCAAAAATAACCCCGGCGTTAACCGCATAGTCTCGAGCTAACGCCGCATCAGCGGACAACTTGCCTGGGGTCGACAACTCAACCACTCTTACGGCAAGGCTTTTTTCGGCGGCCAATGTGGCAACTATGTAGCCATCGCCGGCATTATTGCCTGAGCCACAAAATACTGTGATCAGTGAGGCTGGGCCAAAGGCTTCGAGCAGTTCATTAAAGGCTGCACGACCGGCACGTTTCATTAGTTTGATACTTTGGCTATTGGGCGTCGCGGCTTCGGCCGGCCCACCGGCCGAAGCCACAAGCTGTTCGGTGGCTAATTGATCTAATTTACGGACAGATTCGGCCTTGAATAAGGCGTCTTGAATAACAATGTGCGACATAACCACGAGTTCCCAGTAAGATTAGCGCGATTATATGTCAGATTAGCCCTGAAACCATGCCCGAAACCGATAAGCTCAATGATCTCGCGAAAAAAGTTAAAGCCTGGGGCTTGGAACTGGGTTTTCAGCAGGTGGCTATTTCTCAACCGGATCTTAGCGCGGCATCAAACAACCTTTTGCACTGGCTGGATAAGGGCTATCAGGGATCCATGCAGTGGATGGGAGAACACGGCGAAAAGCGCTACACCCCGGATCAACTTGTAGAAAGGACGTTGCGGGTGATCTCTGTCCGTATGGATTATCTCACCGACAGCAATATGATCGCGGTCTTAAAAGATGATAATAAAGCTTATATATCAAGGTATGCGCTGGGTCGTGACTACCACAAACTGATTCGTAAACGGCTAGCTAAATTAGGCAACAAAATCGAATCCGAAATAGATTTTAATGGCCTCAACCATCTGAAGTTAACCCAGCGACCTTTTGTAGACAGCGCCCCAGTGATGGAAAAACCCATCGCAGAACAGGCCGGACTCGGTTGGATTGGCAAAAACACGTTAGTTATTAATGATAAAGCCGGCTCTTGGTTTTTCCTTGGGGAGATCTATATTTCACTCGAGTTGCCGGTGGATAAGAGTGAACAAGCCAATAAGTGTGGCAATTGCCGTGCCTGTTTAAAAGTCTGTCCCACCAATGCCTTTCCCGAACCCTACGTGCTGGATGCGCGTAAATGCATTTCCTATCTGACCATCGAGAGCCAAGAGCCGATTCCGGAAGAGTTGCGTCCACTGATGGGCAATCGAGTCTTTGGTTGCGATGACTGTCAGATTATCTGCCCCTGGAATCGCTACTCATCAAAAACGCAAGAGAGTGATTTTTCACCGCGGCACAATCTCGATAACTCGGATTTAGTTACACTGTTTGAATGGACTGAAGAAGAGTTCTTAAACAATACTGAAGGTTCGCCGATTCGCCGTATTGGTTATCAGCGCTGGCTGCGCAATCTGTCTGTAGGCCTGGGTAATGCGCCGACATCACAGCGGATTATCGACGCACTAAAGCAAAGAATTGATCATCCCTCAGACCTGGTGCGTGAACATGTTGTCTGGGCTCTCAAACAGCAGCAAACCCGTGCTGGCGAGGTTAAGATTTTTACAGCTGAATAAACACTTCGCGATAGTATTCCAGCTCGCGGATCGAATCGTGAATATCATCCATCGCCAAGTGACTGCCACGCTTTTTAAAACCATTGGCGAGCTCCGGCTTCCAGCGCTGCACCAGTTCCTTGAGCGTACTGACATCCAAATTGCGATAGTGAAAAAAGCGTTGCAGATCGGTCATATAGTTAGCTAGAAAACGTCGATCCTGACAGATTGAGTTACCGCACATGGGCGAGCTACCCGCAGGTACCCATTGACGCAAAAACTCAATCGTGGCCAATTCCGCCTCGGCTTCAGTCACCAGACTCTGACGCACTCTTTCAGTGAGACCAGAACCCCCATGCTGCCGTGTATTCCACTCATCCATACCATCGATTAATTCATCTGACTGATGCACTGCGATCATCGGGCCTTCGGCGAGAACGTTGAGATCTTTGTCGGTGACCACCGTGGCAATTTCAATAATCCGGTCACGCTCAGGGCTCAATCCGGTCATTTCTAAATCAATCCAGATTAAATTCAGCGGGTCAGAGTTGGGATTGGTGGTTGCAGCGGTCATCTAAATCTTCCAAGTGGGGTTAGCAAAATGTTCCTCGAGGCGGATATGCTATATCCTTGCAGCCGATAACGCCAGACATGGCGCTCAACCCAAATCCGCGAGAGCATTAATGGCCAAACGCAATCTCAGTAAACAGCAAAAAGGTCGTATCCAATCGATTCAGGAGCGACGCCGTGAGCGGGCTATTGCGAAAAAATCGGTATCCGAGGATCAGCTTGATAATCTCACCCAGCTGGGTCCAGAGATACGCGGAACAGTAATCACTAACTTTGGCGCTCAGGTGGATATCGAAGGTCTCGAAGATCGCTTTAAGGGCAATATTTACCGCTGCCATTTGCGCACCAACCTCGAACCCCTGGTAACGGGCGATCGCGTGGTTTGGCGCTATGCCGAACCAGTGGGTGTTGTAGTAGCTCGAGAACCTAGGGATTCAGAACTACTGCGCCCTGATCCCTATGGCAAGTTGCGCCCAGTGGCGGCTAATGTGGATCGAATCGCCATTGTCTTTGCCGCTAAGCCGACACCCTACAGCAATCTTATCGACCGCTATCTAATTGCCTCAGAAGCCCAAGGCATTCAGCCTGTATTGATCATTAATAAATTCGATATGCTCAGTGACAGTGATTTTCCCAAGGTTGAGCAGCTGTTAAAGGACTACCAGACTGTGGGCTACGAGGTGCTCTGTGTCTCGGCAGCCACTGGTCAGGGTATCGAGGAATTGAAAAACTATATGGCTGCGCATACCTCGGTGTTTGTCGGCCAGTCTGGCGTCGGCAAATCGTCGCTGATCAATGAGCTGCAACCAGACGCCAATATCTTGGTTGGCGAACTCTCCGCGGGCAAAGACAAAGGCCAACATACCACCACCGCATCAAAACTCTTTCACCTTGAAAATGGCGGCCACCTAATTGATTCCCCCGGTATTCGAGAATTTGCTGTGACCAATTTAAGTGATGAGCAGATTATCGATGGTTTTATCGAGTTCAGACCTTTTCTCGGCTACTGCAAATTTAGAGACTGCAAACATTCAGTTGAGTTGGGTTGTGCTCTGCTTGCAGCTGCGGAAGAGGGAAAAATTCTGCCGATTAGATTGCTAAATTATCGCAATATACTTGCCAGTCAGGACGAAGAATAATGGCCGCTGATATTCCGCGCCTGTTGGAGCCGGCGCTTTTGCAATCGATACTTGATTCAACTGCGGGCGACAATAATCTCATTATTGTCGACCTCTGCAGCGATGCACTCTATCGTCAGAAGCATGTTCCAGGCGCTGTGCATCTGCAGCCCGGCGTCTTAATGGCTGGCACCGCACCCTACCCAGGCAAGCTCCCGACAATCGAACAGTTAACAAATATCATCCAGTATCTGGGTATAGATGCTGACAACCACGTGGTAATTTATGACGATGAGGGTGGCGGCTGGGCCGGACGCTTCGCCTGGACACTGGATCTGCTCGGCTATCAAAATTGGTCCTATCTAAATGGCGGGATAGTCGCCTGGATAAGAGAAGGGTTTGCTACCGAGAGCCAAGCTAATCAGGCAACAGCCTCTAACACCTCTGTCAGCGTAGCCAATCCAACAGTATGGGTTAGCACTGACGACATTATCAGCCAGTTGGGTAACTCAGATTTTGCCGTTTGGGATGCCCGTAGTCCCGGTGAGTACAGTGGCAATATGGTGCGCTCAGCACGGGGTGGGCATATTCCCGGTGCGATTAATATTGAGTGGACGGAACTGATGGATCGACAGCGCAATTTGCGCATTCGCGAAGATGCCGAAACACTCCTCAGCAACGCTGGTTTGGGTAGAGATAAGGCCATTGCCACTCACTGCCAGAGTCACCACCGCTCCGGCTTTACCTATATGGTGGCGCGTATTTTGGATTATAAACATATCAGTGCTTACGACGGCTCTTGGGCCGAATGGGGCAGTCTCGATCACACGCCCATTGAGCGTGGCGATTGAGCTTTTTATTTGAGACACCGATGGCGCGACCAAAGACCAAGTTAACAATTAATTAAGAGTTTGACACTATGAATCACCAAGCAGAATTATTTGTTGCTCTGCAGCGACTACTTCCCCAGCACGCCCTCTCAAGACTGATTGCTCGAGCCGCGGAATCGAAGATGCCCTGGCTAAAAAACCTGCTTATCAAACGCGCTATTGCCGCCTTCGATATCAATATCAGTGAAGCCGCAAGTAGCGACCTGGATGATTATAAAAACTTTAATGACTTTTTTACTCGCGCCCTAAAAGATGGCGCACGCCCAATGGATCAAGACCCAAAAGCCCTGGTCTCGCCCGCCGACGGCGCAGTCAGTCAGGCTGGACCCATTACCCAGCAACGAATTATCCAAGCTAAGGGCAGCGACTACTCAGCCAGTCGCCTGCTCGGCGATTCCGAAGAGGCCAAGCTGTATCAGGACGGCGCTTTCACAACAATCTATCTGTCGCCGAAAGACTATCATCGTGTGCATATGCCTATTGCCGGCACACTCATCAGCACGCGCTATATTCCCGGCGATCTTTTTTCTGTCAATGATAAAACCGCTCAGGCTCTTCCCGGCCTATTTGCCCGCAACGAACGATTAGTCTGTCAGTTCGATTCGGAACTGGGACAATTTGCACTGGT
>Ga0180120_10001535_pt1 | contig 11756 bp, 17 predicted proteins | sample CPBDNA_3_FD_129677 | JGI IMG/M metagenome (GOLD analysis project Ga0180120, IMG submission 129677) | Freshwater to marine salinity gradient microbial communities from Chesapeake Bay, USA - CPBay_Spr_31_0.2_DNA (version 2) (version 2) | ecosystem: Environmental > Aquatic > Marine > Coastal ... | reverse complement strand
TTACATTATTAGATTATTACCAAGAAATAAAACATTTATAAAAGAAAAAGCCCTCTGGGTCAATCGAGGGCTTTAATCACAATATGAAGAAACATTTAAGTTTCACACAAAACAAAGTACAAGGTTAACAACAAAAATTTTAACGAAATAAACATTATTTAAACATTTTAATTATATTTGTAATATGAATTTATACACAAAACTAAACGAAGTCAAAAAAGAGATTGGAGCAATTTCTAAAGACAGCACAAACCCATTTTTCAAATCAAAGTATTTTGACATTAATTCACTTCTTAGACACGTAGAGCCATTGCTACAAAAGAATGGTCTATTATTATTGCAGCCAATTATTAAAGGCGAAGTGTTTTCTGAGATCTTAGATGTCGAATCTGAAGAAAGCGTAACAAGCTCAATACCATTACCACAAATGGAAGATCCACAGAAGTTAGGTTCGGCAGTAACTTATTACAGACGATATACACTTCAGTCATTATTAGGATTACAAGCTGAAGATGATGATGCTAACTCAGCCAGTCAAGCTACAAAAAGCCAAAAGCAATGGGTAAACCACGGCGATAAGATCTGGAATGCAGCAGTAGACAAAGGTGTAACTCTTAGCGAGTTAAAAAAGCACTATTCTATCAGTAAAATCAACGCAGAAGTATATCCAATAAAATGAAACAATTTAAGATAAGAGCATCTGCTTCCAGTAGTTTAATGACAAAGCCTCGTAATAAAAACGAGGTCTTGTCTAAAACAACCAAGTCATATATAGATCAATGGATTAAAGAACAGATCTATGGTGTACAAAAGAACATAAAGTCCAAATATTTAGACAAAGGTAACCAAGTAGAAGATATGGCCATAGATTATGCTGGTCAAGAAAAGGGTTGGTTATTTGCACAAAAAAATGACGAGTTTTTTGAAGATGAACATTTTTGTGGTACTCCAGATGTAATCTTGGATGACAAGATTATAGACATAAAATCAAGTTGGGATTGTTTTACTTTTCCTTTATTTGAAGAAGATATACCAAATAAAGCATATTACTACCAATTACAAGTTTATATGCACTTAACTGGTAAACGTAAAGCAGAATTAGTGTATGTTCTAATGAATACACCAGAACATCTAACATACGAAGAAAGCCACGATTATTCAGAAATAAATAGCAAGTATCGTATTAAGATCTATCCAATAGAATATGATGAAGAAGTCATTAAAAACTTACAAGAGAAAGTAGAACAATCAAGACAATATATAAACGAAATATGCAATTAGTGAAAGATTACAAAACACAAAACCAAGATTATTTATTTATTCGCAATACTCTAAAGAAAGGATATACGCACCTTAATACTATCTTAGGATTATGTAGAAAAGTCGGTATGTTAGAAGCGAATAGAAAGATAAACGACCTTGTGAAAATGGGGCAAATAGAACAAGTTGCCATACAAGACGAAGATGGAAACATTAAATATAAGTTCTTTTCAAAACAAGAAAGTCCATCCTATTATTCTGCTGCTGGTATAGAAAGTATTGGTGGTTGGCAAAGCGATGGAGTTTTAAAAGGTAGATTAACATTTGATAAACTATTAAAATGTGTTTCAAGGTATTACAATATTCCAACAAAAGAAATTATTGGAAGTAATAGAAAACGAGAAAAGGTAATATGTAGACAAATGTTTTGCTACATAGCCAGAGAAAATATGCCAGACACTTCTTTGAAAAGTATTGGCTCTGCATTAGGTGGGCGAGATCATTCTACGGTAATACACTCAATACAATCTGCTTCAGACTTTATGCAGTACGACCAGAAATTTAAAAAAGATTATATCAGACTTAACGAATTTATTAAAACCAATTTATAATATGAACACAACAAAACAAGTAAAACAGCTATTGACTACGAATCCAGAAATGAGAGACAACCCAAAAAAGTTATTACGTAGAGCATTACAAGACATCTATGGAGTTAATATATTATCAGCAATGATAATAGCAGAACACTATAAACAGATGGAGCGTATTCTTCGTAGTAACCGTAAAATTCAATCGGACAACAAAGACCTAAGAGGAGAAAAATGGCAAATGAGAAAAGAGATCTTGGCTCCTAAAGTTAGAAAAGAATTAGGGTACAAATGAAGCTAATTTTTATAGTGTTAAATGTTGGATTATTCTTGACCACTTCTTCAGTAGAGGTGGTTAGGAGTATTCCTAAAAACAATTTAATAGAAGCGATAATTTACGTTGAAAGCAGAGGGGACGTAAACGCACATAATGTCTCAGAAAATGCAGTAGGATGTTTACAAATACGCCCTATAATGCTTCGAGAGGTTAACAGACTTTTAGGATGTAATAAATACAAGTTAGCAGATAGGTGGAATAAGGTAAAATCCATAGAAATGTTTAACGTAATTAAAGAACACACCACAAACCCTACCAATGAAAAGTTAGCGAGAAACTGGAATGGTGGTTGGAATGGATATAAGAAACAATCAACACTAAAATACTGGCACAAAGTCAAACAACAATTATGAATAAACATATTTTAATCTACGCTATAATTACGATTATAGTTCAAATCGTTATAATAACAGATTTGCTTTCTAAACGCAGCAAACTGGAAACAATAGAAGCGATTATCGAACAGCCAGAGTTAAGCGATATTGACGGATTGCTTAATGATATTGATACACTACAAATTAAATCAGATACTATTAAATTATATTATGAACGTAAGACAAGCAATTACCATATTCTTCCTCGTAGCGAACGTATACGCTTATTCGCAGATCGAATTAATAGATAAGAACAGCGACACATTAGTTTGTATTACATATCCACAAATGGATAAGATCTATATTGAGTTAATACAAAAAGATAGTTTAATGGAACAAGCTCAAATAATGCGTTCTAAGGAATTTAAATACATACAGATAGTAGATAGTACCAGAAATGACATAAATAGTCTTAAAACGTACGCTAATAGCCTTGAGGACGATTATAATGACTTATTGACTATATGTAAAATACAAGAGCATAAAATAAAACGTAACAGAAAGATCGGATTAATTATGCTTGGAGTAATAGTATTACAAGCGTTGTTATAAGACAAACTCAGTAGCTTCGTCAATATTCAAAAAACAAACTTCTTTTGTAATTATATTATTGTTGTAAAACTCAGTTGTTGCCCTTAGTTTCTTTTCTACCCATATAGGTTCTATATCGTGCAAATTAAAAGAGTAAATGCCCTCTGGTGTGGAGTTTATGTAGATTGGATCATCTAAGTGTTTGTTGGTTTCAAAGATCATCGCATCATATTTCTTTTTTTCCAGTAGTAAAGTAGGATAATGCTTACGCCTACATTTTAGCTCTATTCTATGCTTGAATTTTGGAGAATAACAATCCCATCGGCTCATTTGATTTTTTGACTTTACAAGATCAAAATATACAAATTCTTTTAGCCAATTAAATAGATCTTCCTCTTTCCAATTATACATTAATATTCTTCAGCTTGTACATCAAAACTTGGACAAGCTTTATTAGAAAATTCGTTGTGTCCGTGTACTGAAATTTCTGGATATACTTTTCGTATCCTTATCATTAATTTAACCAATGATTCTTTTTGTTCTTCAGTTCTTGTATCGCTTGGTTTACCATTTTCATCAAGACCACCAGCATAAGCAATACCAATACTGAATTTATTATATCCACGACAATGTGCTCCAATTAATTCGATTGGTCTACCAGATTGAATTGTACCATCAAGTTTTATATGATAATGATAACCGCAATCTGACCACCCTCTCGCTAAGTGCCATTGAGTTATATCCTTAACATCTACATCGTGATCTGGTTTTGTAGCTGTGCAATGGATTAGAACTTTATTAATTGGTCTCAAAACTTTTTTAATTTTTTTCATAATTGATTGTAATTGTGAATATCAAGAAATACAAAGTTACAGAATTATAATTAAATTCCTCATCAGCACCTACATACTCCCATCCTAAAGCGAATCTATCGTGTGGATAATGTCCTACAATGTAGATCTCATAATTCATTATAGTTGTTTTTTAACGTCTTTTAGATTGTTAATAATTTCTAACATCTTAGCAATCATAGAATAGCCCTTAACTGCTTCAAAACTTTCATCTATTGATTTTGCTTCATTAATTATTAGCGTTAATGCAATAACCTTTGTAGCCATAAAATCCACATCTACAACATTAGAAACAAGCGAGTTAATAATAAAGACATCTGAGCCGTAAACCATCATTACTGTACCGACATATGACAATAACTTTGGCACTAATCCAGATCTAAACGCTTTAGAAGATAATTTCTCTCCTAATTTCTTAGCTTTCCAAACACCGAAAGCAGTATCTATCATTGTAGATAAAGCTACGATTACGATTATGCCCTTTATTGGAGCAAAAAATAATAGCAAAGAATAAAATATACTACTCAGCCAAATCTTCATCACTCTCGGGTATTACGCAGTATTCACTCTCTGGATATTTAATGCAATATGCCTTTAAATAAAGCGAGTCATCACCAGCGAAGGTATGAACGCCAACTGGGTCAGGATAAACCTCATAATCCTCTAAACTTTCTACCTCTTCATTCAATAACATATCAACGCTATACATAGTCGATAGGTCAGTGCATTCGCCTTCCTCGTCAAATGCTTTGCAAATGTGTCCTATCTCAACGACGGAATTGATTGCTGGAATTAATGTTTCATTACCCTCCTCATCTTTATTATATAAGGTTGGTCTAATGGTTTCCCATTGCTTGTCTGTAAATTCGTATTTTTTAAAAATCATATTTTTACTCTTGTTCTTTTAATAAGTGTATTTATTACCCTTATGGTCATAACTATAAGGTTGTTAGTGTTGCTAATTCTGAATCTGTTAATGCGGTGTTGTATACTTGTATTTGTTTTACGTTGCCGTAGAAAATATCTCCACCAGCCGCATTGTCAAAATCTAATTGCGATAAACCGCTTGGTGTATTTCCACTTGTATCTGTTGCTATTTCAACACCATTTACCCACAAAGCAAAGTCATTTTGTTTGTATTTAATAGCTATTTTATTAAACACAGATGTATTAGATAATTGTTCGGTGATATCTACTTGAATTGAAGATGCAACAACTAATAACCTTACACTATTTGATGGTGTTGTATAACCAAACCTAATTCTATTATTGGCACTTCCATCGTTTATAGAAAAATATCTATTGCTATTCTCATCCGCCAAAGCACTAATCTCTGCAAATATTACCCCTTCACTATCATTAAACCTTGATGCATCACCGCCATCAGTACACGTATCCGCATTCCTTGTAACGGATGAGCCTGAAGTATTTATTAGCGTTGTGGGGTAGCTGCCAACCTCGACTTGAGCTCCCCATATGTAAACTCCTTTTGTAGTATCCCCTTGATATGCGGATGTTGACTCGGTATCGGAAACCCATAACTCAAATCTGGCTTGTGATGTAACACTATGAGAGATAGTAATTCTATACCAATTATCACCTACTGATTCTATTGTTGAGTCATTTGGTGTTCCTTGAAATATTGAACCTAATACACCATTTTCTACATCATACCATCTACCAACAGTAGAATCCGCAATTCTTAACAACACAAATCTTCTTCCGTTGTATTTGACATACACCGAAATAGTAGCGTTTGGTGATGCTGTAACGAGTGAGGTTTGGTAAATCCTATGTATGTTATTGGTATTATCTTCTAATAATTTATATGCGTTTAAATTTCCGTCTGGAGATATAAAGCCAGTTGTAGCAGTTGTTTGATTTCTTATATAACTACTATTAGAAAAATCACTAGAATATGGCAATAAATTTGTTCGCTGAGGCTCTAAAATTAGTGAGCCGTTGGAGTTGTTTAAGTAGTCAACGCGAGGAATATTTAAACGAGTTGTCGTTGGAAAATATGTCTTTGCGGATGAGCCTTCTTCTGCTTGGGCTCCGTAAATCAAACACGATGTTGCCTCATTTGAACTAATAAGCAAACGACCATTGATGTTGTTTGCAGCATATGTAGTAGTAAAGTTAATCCTTTTCCATTCATTAGTTAGCGTTTGGGTTGTTGTTGTTCCTGCTGAATCACCACCGCCTTGTCTTTTTGATTTTATTACAACATCTTTTCCTATGTTAGTACCTTCGCCTTTTATATAAATAGAATAAACATAAGTAGAGCCACCAGTTATTGTATGAGTTTGTGATAATGATAAATCGCTATCGCTTTGAACTATAAAATTCACTTTGTATGCGTTCTGCAAACCTTCTGGACTTGCCGCATAGTTTGCTTCAATTGATAAGATACCACTTGTGTTTAAACTCCATTGACTAAAATCTTCTGAATAAGTAAGTAGATTATACGGCATCTCTTGGATATAGCCCTCTGAATCTGTGTATGTTCCAGTTGTACTTCTTGAGAATGTGAAATCTTGCTTGTAGAATCGTTCACCCTCTTTGTAGTATCCGAGTAGGTTGTCTGTCTTTCCAGCCCAGTTACCGCCTCCTAATTGTATTGTTGGTTCTGCCATTATAATATTGTATAGTTATAGAATGTTGCTAAATTATTAAAACTCAAGTTTGCTTGTCCAGTCAAATCCGATAGTTCCTCATCACTCAATGCCTCATCAAAGACCATTAGTTGTTTTGTTTTGCCGTAGAAGTCCATTAATCCATCACCCCTATCAAATGATAATTTGGTAAACGTTCCGCTGGAAAACGCAGCAAAAGAAGTATCAGTAGCGACCTCTACTCCATTAACCCATAAAGCACAATCATTGGCTTTATATTTAACTGCAATTTTATTTGAATTGGTAATCGTTAAACTTTGTCCGTAAATACCTAAATTAGTACCGCTTCCCGCACTTTCAACAGCTATTGTATTGCTTGGGCTATTTTGATAAAAAAATGAAATTCTATTTGTTGCAGTTCCATCTGATAAAGATATCATTCGATATGTGCCATCATTCGCCAACGCTGCTATCTCTACAAACAACACACCCTCTGTACTATTAAAAGTCGCTGAAGTACCAGCATTGTTGCATACATCGGCTGAACGAGTTACTGTGCTTCCGCTTGTTGGGATGTAGGATGTTGGGTAAGCTCCAACTTCTGATTGCGTACCCCATATATATAAACTTTCTGCTGTGTTGGTTCTAAAAGCAAAAGTTGCATTTATTTGACCAGATGAATAACTTTGAATATGAGTACATTTATACCAACCATTTCCATAATCTTCTATTTTAGAACCAGCAGAATTATTAAACTCTACTACACCCAAGTTTAAATCAAAAAGCGTTTGGTGTCCGCTATAATATTGCTCAATAATTTTGAATTTAGATGTTGATGTATTTGCTTTTGCAAAAACTGATATAGATTTAGTACTTATATTGCCATTCCCAGCATTAAATAAAAGTTGTCCGTTTGCAGCACTTGTAACTAATTTAGTTGCATTTGTGCTTCCATCTGGAGCAAGAAAACCACTTGTAACAGTTGCATTAGTTTTACTATAAGAGGAATGACTGAAATCTTCTGAATAAGTAGTAGCATTAGTCCTTTGAGGTTCAAGTAATAAACTCGCACAACTTGCCCCTCCGCTATAATCCAAGCGAGGAACATCGTTTTCTATTACTTCTTTGACTGATACGTTGTCGATTGAGCCATTAAAAGGAACTTGATAACTTATAAAATATATTATATCGTTTCCAACACCAACATCAACAATAAATTCATAGCTACCATTTGCCTGAACGTGTGAGGTAACTGAAGAATTGCCTGGACTTACTCGCATTTTACCACTAACATAATTTAATACATCAAAGTTTATTTTAACTTTTTTATTCGCAAAACTTACATTAGTATCTTGTGTTACAATATTCCCATAATTACTACCACTTCCATCTGATGTGGCAACTCCATTTGAAATAGTTACTCCCGTTCCTTTTGTCCAATCTGTATCACTTGCAAAATCTCCGTTAACAACCAACTCACTACCTAAAACTGAAGCAGTCTCAATCAACCCCTCACTATTCACACGCGTTGCACTTGATGAACGAGAGAAATCAAAGTCGCCATCTTTTAATACTTCTTTAACTGAAACGTTGTCTATTGATAATTGAGAAGTGCCAACAGATTGAATAAATATATTTGTATTGCCACCATTATACTTGTGATAAAATGTGTTGTTTACACTATTGGATGATATAGTTTGACTTACTTGTCCATCAAATGATATTCTAACACCTCCACTAACATAATTAAGAACATCGTAACTAATCTTATATGTTTTACCATTTATGTAATTTTGACTTGCATATATACTAAAACCATTTGCTCCGTTAAAATTAGCAGTTCCGCCACTTATAGTCCAACCAGTTCCTTTAGTCCAATTACTATCGGTACTAAAATCTCCATTCGTTACTAACTCACTCCCATACGTTGGAGTAGGTTTTACCGAGTATAACTTTCCGTTTTTATATCCGCTTGGGATTTGTATTAAACTTGCCTTATCTATCGTACTCATATTAATTTATTTAAATCTCTAATTACACAACTTCTATTCTCTACCACTCCGCCGTCGGCTTCTACACGCACCTCGTATTCTTCAAATATCAGTTGCCCTTCTGATATCCGTTTAGTCTTACTTCCGTATTGGTATCCGTAACTATACACTATCCGAATATAGCTAAAACAGACCCACTTGCTACATTAACTCTTTTCATAAGTCCGCCATTTTTAGCAGAAATAATCATTCCAGTAGATAGCGTTACGCCACCTAAAGCACTTTCGGTTAATACATTGTTGTCGCTTTGGTCGGTTAGATTACTGAAGGTAGCATCCGCATTTACTACGAGATAAGCTACTTTGTCGTTAGCAGTAAAGGTAACATCTCCAGTTACACATTTCTGTCCGTTTCTTGATAATTGTAGTTCAGTTATTGTCATTTTTTTCTTTAAGTTGGTATTTTACATCTTGCGTAGCCATATGCTGAGCTTAGCGACATACTAATCGCAGCTCCACTATAAAGACTATCAAATCTTTCGGTAAATGGTTGTATGCTCCAGTTCTTATTCAAAACTAAAGCTAAATCTTTGTCGGCATAAGTTGCCTTGTTATAGTTTTCAAATATGCTCATAATATCCAGAGCGATTAGGCAGCACTCATTTTGAACGCTTACCTCGTTAGATTCTGTGTTTATCTCAGTAACGTTATCACATAAGAAAATATCAAGCGAGTAGTCTATTCCGTTAAACCCATTAGGAGTAATATTGACAACATCGTATATAAGGTAGCTTCCAGTAACATCTTTTGTAAGATCTACGTCCCAAATATTACCTTTTAGGATTGTGTTTATCTGAGGATGTTCTGACTTTATCCCTTCCATTATTGTCCTTATGTTCTTTATGGTTAAACTTTTCGACATATTTCTCTAATTTCTTTTCCTTATTTATAGTATAAATTGACTTCGCCATTCGGTATCTTGCTCTGGGTGTACTACATCTAATCCACTTGGTGGTGTTTTAAATAAGGGATAACTATCTTCGTTTTGCTTCAAATATAATTGTAATTTTCTACGATAAAAATCTGCGTTATCCTTAAATATACTTTTTGCTGTTACCAACTCACTTTCGCTTAGTGGACTGAAGTTATCTCCAGACTTAGTTCCAGCACCTTTATTACGTAGCTTATATGTACCTATTCTTGTGTATTTATGGCATACTTCCCACTTCAGAGCATCTCGTAAATATTCTTTAATTAATGTTTCGTTTAATGTAGAAACATTGTTATTTTTTATTTGTGTCAAGATTTCGTCAAATAATGCACTACCTAAAATTGGTCGTACAAAAGTATTCTGAATACTATCAATAAGTGGCTTAAGATAGCCATCGTCTACATTATAATGCAGTACGGTATTTTCTTTTGCAAATGCTGGACTTATTATTAAAATCATTTTTTTCTAACTATTACTTGCTTCCAAATGTGACGACAATAAGGTACTGAAGTCGATGTCTCTGGCTTTCTATACCAACCACCTCGTGCTAACCAAACATTGGTAACATCTGCTATACCACTTGACTTCATATCATTCCTTAAAAGATCTATTTCTTTTTTGGAATAAAGTTTCTTTTTAGCCATCATCTTTCTACAAAAATCTCTTGATTCGCCACCAGCTTTTAGAGGTGGTGCATCTGGTCTTAATTGATACCTATATTTTACCTCTGTTTCTGGTAGATCTATTGACTTTGCAACTTTCTCACCAACATCTGTAAGACCTAAAACACTACCCTCTATCGAAATCAAATCTGCTGTATTAAGTACGGTAACAGCTCCAATTAATTCTTCAAAGTTAAGTCCTAAAACATCAGATATACCACTTGCTGCGATTAGTGGATTTGTAAGTATGGTTTTCAATACTCTTTGTATTGTGCTTTGTTCTTTTGAAGCAAATTCGATTGGACTTCCATCTGTATCAAAATGAATGTCAAAATTATCAATAATATCGTATTGACTTTCTTGTACACCTATCTTGTCAAATAAATCACTTATATCGTCATCATTAGAAAAGCAACTACAAGCAGACATTTTTTCTTTGTCAATTTGTTTTAACTTTCTTATTGCCCATTCTATTCCAGAAGTTCCACCCCAAGCATCCCACATTAATCCACCACATCCTTCTGAATACGGAACATCTTTGTGTTGTTGATGTCTTTTAAAAGATGCCATTCTTGCGATCGTATCCCTTGAAATTTTTTGTTTTTTAGCTAATTGGTTGGCTCTTTTTTTTCCAGTAGCTTCGCCACAAGATCCCCAGCCATTCTCGTCTACCCATTTTAAAGCCCTTTTAGCGTTGTTAGAAGCACTATCTGGGTAATCGTTATATGATTCAAACTCCTCTAAGTTTTTATCGCTTATATCGGAGTGTTTTAAGCAAGGCATATACCATATCTGTCCATCTATTTCGTGTTCGTGAGAACCTTCACAGCCTATTTTCTTTGCTATTTCTTCTGCTTCTTCTTTGGTGTCAAATAGTGGTTTATCGTCTCTTATTATTTTAGCAAGATCTTGCGACATCTTTTCTGGTACGCAGTTAGGTACAAGTCTGCCATCTTTCAGCTTCATACCTATCATTTCGTATCCATTCCAACAAGGTGCTTTGAATTCATCACAATTACAATCTTCAGACATCTCCACTTGTGGTGCTACCTCTTCTTGTAATTCTAATCCAGTTTGCTCGTTAATTAATTCTCGTATTTCATCTCTATTTAGATTTTGTAGTATTATATCCGATGTTAAATCTATCGTATCAATAGGTTTAAGTGGGATAATTTCAATATCTGTCCTTTGTATCTCTAAAAATGCAAGTTTCTTAATCGTTCTAAGAAGTGTATTTTGTCTTTCAGCTATGTAAGTATTGGTAAATATCTCGTAAGCTAAATCAAGCTCGTTACGAGCACCTAACTGACCTTCTTCTTTTACACCAAAGAGAATAGGATTTGTTACTCGGTGTCCAATAAATATAGATTCCTTTACCCTATTAGACATTTCTAAATAACGCTGGTGTAAATCATTGCCATTAAGATTAGTTATTTCACTACCATTGTCTTTTGCTGGGCTAAATAAGTGTACGATTTTTGTTCCAGTAGATTTACCAAATTTTTCTTGGAATGCTTTTTCAAACTTTTCTGCTTCTTCTTTAGTTTCTGGCACT
>Ga0180120_10001534_pt1 | contig 11758 bp, 20 predicted proteins | sample CPBDNA_3_FD_129677 | JGI IMG/M metagenome (GOLD analysis project Ga0180120, IMG submission 129677) | Freshwater to marine salinity gradient microbial communities from Chesapeake Bay, USA - CPBay_Spr_31_0.2_DNA (version 2) (version 2) | ecosystem: Environmental > Aquatic > Marine > Coastal ... | reverse complement strand
GAAGTATTAAGAATTAATATTGGTAAGTCCCAAACGTTAATGGCAATTTACACTGTTCCAGCTGGTAAAACTGCATACTTAATGCAAGGTAGTACGACATGTGGCGGCAGCGCTGATGCTACTATTGATATGTTTGTAAGATATTTTGGCCAAACATCATTTAGAATTGGCCATACTGCTGAAGTTTCTGGACCTGGTGGACAATACCTATATCAATTTGGTGTTCCAATCAGAATTCCAGAAAAATCTGATCTAGATATTAGAGCAGAAGTTAGATCAAATAATGCTCGTGTTACTGCGGTATTTGATATATTATTAGTTGATAACGAAATATAATAGGAGAGTCTAATGAAAAAACCTGGTTGGTTGAAAGATACAATTGCAAAGCCTAATGGTTATTATACACCAAAGGGTGAATTGGTAAAACGTAAAAGTTTAAGTAAAGAAGAAATTGATGCTTGGAATGGTGTTGAAGCGCCAAAGCCTGCTCCTGCACCTGCTCCAGAATTTGTAGCAGAACCGGCTGTTGAAGAAGTAGAAACAGATATACCAGTTGAAGAAACGGCAGAAGAAGTTGAAGAAGAAACTGCTGCAGCTCTTGTAGAAGAACCAAACAAAGCTTCTAGAGTTGTAGATATGTTTAAACCTCGGAGATAAGCATGGCCTTACCTGAGTGGATGAATGATGTAATAGCGACCCCTCGTGGTTTTATTAATAAAGACGGAAAATTAGTAAAACCACAGAGGATGACTGCTGAGCAATGCGATAAGTTTAATAATAGAAATAAAGTAAATGTAGAAGAGCCAAAAACAATTGTGCTTAAAATTGAAGAAGAAGCGGCTGTTGTTGAAGAATCTACTCAAGAAATTATACAAGAAGTTAAAGAAGAATCTAAAGTACATTACTTAAGTTCATCTAATATTAAAAAGATGAATAAAGCAAAATTAGAAGAATATGGTAGATCTATTGGAATTGAGTTAGATCGCCGTAAATCAAAATCTGCTTTAATAAAGGATTTACTTGCTTTCATAAATGATAAATAGAAGAAATAGTTCTATTTTATTGAGGAATTTATGAAACTTTTTGACAAATTGAATGAGAAGAATTTTCTTCTATACGCGGCAAATAATTATAGAAATCTAAATTGCGTAAATCCAGAAGAGTTTTATGATGATTTGAATAGATTTAAATATTTAAAAAGGCTTCTTGGTAGATATTATAACGATAAGGATTTACAAGAAAGATTGATTATAAATCATATTGTAATCCTTTATAACGTTTTTGGTATTAAGCCTACGACTAAAATGCTATGGTATAAAATTGATAAAGAGCATTGGCCTACTATTAAGCCTATTATGCTTTACTTAAATTATATTACCGATAAAGAAAAAATGGATGTTCCATTAGATCCAATAATGGTAGAAAGATTAAGAAAAATATGAGTATTATTTCTAGAACAGGCGACTTATTTTATGCTTATAGATTTATTAAGCTATTAGTTACCAATTGGGATAAAACAGCAGCTTTTGATCTGGGCATTATCGACGACGAAGGTAAGGTCTTAAAAAAGACGCGTGAACTTAAAACATCTGATGAAAAAGCTGCTTATACTGTTTTCCATCGTTTAGTATTCAATATTAAAAGACTATTAAGCAAACTTCCATTTGGTAAAACCAAATTGGCTTCTTGGGCAACAGCATTATTCTTAATTAAAGAAGAAACAGGTATGTCAGAAGAAGAAATTATCAATGTTCTAAAGAAAATGGATATTGATTTTGATGATACTTTATTTGAATCTACTTGGTATATGATTGGTGAACAATTACAGCCTGGCGTTTATGCACTAGCTCACGATGCAGTTTCACCAATTACAGGTGAACCTATTGCTTTGAAAGGTACTAAAGTTAGAGTATTTGAAGATACTGATCCTGAAGGATATATGCTTGGTGCTCCAATATATAAAGTATTACATCTAAAAACTAAACAAAACATTTTAGTAAATCCCGGAGAACTTATCCGATGAAATCTTTCAAAGACATTAGAGAGACCGCAGCAAATGCAGTAGCGGGCGGAGGTATAGACCTTACTCCATCTGCAAATCAGATCTTTTTCAAAAAGCGCGATAAGCGTAAGAAAGAAGATACTGATTCTATGTTCAGACGTTCTCAAGGGTTATCATTTATTAATGCTATGTTGGAGCGTAAAAACAAAAAATAACGGTGTACTATGCTAAAACTTTATGGTATAATAATTGTAATGGGTTTGTTAGGAGGGCTTGGCTTTGGAGTTAAGTACTACTATGACTCTACACAAGCAAAGATTGAACAATTGACTGCTGAAAAGCAAATCTTAGATCAGGCTGTTAGAACCAACGAAGCAACTATTGGTCGGCTAAAAGAAGATGCTGCTCGTCAGCAGGAATTGAACAATGAGCTTCAGGCTAATTTAAGAGAAGCTGAAGTAGGGCTAGATCAGATTCGCGCTACTTTATCTGATCATGATTTAACACGACTGGCTTTACGCAAGCCAGGACTTATTGAGACGAGAATTAATAATGGAACTAAAGACGTTTTTGACCAAATTGAAATTGACTCTGGCGCTACTATTCCCAGCATTCCTAATTAGTGGTTGTAGTACCTTTAATACTGAACCACGTATTCAAACAGTAACTGAATACGTTGCTCCTAATATCTTAATTCAGCCAAAACCAAAACCGGTTAATATGGCTGACGTAAACTTTCAAGTAGTTACTGAAGAAAATCTAGATAAATTTATTGAAGATTTTAGAAAAAATTATGGTGAAGTGGTATTCATCGCAATGCCAGTACGAGATTATGAAAGATTGGCTGTTAATATTCAAGATATTCGCAGATTTATAAACCAACAATCCCAACTTATTGTCTATTACGAAACCGCAATCTCCGAAGCTTCAGAGGCTACAGCAGATAAAAATAATTTGCAAGATAACCCAGAATAGCGGTTTACAAAAGTCGTAATTTGATATATAATAGACCCACAAAGTAAAGAATAACATAGATCAATTTGTTCGAAATTGGTCATAGAAAACTTTTCTCTGAAGCAACGGAGCGATTAATGAATCAACCAATTCTAATAACTAAAAGAGATGGCCGAAAAGAACCATTTGATCTTGAAAAAGTCCATAAAGTACTTGAATGGGCGACTATTGGTATTACTGGAGTTTCAATTTCAGAAATTGAACTAAAGGCTAATATTCAATTATATGATAAAATCCCGGCTTATTCTATTCATGAGTTGCTGATTAAATCCGCAGCTGAATTAATTTCAGAAAATACACCAAATTACCAATACGTCGCGGCACGTTTGGTTAACTATAAACTGCGTAAAGAAGTATATGGCCAATACGAACCTTCTTCTCTTTTAGATCTTATTAAAGCTAATGTTGACCGTAAAATATATGATGCAGATATTCTTAAAAAATATAATGAAGACGAAATTAATATTTTAGATACTTTAATTAATCACGGTCGTGATGATAACTTTACTTATGTTGCAATGGAGCAGTTTCGTGGTAAGTATTTAGTTCAAGACCGAGGAACTAAAACAATTTATGAAACACCACAAATAGCTTATATGCTAATTGGTGCTACTTTGTTTGCTGATTATCCAAAAGAGACTCGTATAAGGTGGGTGAAAGATTTTTATGATGCTGTTTCTCAATTCTTTATTTCTTTGCCTACTCCTATTATGGCTGGCCTTAGGACTCCAACGCGGCAATTTAGCTCTTGTGTCCTTATTGAGTCCGGCGATAGCCTTGATTCTATTAATGCAACTTCAACTTCTATTGTAAGATATATTTCTAAGAAAGCCGGTATTGGTATTGGCGCTGGTTCTATTCGCGCAATTGGTTCTAAAATTAATGATGGATCTATTGTACATACAGGTCTTATTCCGTTCTTGAAGTACTTTCAAGCCGCGGTAAAATCATGTTCACAGGGTGGTGTTCGTGGTGGTGCAGCAACTGTGTATCTTCCGGTATGGCACTATGAGTTTGAAGATCTTGTTGTATTGAAAAACAATAAAGGTACAGAAGAAACTCGAGTTCGTCAAATGGACTACGCGTTTCAATTTAATAAGTTGATGTATGAGCGTCTTTTAACTGGTGGCAATATTACATTGTTCTCACCGGACGAAGTGCCAGATTTGTATGATGCTTTTTATTCTGATCAAGATAAGTTTAAAAAACTTTATGAAATGTATGAACGTAAAACTTCTATTCGTAAGAAAACACTTGCCGCAATGGAAGTCTTTTCTCAATTCTTGACTGAACGTAAAGATACCGGCCGAATTTATTTGCAAAATGTAGATCATGCTAATGAGCATGGTTCGTTTTTACCAGATCTTGCTCCTATTCGCCAATCCAATCTTTGTGCTGAAATAGATCTACCAACAAAACCTTTAAGTTCTTCAGATGATACTGAGGGAGAAATTTCGCTATGTACTCTTTCAGCTATTAACTGGGGACTAATCAACGATCCTAAAGAGTTTGAGAAGTATTGCACACTTGCTGTTAGAGCATTAGACGCTTTGCTTGATTATCAGAACTATCCAGTACCAGCTGCTCAACGTTCTACTATGGATCGTCGTCCTCTTGGAGTTGGTATTATTAACCTTGCGTATTTTCTTGCTAAGCGTGGATTGAAATATGATGATGCCGCATTAACAGAAGTAGATCGTTATGCCGAAGCTTGGAGCTATTATCTAATCAAAGCTTCTGCAGACCTTGCTACAGAAAAAGGGACTATTCCAAAGAATAACGAAACTAAATATTCTCAAGGGATTCTACCAATTGATACTTACAAGAAAGAAGTAGATACTTTGGTTTCTCCTGAAGAGCGTATGGATTGGAATGGTTTACGTGAGCAACTGAAAAATACAGGTATTCGCAACTCTACATTGATGGCTCTTATGCCTGCCGAAACTTCAGCTCAAATTTCTAATTCAACAAATGGTATTGAACCACCTCGTGCTTTAGTATCTTATAAACAATCAAAAGATGGTGTTATGGCTCAAGTTGTTCCTGGTTATCACCACTTGAAAAATAAGTATGATCTATTGTGGAATCAAAAATCACCTGATGGATACCTTAAAATTTGTGCTATATTACAAAAATATATCGATCAAGGCATTTCAGTAAATACATCGTATAATCCTGAATTCTTTGAAGATAGTAAAGTACCAATGTCTCGTTTAATTACAGATATGATTACGTTCTATAAGTTTGGCGGAAAGCAAATGTATTACAACAATACATTTGATGGAGCCGGAGAATGGAATGATAGTCCTGAAACAAAAGATCTTCCAACAGAAATAGTAGATGATGAAGATTGCGAATCATGTAAAATTTAATATGTACAATAAGTACAATATATGTTATAATATTAGGATTAGCAGAGATAGAGGAATAAATGGCATCTGTATTTAAACAAAAAACAAAATCGCATCTAGAATCAACGATGTTTTACGACGAAGGTATTGACATTGCTCGATACGATCAAGTAAAGTATCCAGAACTTGATAAGATTACTGACAAGCAACTTGGCTTCTTTTGGAGGCCAGAAGAAATTGATGTATCGAAAGATAAAGCAGACTTTCGTGCACTTACTACGCATGAGCAACATATCTTTACATCTAACTTAAAACGACAAATTCTACTTGATTCTGTTCAAGGTCGTGGTCCAGTTGAAACACTATTGCCTGTAGCATCTTTACCTGAGCTTGAACCATTAGTTATGGCTTGGACATTTATGGAAACAATCCATTCACGTTCTTATACGCATATTATTCGTAATGTGTATGCTAATCCATCAAAGGTATTTGATGAGATGCTTGATATTCAAGAAATTGCAGATTGCGCTACAGATATTTCTCGATATTATGACGAATGTATTGAAGCAAATTCATGGTATAATCTATTGGACGAAGGTGTTCACACAGTCAATGGCAAAGAAGTTAATGTAGATCTTTATGATGTAAAAAAGAAACTTTGGTTGGCTCTTAATTCAATTAATATTCTTGAAGGTGTAAGGTTCTATGTATCGTTTGCATGTTCGTGGGCATTTGCAGAACTTAAAAAGATGGAAGGCAACGCCAAGATTATTAAGTTCATTGCTCGTGATGAAAATACTCACCTTGCTGCGTCTTCATTCATGATTAAAGCACTCATAAAAGACGATTCAGATTTTGCAAAAATTAAAGAAGAGTGCGAAGACGAAGTCGTACAAATGTTTGTTGATGCCGTAGATCAGGAAAAGCAGTGGGCAGATTACCTCTTTAAAGATGGCTCAATGATTGGCTTAAATGCTAAATTGCTTTATAACTATATTGAATGGATTGCTAATAAACGTATGAAAGCTATTAGTGTTCCATCTCCTTATTCTGTTCCACAAGCAAATCCACTCCCTTGGACCGAAAAATGGATTGGCGGAGGCAACGTACAAGTTGCTCCACAGGAAACGGAAATTTCATCTTATGTAATTGGTGGTGTTAAACAAGATGTAGACGAAAATACATTAAAGGGTCTAAGCCTTTAATTTAATATATACAAAATATCAAGGCATATTAATGAGGAGAGCAACCAATAATGTCTAAGGTAATTTGCACAGATTGCGAAATCGAATACGAAGTTAAATCTAAAGAAGCTGAAGAAGAAGGAGTTCTTCCCACGTTTTGTCCATTTTGTGGATATGAAACACGAGATGATTTAGATTTTAATGATAGCGGATACTCAAATGAGTATGAATGGGATGAATACGACGACTAATAAATAATACTAAACAACATGGTATTATTTAATGAATGAATGGACTTATAAAGATCAGTTATTTGAATCAGAGAATATAGAAGACTATGTAGGCTTTGTGTATATTATAACTGATCTTTCTAATAATAAAAAATATGTAGGCAAAAAGAACTTTTTGGCAACTAGACGTTTACCTCCTCTAAAAGGAAAAACAAGACGTCGCATCGTCAAAAAAGAATCTGATTGGAAAGACTATTTTGGTTCTAGTGAACAAGTGAAAATGCTTGTAGAATCTCAAGGACGAGAAAATTTTAAGCGTGAGATATTACATTTATGTAGCACAAAAGGCGCAATGTCTTATTTAGAGGCTAAAGAGCAATTTGACAGAGAAGTTCTTTTTAGTGATGAATATTACAACGAGTTTATAGGTTGTAAAATACATGCAAAACATGTAAAAGGAATTCAAAATGTCTAACGATAATATTTTACAATTTCCAAATAGAAAAGAAAAATTAAAGACTTCTAAAGAAAAAGTAGAAGAATTAGAAGAAGCTAAATATCATTATGAATATATTGCGCATCAAGCAATGGATGACGTTGTGAATAGTTTAGCAACTAATGGATATAATCCACTTACTCAACTAAGTCTTGTAAGAGATTTAGGAGTCATAATGAATATGATGGTTGCTATGATGTATCGTGTAGATGGAAAAGAACATTTCCTTCAAGAACCAATGGACGAAATTCATGATGTAATTAAATACGTTAAAAAAATAAATGATAAAAAACGCGATGAACTGTTTACAGATGATGAAGAATAGTGTATAATATTACTATAAATTTGGAAAGAACCTATCTGGAGGATGGTCTCATTATTATTATTGACTACAACGCAATCGCAATTGCAAATATTATTACACAAAAGCTAGATATACAAGAAGATATGATTCGTCATATGATTCTAAACTCTATTCGAATGTATAATAAGAAATTTCGTAAAGAATATGGTCAAATGATTATTGCCACTGATTCTTCTAATTGGCGTCGAGATGTTTTTCCCCAATATAAATTTAAGCGCCGAGATGGACGTGAAGAATCATCCCTAGATTGGAAAGAAATCTTTCGGATTATTAATTTAGTGTTTGAAGAAATTGGCGAAAACTTACCGTATAAAACCATTAAAGTTGATGGATGTGAAGCTGATGATATTATTGGTACTCTTGTAGAACAAACGCAAGAGTTTGGCCAACACGATGATGTCATGATTGTTTCTGCAGATAAAGACTTTATTCAATTGCAGAAATATAATAATGTGCGTCAATTTTCTCCAATGACTAAAAAGTTTATTCAAGATCCTAATCCTCGTCGATATTTGTTTGACCAAATTTTAAAAGGCGATTCTAGTGATGGAGTTCCAAACGTTTTAAGTCCCGATAATACCTTTGTTGATGGAATACGCCAATCTCCAATGACAAAGAAAAAAATGGATATGTTTTTTGAAAACGCAGAAAATCTTAAAGAAATTATGGATCAAGAAGTTTATCGCAATTACTGCCGCAATAAAATGCTTATTGATTTATCTGAAACTCCTAAAGAACTAAAAAATACTATTATAAATAGATCTGACAATCAAAAAATAGCGCATAAGTCAAAAGTATTAAACTATTTAATTAAAAAGCGCTGCAAACTATTAATTGAGAGTGTAGAGGAATTTACTTAATGAAACTAATGATTCATGAAATTCTTGAAAAAGCGGCAGAGGCTAAAAATAAAGAAGAAAAAATTAAAATTCTTCAAGATAATAATAATTTAGCTTTAAGAGATATTCTTAGAGGCGGAATGGACGATACTATTGAGTTTATTTTGCCAGAAGGCAAACCTCCATACGAAGATCCAGAAAAAGTAGGATATTCGCGTAGTGCGTTATATAGTAAAACAAAACGATTTAAGTATTTTGTAAAAGGTGGACCTGGTACAAATATGCCATCCCCAAAGCGTGAAAAGATGTTTATTAACATTTTAGAATCTATTCATCCAAAAGAAGGAGAATTAATTGTATTAATGAAAGATAAACGCTTAATCAAATCAAACAATTCAGCTCATTATTCAGGTATTACAAAAAAGTTGGTACAAGAAGCATTTCCAGGATTGATTAAAGAGTAAATTTTTTATAAATATAGTTATGAGAGAAAAACAGCTCATAACTAATTACGGGGACCTGCCACTTTGTGGCATAGGTCCCTTTTTCTTTTTAATTATTCTATAGGAGGTTTATTATTTTTACCCGAAAATCCAATCGTATCAACTATACAGAGGAATGTAATATGTATGGATCACAACTTGAGCGACTAAAACGAGATTGTAGAGAGATGGAGTTTTTTATAAAAAGGCACGAAAAACGGGGTAACGATGACAGGGCTTATGCGCTTCAAAAGAAGCATGATTATATGAAATCGCAAATAGAAGAGCTAGAAGATCTTTTAATAAAATAACTGTTTACATCCTCGCTTGAATGTGTTATAATAAATACATATGATAGCGAGGATGCACTTATGAATTTATTTATATTGGATAAAAGCCCTGTAAAAGCTGCTAGAATGCAATGTGATAAACATGTAGTAAAAATGATTGTAGAGTCTGCACAAATGATGTCTACAGCACATAGAATATTAGATGGAGTTGAAACTAAACGTCCATCCAAATCTGGCAAACGTATGGTTAAATACTGGGAATTACCAGATGCTAAAGAAAACGTTTTATATAAAGCTGTTCATTTTAACCATCCATGCACTGTATGGACTACTGAATGCCTTCACAATTACAGATGGCACTACGATCATTTCTTTGCTTTATGTAAAGAGTATGAATACCGTTATGAAAAAAAGCACGCAACCTTTAATAAACTGGAATTAGCGCTTAAAATTCCACCAAAAAATATTTCAGATATTGGTAGAATGACGCCATTTAAATTGGCTATGAAATCAAATCCTGAATGCATGTTTCCTGATGATCCAATTAAATCTTATAAAATGTACTATAAAACCAAAAAAGAAAATTTTAAAATGGTATGGACAAAAAGGGAGACACCAGCATGGTTTCTGAAATAGAAAAACAATTAGAGTTTGATTTTATGAAAAAAGAACTAAAAACTCCAATGTCTTCGAAAAGACAAGAGAGTTATCATGAATATATATTACGTAGAACGCGTGAGGAAGATAAAAAAGATGCCGATTTATAGCTTTCGAAATAAAGAAACTGGTGAAGAGGCTGAAGTGCTTCTTCGCATGGCCGACCTAGATCAATATAAAGAGGATAATCCTCAATTGCAACAGTTTATATCTAAAGCTCCAGCAACTGTTGGCATGGTAAAAGATATGTACTCACGGGTGCCCGATGGGTTTAATGATGTAGTGAAACAGATCAAAAAAGGATCCGGCATGAGGAATACAATTAAAACGAAATGAATAGATCATTAAAAATTCGCCTTGAGGCGCTGAAAACATTATCACCTATCACAGAAAATCAAAGGAAAGTATTTGAGGCATATCAAGAAGGATCTAATCTTTGCTTAGCTGGCTCAGCTGGTACTGGTAAAACATTTTTATCAATGCACCTTGGATTAGAAGATGTTCTCGATAAAGAAACACCATATGATAAATTAGTGATTATTCGTTCTATTGTTCCGACACGGGATATCGGATTTTTGCCAGGAACTGAAGAAGAAAAGAAAGATGCATATACTGCTCCTTATCGTGGAATTGTATCTGAGCTTGTATCTGATCCAGAAGGCTGGAATAAATTAGTTCAACAAGGGGCAATAGAATTTCTTACAACATCTTTTATTCGCGGTACTACAATTTCAAATTCAATTATTCTTGTTGATGAAATGCAAAACCTTACATTTCACGAGTTAGATTCTGTAATTACTCGAGTTGGAAATAATTGCAAATTTATTATGTGCGGTGATTATTACCAAACGGATTTTGATAAAGAAAAAGATAAAAATGGAATTCTCAAATTTTTAGAAATTATCGATCAACTAAAATATTTTGAAACAATCGAATTCTCTTGGCAAGATATTGTGCGTTCTGGTCTTGTTAGAGATTACATTATGACTAAGGAACACATGGGTATTAAATGACAATGGAAAAGAAAGATGGCTAAGTTTTCGCGCTTTGATCCTAAGAATAAGAAAAAGCATAAACACAAATTTAACTCAAAAGACCACGAAGGTCCAAGAATTAAAAATACTGAAACAAAAAGAAAAGTTAAAGTTAACTTTGATAAACTTATGGTAAATGATTATGACTATATTGACAGAACCGAGGATATTTGAACATGTCGGAATTAATTTGGGCTATGACGACATCGAGGCTGAGACCACTTCTTCAGGACGAAAATATAAGTGTCCTAACGGGGTTTCTTATCCTAGTGTTACTACAGTACTTTCTATATTAAGTGAAGATGGTATTAGGGCATGGCGAAAACGTGTCGGTGAAGTAGAAGCAAATAAGATTTCTCATAGAGCTGCTACGCGTGGTACAGCAGTTCATGCTATTGTTGAAGATTATATCAATAATAAACCAAACTACATTGAAGGATATATGCCAAATGTTGTAGAAAATTTTAATGACATTAAAGGTATTCTAGATGAAAGGATTGGTAAAGTTTACGCGCAAGAAGTCCCTTTATATTCAGATCACCTTGGATTGGCTGGCCGGGTAGACTGTGTGGCTGAGTTTGATGGTGTGTTATCTATTGTAGATTTTAAAACTTCTCGGAAGTTAAAGAAAAAAGAATGGATTGAAGGTTACTTTATTCAAGAATCTGCATATGCTGTTATGTGGGAAGAACGAACTGGTATGCCAATTACCAATTTGGTAACCATTATTAGCGTTGATGGCGCAGAAGCTCAAGTCTTTAAAGAACATAGAGACAATTGGACACCTAAACTATTAGAGACTATTGATGAATATG
>Ga0180120_10001532_pt1 | contig 11770 bp, 16 predicted proteins | sample CPBDNA_3_FD_129677 | JGI IMG/M metagenome (GOLD analysis project Ga0180120, IMG submission 129677) | Freshwater to marine salinity gradient microbial communities from Chesapeake Bay, USA - CPBay_Spr_31_0.2_DNA (version 2) (version 2) | ecosystem: Environmental > Aquatic > Marine > Coastal ... | reverse complement strand
TCTGGATTTTTATATGTATATCCTTGCATTTTACAGTCGTATTTTCATAAAATTGATTTCAATAAACTCTTCTTTAATAGAGACACAAACAATGACAACGATGATGACGATGATGATGACCCAAACCGAGAAACAATTCCTTTATGATATTGGCGAAGAAAATTGGACTGACACTTGGTTTGATATATTCCCTGAAGAAGTATTACAGTTAATTTATCGTTTCGTATATAATGATGCTATTCGTAAATTATCAGGGCATCACCAGTCCTGTATTCAAAGATGCTACCAGGATTCCCCAAGTGAGGAAATGAGAATGCATAAGAGAATTTTCGCACCTTTAATAAAAAAATATGAAAAAAAGGGTTGGGAGTTGGAAAAAGCCTGGCACCCCAAAATGCAAACTTATATACAAAAGGATATTGGGTATGATAATGGATTTGAATTATTACACACAGGCCACAACACCCTACACAATTTTAAGATGTTCGTTGCCTTCAACGCCAACCAGCGATATACTGACTTTGAGGTGACTTGGGAAATTGAACGAGGTCATTATTCAGGTAATTATCCTAAATTCATTAATTATGAGGGTTTTAAATTTAGACAAGGGGCAATACAGTATTATAATGAAATAGATATAGACCATAAAAGACTATTCTGTTTCGTAATAACTTATGTTAATGAGAATCTAGGTAAAATAGAAATCAGGAGTAAAACTTTTGACAGGAGTCTAACTAATAAAAAAAGTAAAAGGTTTATAAAATATCCAGAGGATTTCCTCTCTCCAAGAGTTACTATATATGACAAGCATATAACATATTATAATTCATTTAAGACCAAATAATTTCCACCTCAATTCTCTTCTTCTCAACAACTCTAGTATTTTGAATCCACATAGACAACCACACCTTCTTATGAACTCCATTCGTTTTATATTCTAAATAGTAATCATTTTTTTCTTTAAAAATACACACAAAGAAACAACTATCATCATCTAATTTTACCCACATCATTCTTAAATTACTTATATCTAATCTTTGCATCAACTCACTATATAATTGCAAATTATCATAACCATTATTTTCTTGATATATTCTTTTTGAATCATAGATATACATATATTGTTCCACATAATTAGGTAGATGAATCAATACTTTTTTTGTTGTATTCCAATTTTTATTAAAAATTTTTATATTATCTTGAAGGAGCTTCTTCAACATAATATAAAATAACATTTATTCTTTATAAACATTTGCGATTATTAAATACACTTGGATAATTCATAATTTCAAATCCTCTACGAGGCATTCTAGGATATCCAATTATTCCATCATTAGATGGGTTTAACGGCACTATATGAGTAGGTTCTCCACCAGAAGAACCACCTCTTGAACCATCGGTAGAACCACCACCTGATGGCCCTGAGTGTGTTCCATCACTTTTTGGTTTAAGATTATCACCTGAGCCATCAGTCGTAGCAGGTCGTTCTTTAGGAGCAGGTGGAGTAGGTAACGTTGGTTCTTCAGGTAGAGCAGGACGAGCAGGTTCTCCATCTTCATTCTCTTTAGCAATACGAGCATCTTCTGCTTCATTTCGTTCCCGTTCTAATCGTTCCTGTGTAGATTCAACTGTCCCATCTCCAGCAACAGCAACACTAACTTCACCTTCACCTGAATTACCATCTCTTTGTGCTCGTTTAGTTTGTCTATTTTCTAAACTACCATCTCCTACACCAAAATAGCTATTAGCATTAAAATGTGCTGAGTCACTAAATGGAGAAGGATAATCAGTAGGGTTTTGTCCCCTACCAGCTAACATACAAGCCTGTCCGTTTCCAGCATCGCATTCTTTATTATTATTTTCATATTCAACTGCTAATGCTCTTGAATTAGTCCATTTATTTTTTAATTCAGTCGTAGGAAAAGTCAGCCTACCATTTGATTCTGTAGCTAATGCTCTTAATTGTCTTAAATTATTAATTTGGTCTTTGTATTCACTATTTTTTTGTCTTGCTTTAAAATTTCTAGGTGCTGATACACCTCTATTCTCACCACCTCGTTGGTCTCCAGCACTTGGTGCATTATTCCTTCGTGCGGTATTAGAACTATAATCTCCACTCCTTCTCTGTGCTTCAGCATCAGCATCTCTTTGTGCTTGTGTTCTTCCTCGTGGTCTTAATAAACTACCATAATCTGGTCCCGTGGTTGCAATCTCTGTCCCCATTTATATATATATAACAGAACATTTTATTTTTTATTAAGATGATTTATATCCAAAGACGAATGTTGTCCTTTACTCATATGTCTTTTAAAATATTTATTATTGTGATTACCCATTAACCTTAAAGTATCATCAATATTTTTCCTTTTATCCCTCTTTTCTGGAATAGAATCCTCTACCATATCTTTAATCTTATTAGCCTGTGTATATCCTTCTGTTCCTAATATTGTTATTTCAGGAACAGTTAGACTAGCTGTTCCTCTCGCCCCACTATGAACTCCAGCCCCTGAAAAGGGGTCACGATGTCCCTGATTGTGATATGGTGAATATAATTCTTTTAACGACATTTATATATATAAAGATTTTAATTTTATTTAATTTTTCCATAATAGGTTACAAGCGTAATATCCAGCAGTTCCTTTTTTTTTATTTTTACAATCGTGTCTTGCGTGATAAGCATCTCGTTTTGCATCTGCTAATTCATCATCTTCGTCTTTATACATTAAATAATCTTTATAACCCATCGCACCAATAGAAACTTTTTTATCATCTGGTCGTAAAACATCTATTTTTTTACCTTTAGTAGTAGATGGTTTTATCTCCACACCTAATCTTTTGGCTTCCGTAAAATGTTGTTTTCTCAATTTATATTTTCTCATATAAATTAACAAAATATTTTATTTCTGTTTAAGAGCATATGCGTGAGCGTCGGCAAAGCACCCTTTTCCAGCTTTTAAAAACTTTTTCATATCGGCTATGTGTTTAGCAGAATGGTTATGTTTCTTAAATAAATCTTTTTCAACTACAGTTAATTCTCTTGATTTACCTTTAGGTTTTGGGTTACTACCTAATTTATTTCCATATGAGCTTGCTATTTTAGCACAACTAGAACAATCCTTCTTTGGAGGCATATATACTAAACAAATATTTTTATTTAATTATAAAAGTCAGCTTTAAAACACAATAGCATTTCCCAATCGTTATTATCAAACTCTAAAAGAAGACCATCTCCATCAGTTAATTGTATCTCAATATTATTAATATCTCCAGCCTCAATATCAAAAAATAAACTACTACCATCGTGAGGCTCATAAAAAGCCATTGAACCATAAGTTGTATTTTGAACTGGAACTTTTGCTAATAGATTAGAAACGCCACCTTTTTTTTTGCTCTCTCTACAATCCCGAGATAAGTTGCTCCTGATATATACATAAGGAGTCCGTAATGGAGATGCGAGAAAATTACCAGTAACATTTTGAACTGCCGTCCCAGCCCTATCTAAAGCCACCACAGGAACACCTACAAAATCATTTCCGTTTAATGTATAAGGGTGTGTTAATTCTTTGGAAAATCCCATAATTTTATGAGCCGTTCTACCTTCTACAGGGTGACGAGCCGTTAGAGATGCATCACCAAAAAATATCTGGAATCCACCGTCAAGGGTTGTAGCACCAATAGCACTATCATCGCTACTTTTTACTCCAGTTCCACCAAATACAACACCATCAGGAAGACTAATAATAAGATGGTCTAAATCATTATCATCTGTTCCTAAAACACAAGTCATATCAGCACTCAAAATAGCAGTTGTATCAGCAGAATACTGATTTGCAACACCTCCAGCATTTGTTAGAGTATTAGTCGTAGAAGCATTAAGTAATCCAAGAACACGATTGACCTCGTTTTTAATACTAGTTCCACTATTATAATAACCGTGCTGTAGCTGACAAACAGCAAAAACACAGTCCGCTAATGGACTCGTATGAGCTGGTAGAAATTTTAATACAAATCGGTCATTATTTCTGTCTATAGACTTAAAAGTAATGGGTAAATAAGCACTACGTAATCCAACCAATCCTTTACTCCTTAAGCTAATCGGTTTATCTAAATTAAACTGACAGTCATTTACAGTATCGCCACCATCATTAAGTTTTAACGATTGATTGTTTCTATCCTGACTTCTTAAATTAAGAGTTTTTGACTTATACATTTTATATATATATAGAAGATATTTTATTTTATATTTTTAATATGTTTGTTAGGTTTTTTCTAAAACAAGTTTTCTTATCAGGAGCATCTAAAAAAACATAAAAAAAGTCATACTCGTCAGTAATAGCATAATCAAATAGTTTATTAAATTCCTTTTTAGACATCGTATTACTTTGTTCGTCTGCTATTGCCTCTCGTTCTCCCTCGTTATATGTCCTCATAAATATCCAGTTAGGAATATTTACACGGAATTTCTTAGGTAATGCTTTATAAGCCTGTGTTGTAATTGCTACCGAAATCCGCATATGTCTCCCACGAAAAGCCAATTGATTAAGAATACCTCCTAATTTTTGTGTATTAAATCCTTCGCAAGAAATACAATCATCAAATACTAATAAATGTCTTGATAGATATTTTTGTCTTAAAGTTCCCTTGTCAAATTTCTTTTTCTCTAACATTTGTGACTTCATTAAATCCTCTATAAATTTTACATCTATATTATCGTGATAACAGTCTTCATCTATCCCCGTAGCCAGTGGTCCTATAGTAGGGTCCTGTTCCCACGTGGGTGAGAATATATTTATAGAATCGTAACAACCAGCATAATGCTTTATTAAATTATATGTAACAACGCTCTTACCAGTATTCCTCCCTCCAGAAATCGCACACATAAAGCCCTTTTGAGGCGATGGTAATGTGTTAGCGTCAAACGATTCAGGTAGTGGTCCTGTATCTTTCCAAGGTAATTTAACATCAGGAGGTTTTATGTCATATTTACTCATTTATATATACAAAGATATTATTTCTAATCTACTTCTTCCATCAATTCATAAAGTTCTATATCATTTGCATTAAATCCAAACCAATAATATTGATTTTTATCATTACTATTTGTTTCCTTATCAGTCATAGTAACATCATAATCGTGATTATAATCACATACTTCTATGTATTGAGTAAATAAGTAATTTCCCATATACTAAATACAAATATTATTTAATAAGATTTATTAGAACCCCATAAAGCATTCATTCTATCTCTACCTCTTCTTCCTGCTGTTGGGTCTTTCCTATTAGGCTGGTTGTCGTATGTATTATACTCCAAGTTAGTAGGCTGGATAGTTTTAGTAGGTTTAGGCTTAAGTCTAGGATTAGGTTCGGGTGCTGTTGTATCAGGTATATTATCAACAACTTCTGTAACATTTTCTTCTACAATAGGTTCAGGTTTTATTTCTGCTTTTGATTTATATTCTTGAACTTCTTGTTTAGATTTTTCTTTAAGCTCCTTTTTCTTATCTTCTTTAAGCTGTTTCCTTATAGCAAAATTCTCCATCTTCTTAACACGAGCATTTTCCAGTGCTAATTTCTGTTTTTCTGTTGGTTCTCTCTTCTTCTTGACAGGTGGTTTAGACAATTCATAAAGTTTATTTTCCATCTCATCAAATCTCTTTAAGAGAATACTGGAAATATCATTGCCCGCAATATCTACAGTTGGTTTAATTTCTTCTAAAGTTATATTGTTTTCTTCAATATCTGTCATATATATATATACAATATATTTTAATTATTGTTTAATTGAATTTTACAATATAAACATCTTTAGATTCTTCTTCATTTTTAACATCTTCAGGTTTTAACACTTTACCACTTAAGTAATTAAGGAAAAGTGGTTCTCTATCCAAATTTGTATATTTATTACATATCATTCTTAAGGTTTTATTCTCAGCCTTCATTTTTGAATAGTAATTTATTTTAGGCATTTATATATAATTGCGATTAAAATTTTAAATAATAAATGTTTTAAATTAAAAATAAAATATCATTAAGATATATAAAAAGATGGAATCCCTTGCAGAAATCCCCCCTTCCAAACTTCGCTTTGATGACCCATTTAAAAGTGTGATGTCTTCGCAAAAGATAGTCTCGGTAAAGCCTACGTCAGGTCAGTCTATTGTCGGTGCTAGTTCAAGTGATTCTATTACTTTTAAACTTCCTAGTGCTGGAGTCCTAGATTGTGCTTCTATGTATATTAAATACGCTGTAACCCCTGTTGTAACTGCTGGTTCTGGCTCTGGCTCTATTCCTTGTGTTGGTGTTGTAGCCGACGAATTCTCGCCTGATTCTTCTATTTTCCAGCGTATGAAGGTTTTTTCAAGCGACGGAACGCAGGTCAGTGACACCGCTCACTATAACACTTATTGTTCCGTTATGAACCGCCTTAAGAAATCTCGTGATGAGGCTGAATCTCGTGGTTCTATTATTAGTGGAAACGGTATGGCCGAAGGTGAATCGGTAAGTGATACTGGAGCATTATTTGCTAATGATTTTAATTACACGCACCACACTGGTGTATCCAATGCTACTGACCTTCTTATTAAAAAACTGGATGGTTGTGAGCGTAATGCTCGTCTCTTGTCGCAGTTTCATCAAGGACAGGCTGGGGCTGGTGGAGTTCGTTCGGCTTCGGCTAAAGTTATGTGTCACAAAATTCAGTCTGGTCTTCTTGATAATGAAACAGGTCACCTTCTCCCCACTTTTGCAATGGGTAGTGGTTACCAGCTAACTCTTGATTTAGCTTCTCCTAATGTCGCATTCCGTGGTGTAGGCTCTAATGCCGAGGGCAAACTAGGTGCAGTAGATGCCGTCCATACTGACGCAGTTATTTCCTACAATGTGTCTAATATAGAGCTTGTTTGTTGCTTAAATTTTTATGACGCATCCGCATTTTCTACAATCAATGATTTATTGTGCGATGGAATAAAATTAGCTCACCCTCGTGTTAAGACGCAGGAAAATACTATTACGGCTCAGTCTGGTAATTACCAGCTTGCGGAACACGGTCGGTCTATCAATTACCTTGTAGCAGGTATGAGGGTTTCGGCAAATCTTGGAAAACACAACAAGACTGAAAATGACTTCGTTTGGAGGAATTCTGGTGCTTATCTTGAGAATTTCCAGTGTCAGGTCGGCACACAGATTATTCCTTCACAGAGTGTCGTTTATGGGGCTCAGTCATTCCTAGAGCTTGAACGGGCGATTGATGGAAAGGGTGAAGGTAAAATGATTGGTAATCAGGTCAATGCCTCCAACTACTGGAAAAGCGAAACGCAGGGCGAAAAAACTGCTGGTAGTGCTCTATTCGGTGTCAATTTTAAATCTCAGCCTCAAATGAAGGATGTGCTTAGTGGTCTCAGTTCCAGCTCAGGGTCAATACCGTTATCTTTACAGCTTCAGCTAAATCAAGCTCCAGATGTTGCATCTACTCTTTTCACAATTGTAGGTGCTTCGCAGGTGACTGAACTGCTCCACGATGGCTCGTGTGTAATTTCTCGTTAAGTGTTTAGGATTAAAAAAATATTAAATTTTTATTTATAATATTATCTATACTATAAATAAAGATGGGTTGGTGGTTAATAGGTGCTGAGGTTATCTTAGTGACAACGGCATTCGGTGCTTGTTGTGGTGGATTAATTTCTGTATGGTGTCAAAATCAAAGAAAAAGTCGTTGTTCTACATTTAACTGCTGTTGTGGTCTTATTAGTTGTGTTAGACAAATAGAAAGTGATGAATTAATGTTAGCAGAAGAGGCGATGGAAAATCAGGCTAAAGTTAAGGCTCAACCTCCTCCAGCCCCTGCTCCAAGTCGTGAGCCTGTTTCTCAAGAAACTCCTGTTTCAACACAGATTTAATGCAGAGAGAGGCTTTTTGGTGTCGTTTTAGATTTGTTTTATTCATATTCTTACCACAAATAGGACAATCTACTTTTATAAGAAATTTATCTTTATTTTTTAGATAATATTCATTTGCTGATTGTTTTAATTTATCTAAATTGTTCTCTCTGTATTGTCTAAAATAGTCACCTTGGTCTTTTTTAACTTTGCCTTTTAACATTTGAGATTTAATTTCTTCATATCTTACTAAATCAATTGTGGCGTTCATTATATATAGTATAATGATATTATTTTTTTAAATCAAATTTTTTTTATTATAAATCATAATAATAAAAAGTATTTTAAGTAGTCATCCAACGGTCAAACATATTACAAGATTGACATAAAATTTGACGAAACTCACCTGTTACGTGACAATGGTCTAGGCATCTATCTTTTGTTCCATTAAATACTTTATCGCAATGCCAACAATTCGTTTCATTAATATAAACACTATCATATAAAAAATCCAAATCTCCTTTAATTCCCCTAAACTTCCATAAACCTATAATATTAGATTTTCTACCTTCAGGTGTTTTACCATATTCTTTCCGTTTTTTTGCATCGTAAATATAAGTCATTATTATATATATAATCAATATAATAATTCCTTAAATCATCTTTTAATAAAAATTATTAGTAGAATGAAATTCGCTAAATGGATTATGAATAAAAGCAGATGGAGATTTATTAAATACTTTATGATTTCTTGCATTACTTGGTCTATAAATAGGGTCTTTATCAAATGAATATATCATCTCTGCTTTTGGATTTATATTAAACCCTGCGTGTGCGAAACCAACTGCTCGTGGGCTGTCAAATTTATTCATAATATTATTAATATGGTAACTTCCTAAACTGTGACCTGTTAGTATTAATTCTCTTGATTTATCTCTATGATTCTTTTGTATAAAACTAACTATTTGTTTTTCTTTTCTTGCTATTGTTGGGTGTTCTATTAAATTTCTAATACTATCTTGTATTACTAAAATGCCGTCCATAAGTAGGTCATCGTTATCAGCCGTTCCACGAACCACAAATATATCTTTATTTCCTTCTGTATAAAATGATACTTTTTGTGCCTGTAAAGTATTTTTTAATGGTAATACGTTACCTTTGATTAAACCACCTGTGGCTAAACTTGTTACTAAATTCATTTCTAAAGATTTTTCATATTTATATACTTTATTATCTATTTGTATATCTTCTTTTACACCATTATATGTTTCATCAATTAATAAGGCTAAATCTTTGTGTTCTTCATTAATTACATATTTATTTAATCCTTTATTTATTTGCCTCCCATCTTGTCTAACGAATCTTGGACTGTTCTCGGTATTCTCCCCTCCTTTAATGCTGTCCTCTCGTTGTTCGTCAATATTCTGCCGTAGGTCTTCTGGTCGTATGAGTTTTTCAACGCTATCGTAGAGTCTGCGGTCGGTCTTGGTGTAGAGTAAATTTGTGCTAATTCCTGAACCCTGTTCCTTGACCTCAATAATGCGTCGCCTGTCGTCTCCCCTGCCTTCACTGTCAAATCGCTGGCTCCCGCCTCGCTCGGTGGGGTCTCCTTTGGACTGAATTCCTTCATCTCCCCCTTGCCCTGTCTCCTCGCCTCCATCAATAGATTGTATTCGTTCAATTCCTCCTCCATCTCCTCGGCTGGTAGGTCCGTCTTTACTCTCATACTGTCCTCCGTCTGTGAGCTGGCTGTCTGGGGGGCTACCCTGAGACCGTTTAAAGATGCAGTGGCTTCAATTACATCTCTTAAGTTTTCTCTGGCTTCCATACCATCGCTTCCAATTCCAATAATAGGATTATTAAGAGGGTCTTGAATTTTACAAGTAGGTGGATATTTATGACATACTTTTTTACGAGGAGGACAAGCACTAGGACAACCAAAACCAGTAGGAACACCAGTCATAACATCAAATTGAGCTCCATACTGCTGACTTTTATAAAGAGCTTCTTTGGTTACTTGGTCTTGGAATGGTGCATAACCTTGACGAATTTGCTGTATAAGAGCCTCTGTATCCACAATCTTAATATCTCTATAAGTATTATAAAGTGCTCCTACATTACCATCACCCTTTATATTTAATCCAATAATTGATGGTTCAACATTACTAGTTCCATCGTGTAAAGTGCTTGTTTTTGCTTTACATTTCTTTGTAATTAAACATTTTGGAGCTAATGGGTCACACGCGTGTTGTTTATAAATATTTACTAATTTACGAGCATCGTCCATCATATTTCCTACATTTTTCGTTAAACTATTCCCGACCTCATCTACTGAATAAGCTTTTAAAACTCCTACTCCACAGGCTTCTTTTTTTTGCTGGGCTAATCGCTCTTTACGAGATACACATTTCTTGTCAATTGGCTTAACATATTCAAGCTCTCCCAACTGAACTGAGTATTGTTGTCTTCTTAACATTTATTATATATAAAGATAATATTATAATATTAAATCTTAAATTTTAATATCTGTATATATTAAATGTCAGGATTTTCACAAATCTCACTAAATCAACGGATACAAGGAAATAACAAGTTTCTTGAGTTACAGTCTGTAAATTTAGACCACTTTACTTTTAATAATAATGCTGTATTAAGTTTGGCTGACGACATAACCCTCAATGGAGATTTACAAATGAATGGCTCATTACAGATAGGGGGCTCATTATCTCTTGGAACTGGGTCAAATTTAGAAAGTGCTACTTATACTGCTACTACTAAATTAACAACTCCTATAATTCAATTCGCAGATAATAATGCTAATGGATTAGTAATTGAGACTGCTGATGGTGCGGATTATATTGTTTTTAAAAGCACAGATGGTAGCGAACAGGTTCAAATAAAAAAAACAACTTTTACAGATGGTAATAGTGTTATTCTTGGAACTAATGGTTCTCGTGGAATATTACAATATGCAAATATTAAGAATTCTACGATTGATAATACTAATAGTATAAGTGCTAATACATCTGGTTCTTCTGCTTCTTGTTCTGGAAATAGTGCTACGGCTACATTAGCTTCTAGTGCTACTCTATTACAGAATGCTAGATTGATAGGTGGAGTATCATTTAATGGGGGTGCTAATATTGATTTAGCTGGGGTAAATACAAATCAAACAAATGCGTTATTGACTTGGGCTGGGTCTTGTGGAAGGTGGGCTTCTGCGAGAACAACATCGTTTTTAGATGTAGATAATAATACAATTGGGTCGGTATCATTAAGTGGGGCGGGTGCTACGACCTGTGTTTTACAGACTCCGTTCTTAGACCAAAGCAATAGTTCGGCTCATAAACTACATCTCATCAATGCCGTTTCAGGTCATACTTCAAATACTTTACAGCACCAAATACGATTTGAAAACGAGCATATGAGTGGTATGAACCAAAGTGAGAATTTAATCCAAAAATGGGTAGTTAATCGTAATTCTACATCTATGTTAATCTACGACATCACTAGTAGTAATACTTTTCAAACTACTGAATATCTTTATGATAGTGCTGGTGACTGTCCTAGGATTAATAATTTACAATTTAATAAAGATAGTTCCACAGGGACATTTTTATCTTTACACAGAAATCCAACAAGTCAATACGACACCTCGGTAGAACAACGGCAATTACCAAATGGAATTAAATTCATTTCAGGAGGTGAATATGCTGGTAGTAATTTATCAGGATTACAAGGCGGGGTAGAATCAAATTATCATACTGAAGAGGTGGGTAGAACGAAATTATATGCGTCGTATGTAGATGGGACTGTAAAAGAGGCTTCACTATTAGTAGCAAAAGATTTATTAACCCTCACTAATATGCCGTCTGTAAATATTGATGATAATCT
>Ga0180120_10001522_pt1 | contig 11816 bp, 10 predicted proteins | sample CPBDNA_3_FD_129677 | JGI IMG/M metagenome (GOLD analysis project Ga0180120, IMG submission 129677) | Freshwater to marine salinity gradient microbial communities from Chesapeake Bay, USA - CPBay_Spr_31_0.2_DNA (version 2) (version 2) | ecosystem: Environmental > Aquatic > Marine > Coastal ... | reverse complement strand
TTCTTCGTGGTCATTCGTCATCTCCTTCGAGAACGTCTTCCAGTTTCTTGTCGTGTAGCGTTGTGATTAAACGCATGGCATGTAGGTCACTAGGTGCATGGTCAAACACTGCTTCAATGGCACAAGCCATTGCACCGTATACAACTGGAAGAGCTATGTCAGTTTCTTCCAGCAACATATTGATTTCAGTGGATAAAATCTCCACCACATTCTCCACATTTATGGAGACATCGGCTATGATTTCTTTTTTTGTAGGGGCCATTGGCTTCCTTTCCATGAGGTTTCTAAGAGAACCATCTTAGTCTCTCATATAAGAGAGACTAAGTGGTATCTCTAAGGGTTGCGAGGCTAACCGTGGCCCCGCACGTGCCTATTGAGCGGCAAACCTATTCGTCACTGTTCAACTCATCAAGGTAGTCATCCGTTACAAAGTAACGAACATCGGCCTCAGTTGTAAACGCATCGCGTTTTTCTAGGGATTCAGCAATCAACTTATTAAGTTGTAGGCGCTGCTCAACGGAGAGCACCTGCGGTTGGTTCTGAAGCCCATCTCTGGGCCCAACATCAGTAATCACAACTGTTTCAGACATTATTTAATAATCCCTTGATCTTTCATCTGTTGTATTTGCTTTACGCTTAAATTGAGCAATTGGGTCATCACCTCGTCGGTGTGCTGCCCCAGTGTCGGCGCGGCAGTAAATACCTCATCACTGCTGCGGGATAACTTAATCGGATTACCCGGCCCCTTAGTAGAATTGCCATTGGGGTGTTTTAAGTCCACTACCATATTGCGGTGAAGCACCTGAGTATCTGCCAAAGCCTGACTCAGGGTATTAACCGGTGCACAGGGAATTCGCTGAGCTTCAAACAGCGCCAACCAATAGGCACAACTATTAAAGCTCAACAACTCATTGAGCCGGGCATTGATCATGTCGCGGTCTTCCCAGCGACCAGGTTGAGTATCATATTTGGTATTTTCAAACTCAGCGCAATTAAGCACCCCTTTGAGATTGGTCCAGAAATTATCCGTAATCACCGCAATAACAATCGATCCGTCGGAGCAACGGAAAGTGTTATAGGGCACATGAACAAAGTGGCTATTGCCTATGGGATAGGGATCCTCCTCTGAAAGAAAGTGCATGGTCGCCATATAGTTGAGCATTGAAATCTGACAATCCAACATAGAAATATCCACATGCTGGCCCAAGCCACTGCGCTCACGTTCATACAGCGCCGCCAAAATCCCCATCACTCCAAACATGCCACCGCCGAGATCGCCTATAGGAATACCAGCACGCACCATGGACTCGGGGCCAGCTCCCGTAATCGACATGCCACCTCCCATGGCCTGAGCAACCTGATCAAAAGCGGGACGCTTGCTACCAGGACCCTCAGAACCAAAGCCGGATACTGTACAGGTGATAATACGAGGATTGACTTCGCTCAATGAGGTGTAATCAATTCCCAGACGTTCAGGTACCCCAGCGCCAAAATTACTGATCACAATATCCACATTGCTCACCAGATCTTTAAATAGCGCTAAACCGTCTTCGGTCTTTAGGTCTACCGCAACACTCTTCTTATTGCGGTTTAGGGTAATGTAGTAGGCCCCCATTCCATCGAGCGAATTACTCGGATCTGTGGCCAAGAGCTTGCGCGTACCCTCTCCGGTCAAAGGCTCGACTTTAATAGTCTCCGCACCCAAATCAGCGAGAATCATACTGCCGTAGGGTCCAGACAACATATGGGTAAGGTCAAGTACGCGGACACCGCTTAAGGGCCGACTCATAAAATCTCCTGGTTAGTAGACCCCTTGACGAAAATACCGTCGCAAAGGAATCTAGTTTTACGGATAATCAGTAAATCGAATTAAGGTTGACGTTATTTTACCAGCGCCCTCAACCAAAGGCTTTTACTGTCGATAATTGACCTACAGGGGAAATCCTCGTATAACCGGTGGGCTAAAATGTTTTTGATATATGGCATAATGTTATACCAATAGGATAATAGCAACTCTATCTTTTTTTAGGTACGGCTTTAAGGTACTTTCCGCTACTCAGCAAGGCAGACATTATGAGCAACACTCCAGGCCCAACCCTGTTTACTCGCACTCTGCGCCGCCATGTTTCTGCCGATCATCCAGTACCGCTCTATTACCAACTGTATAGTCTAATCAAAAATTTTATACTCGACGGTTCTCTTCACCACAGCGACAAACTGCCTAGTGAACAGGAACTGGCGGAATTATTTGATGTGTCACGGATTACCGCCAAACGCGCGGTCAATGAGCTCGCCGCCGAACATTTGGTTGAACGAGCCCGTGGCAAAGGCACACACGTTATCTACAAATACTCACCAAAGCCGGTTAAGGCGCCGATGATCGGCGTGCTCGAGGAGATCGAGAGTATTGCCGAAGACTCCACTGCCACCGTTCTCGAATGCGCTCTGATCAAACCGCCACAAACTATTGGCACAGACTTTGGCATCAAGCCCGGCGACACTCTGCTCCATTTAGTTAGGACTCGAGAAAGAGCTGGCGGCGTATTTGGCTATTTCGACAGTTGGACCGCCGACGTTCAGCTACCTAAGAGTAACGATATATTTATCAATGAGTCGCGGCATAAATACTTCCGTGAAAGCGGAGTACATTTCAGCCATGTTACTCAGACTATCGGCGCTATCGCCGCCTGCCCCACTCTTGCCAAGCAACTCGATGTTGAAGTGGGTGCCCCACTACTGAGCTTAGTGCGACGCTCCTTCCGCCAAAATGGCGAGCAGGAAGAACTGGTCGACTACCTCAATGCATTCTTTAATACCGAGCTATTTCAGTATCAGATGGATCTCAAGCTCGATTAAAACTCAGTAATCCGCAGCGCTGAAGACTTACAAATCATCTCCTTTCATACAGCTCTTGAAGTTTACGTTGACGTAAACGTTAGATGATAATTATACTAACGGCTGTTTAGTCATTGAGATCGGATTTTGTAATGGTCAAAGCAGCACAGCAAAACAGCGGCCCTGATATCAGCATTGAATACAGTATTTCGCAGCTGTCAAAAGAGTTTGATGTCACCACACGAAGCATCCGTCACTATGAAGATCTCGATCTGCTCTCCCCCGCCCGCCTTGGCCAAACCCGTATTTATTCGCAGGCCGATCGCACTCGACTGCGACTTATTTTGCGCGGCAAGCGTCTCGGGCTGTCTCTAGAAGACTCTCGAGAAATTATCGATATGTATGAACCGGGTAAAACCAATGTCGACCAGCTGAAAAAACTGATCGATGCGATTCAACTTCAGCGCAGCAAACTCAATCAACAGCTCGACGATATCAGCAAACTTTTAAAAGACCTTAATCAGGCCGAAGCAGACTGCATCGACGCCCTTAAAACCAATGGAAGCCAATAAGCCATGAACACCATTTATCCCAGTTTGAATTTTAATCTTGGTGAAGATATCGACATGTTGCGCGATAGCGTTTTTCAATTTTGCCAGACCGAAATTGCACCCCGAGCTGCTGAGATTGATCAGAGCAACGAATTCCCCATGGACCTGTGGCGCAAATTCGGCGATATGGGACTGCTGGGCATTACGGTGGACGAAGAGTACGGCGGGTCAGGCATGGGCTATCTGGCGCACTCTGTAGCCATGGAAGAGATATCGAGAGCTTCGGCTTCAGTGGGTCTTTCCTACGGTGCTCACTCCAACCTCTGCCTCAATCAGCTGGCAAAAAATGGCAGCCACGAGCAGAAACTCAAATATCTACCCAAGCTTTGTTCCGGCGACCATATCGGCGCCCTGGCCATGAGCGAACCCAACGCTGGGTCCGATGTAGTCAGCATGAAACTTAGCGCCACTAAACAGGGCGATCACTATCTGCTGAACGGCAATAAGATGTGGATCACCAATGGTCCAGATGCCCACACCTATATTATCTACGCAAAAACCGATACCAGTGCAGGCTCGAAAGGTATTACCGCCTTTATCGTCGAGCGCGATTTCCCCGGCTTTTCACGCCATCAAAAACTCGACAAACTCGGCATGCGCGGCTCCAATACCTGTGAGCTCGTCTTCCAAGACTGCGCCGTGCCAGCAGAAAATATTCTCGGCGGCGAAGGCTGCGGTGTCGCCGTTCTTATGTCCGGCCTAGATTATGAGCGCACCGTTTTATCCGGTGGCCCAGTGGGTATTATGCAGGCCTGTCTCGATGTAGTACTGCCCTATATTCACGAGCGCAGTCAGTTTGGCCAGGCGATTGGTGAGTTTCAGCTAATGCAGGGCAAAATCGCCGATATGTACGCCGATTTAAATGCCTCTCGAGCCTATCTTTATGCCGTTGCCAGGGCCTGTGATCTGGCTCAAGACTCGCGTAAAGACGCCGCCGCAGTGATCCTCTTTACCGCCGAAAAAGCTACTCAAATGGCCCTGCAAACTATCCAGGCCCTAGGCGGCAATGGCTACACTAACGAATATCCCGCGGGGCGCTTACTGCGCGACGCCAAACTCTATGAAATTGGTGCCGGCACATCTGAAGTGCGACGCATGTTGATTGGCCGTGAGTTGTTTAACCAGAGCTAAAACTGGGCAACCAATAAGCTCGTTAAAAATAGTGCGGAGCCAACAAGGAAAAACTTATGCCGATTATCAAAACAAAGATCAATAACAAGAGCGCGGACTTTATTGCCAACGCCGCAGCCATGCAGGCTCAGGTCGAGGACCTTAACAACACATTGGCAGGCGTTCGCCAAGGGGGCGGTGAAAAAGCCTGCGCACGACATATGGCACGAGGTAAATTGCTCCCCCGAGAACGGGTCCAAGCACTGTTAGATCCTGGCTCACCCTTCTTGGAACTCTCCGCCCTGGCCGCTCATGAGGTTTACGCTGAGTCTGTTCCAGCAGCCGGCATTATTACCGGCATAGGTCGTGTTAGCGGACAGGAATGCGTTGTTGTGGCCAATGACGCCACGGTTAAAGGTGGCAGTTATTATCCCCTGACGGTGAAAAAACATCTTCGCGCTCAGGCCATAGCCGCAGAAAATAATCTGCCCTGTATTTATCTCGTGGATTCCGGCGGCGCCAACCTGCCCCGTCAGGATGAAGTTTTCCCCGACCGTGAACATTTCGGCCGCATCTTCTTTAACCAAGCCAATATGTCAGCACAGAATATTCCGCAAATTGCTGCCGTTATGGGATCCTGCACTGCCGGCGGTGCCTATGTGCCCGCCATGGCTGACGAATCTATTATCGTCAAAGATCAGGGCACCATTTTTCTCGCTGGCCCGCCTCTCGTTAAAGCCGCCACCGGTGAGGTGGTCACGGCAGAAGAACTCGGCGGCGCCGATGTTCACTGCCGCACCTCTGGCGTAGCCGACCACCTAGCCAACAATGAGCATCATGCCCTTGTGCTAGCGCGCAACGCAGTGGCAAGACTAAACCGCGTTAAGCCAGTTAATGGCGATCTTAAAGACGCGGTGGAACCCATTTATAACAGCACAGAAATTGGCGGCGTAGTGCCCAGTGATTCACGCAAGTCTTACGATGTTCGCGAGATTATTGCTCGGGTAGTCGACGGCTCTGATTTTGATGAATTTAAAGCACTTTACGGCACCACCCTAGTCTGTGGTTTCGCCCGAATATTTGGCTACCCGGTGGGCATAGTGGCTAATAACGGCATTCTCTTTGGCGAGTCGGCACAGAAAGGCGCGCACTTTATTGAGCTCTGCGCCCAGCGCAAAATCCCTCTGGTATTCCTGCAAAATATCACCGGCTTTATGGTCGGCAAGCAATATGAAAATAATGGCATTGCCAAACATGGCGCCAAGATGGTCACCGCTGTCGCCACCGCCAATGTGCCCAAATTTACCGTTCTGATTGGCGGTTCTTTTGGCGCGGGTAACTACGGTATGTGCGGTCGCGCCTATGATCCAAGGTTTATGTTTATGTGGCCCAATGCACGTATTTCAGTAATGGGTGGCGAGCAGGCAGCTGGAGTCTTGGCTCAGGTGACTCGCGATAAAAATGAGCGGGACGGCATTGACTGGAGTGCGGAGGAAGAAGCTCAATTCAAGCAGCCGATTATGGATAACTATGAGCATCAGGGGCATCCCTACTATGCCTCTGCAAGACTCTGGGACGATGGTGTGATTGATCCTGCGGATACTAGGATGGTGTTGGGTTTGTCGATTTCGGCGAGCCACAATCGGGTTATAGAAGAGACTAAATTTGGAGTCTTTAGAATGTGATATTCGCCTGCGGCGAATATCATCCTGAGAGAGCATAGCGAACCGAAGGATCTCATCCAGAGAGCATAGCGAACCAAAGAACCTCATACAGAATTGCAGACCAAGACAAAAACGGACTATAACCAGCAATAAATGGACAAAGAAATGTTTACCAAAATACTAATTGCCAACCGCGGTGAAATCGCCTGCCGAATCATTCAAACTGCGAAAAAAATGGGTGTTAAAACCGTTGCCGTATTCAGCGAAGCCGACCGCAATTCACTGCATGTTAGCCTCGCTGACGAAGCCATCCATATAGGTCCATCCCCCTCCACCGAATCCTATTTGGTTATCGACAATATTATTCGCGCCGCTCTTAGCAGCGGCGCCCAGGCAATCCATCCAGGCTATGGTTTTCTCTCAGAAAACGCCGACTTCTGCCGCCAGTGCGACGCCAATAATCTCATTTTTATAGGCCCCCCAGTCGAGGCAATCTTGGCCATGGGCTCCAAATCCGCCGCAAAAAACATTATGGCAAAAGCCAATGTACCGCTGGTTCCCGGCTATCACGGCGGCGACCAAAACCCTGCCACTCTCAAGCAGTCCGCAGATGATATGGGCTACCCAGTACTGCTCAAAGCCGCCGCCGGTGGCGGTGGTAAAGGTATGCGCGCGGTCTACCATTCAAGCGAATTTGATCAGGCCCTAGCTGCCGCCAAGCGCGAGGCCAAAAACAGCTTTAACGATGAGATTATGCTGGTGGAAAAATATCTCCAGCAACCTCGACATGTGGAAATTCAAATATTCTGCGACCAACACAATAATGCCGTACACCTATTCGAACGCGACTGTTCCCTGCAACGTCGCCACCAAAAAGTAATCGAAGAAGCGCCGGCACCGGGCATGACCGAAGAGTTGCGCCAGCGCATGGGTGCAGCAGCAATTCGCGCCGCCACTGCGATCGATTATCAAGGCGCCGGCACCGTCGAGTTTTTACTCGATAGCAACGCCGAGTTCTTCTTTATGGAGATGAACACCCGCCTCCAAGTAGAACACCCAGTCACTGAAATGATCAGTGGCCAAGACCTAGTAGAATGGCAGCTGCGGGTCGCCAATGGCGAACCCCTACCCTGCACCCAAGATCAGCTAACACTCAAAGGCCATGCTTTCGAAGCACGGATTTATGCCGAAGATCCAGAGCACGACTTTCTGCCCTCCACCGGCCAGTTAACCGAACTGCGATCACCATTGGAAACAAACAATGTGCGCATCGACAGCGGTGTGGTTGAAGGAGACGAAGTCTCAGTATTCTACGACCCCATGATCGCCAAACTAGTGGTATGGGACTTAGACCGAGAACGTGCCCTTCAACACCTAACTCGTGCCCTGAGCGACTATAAAATCTCCGGCGTCACTACCAATATTCCATTTCTCTACAACCTCGCCAGCAGCCAAGCCTTTCGCAACGGCGATGTAAATACCGGTTTTATCGAAGAACATGACGATGAGATATTCCATCGCCGCCAAGAGGATCTCGACTACGCCGCGCCATTGGCCGCGCAGGCTATTCTGATCGCACGAGAAGAGTCTGCCCGAGACCTAGCCGAACAATCCAACGAACCCAACTCCCCTTGGCACCTAGTTAATCATTGGCGTGTCAGCAACAACAGCCCACAAAGACTAAACGTCACCATCGGCACAGAACAGGTTAAAGTGATTACAGAGAATTCAGCCCTACCCACCAATAAAAAAGCCGTAAACGACGCAACCGGGTTTAATCTATTTACCCCAAATGGTGTCTTTCACTGCGCCGAAACTCAACCTGATTTGGGTCTAGACCAAGACCAGGACAGCAGTGGCAATCTAGCCGCACCGATGAACGGCACAGTAGTCACTCTGCTAGTAGACCCTGGAATACCGGTTACCAAAGGCGAAACCCTAATGGTTATGGAAGCGATGAAAATGGAACACAGCATCGCCGCCCCCAGCGACGGCAAAGTCAGTGAGTTCTTTTATCAACCCGGCGAGTTGGTGGATGGCGGTGCTGAGTTATTAGCATTCGAACACGCAGAGACCTAAATACACTCACTAAAAACTTCGCCTGCAGGTTTGCCAAACAGTTGGCACTGCAGGCCAGTAAGCTATACTACCGCCTTCTCAACACCATCCGGAGTAGGCTCCTTGACCGCGTTTCGTCCATGTATAGATCTTCACCAAGGGCAGGTAAAACAGATTATCGGCGGCAGTCTCAATGACTCCGGTGCTGAGACCAACTTCGTCAGTTCACATAATGCAGCCTACTATGCCAATCTCTATCGCCAACTAGGTCTAACCGGCGGCCATGTAATTGCTTTGGGCCCAAACAATCAGCAGCAAGTTCTCGAAGCCTTAACAGCCTATCCCAAGGGTATGCAGTTTGGTGGTGGCGTCAATCTCGACAACGCAGCAGGCTATCTAGAGGCCGGTGCCTCAGAGATTATTGTCACCTCCTATCTATTTGAGAACGGCGACTTTTCCTGGTCCCGTCTGGAGAAAATAAAAGCCGAGGTCGGCGCGGACAAGTTAGTGCTAGATCTAAGCTGTCGCAAAACTCAAGACGGCTGGATGATCGCCACCGATCGCTGGCAGACCATTACCAATATGCAGATCAATCAACACACTATCGCCGAACTGGAAAGCCACTGCGTCGAGTTTTTAATTCACGCAGCAGATGTGGAAGGACTTCAGGCAGGAATCGATAGCGAGCTAGTTAGCTTACTGGGCAACTGCTGCACAATACCCACCACCTATGCCGGTGGCGCCCGCTCCCTCGCCGACCTAGAACTAGTGCAATCACTCTCCAATGGCAAAGTCGACCTCACCATTGGCAGCGCGCTCGATATCTTTGGGGGCTCTGGTGTAACACTTGAAGAATGCGTGCACTGGAATCAACAGCCCTGAGCGAGTAAACAGCCCTGAGCGAGTCCACAGCCCCGAACACACAAACCTGTCATCCTGAGAGAGCGTAGCGAACCGAAGGAGCTCATGCAGGATTGCAGCCTAAAGCAAAGAACGCAGTAAGCCAGCGAGATCCTTCGACTGCGCTCAGGATGACAAGAGAGGTAGTCACAATCACAGAGCAGACTACAAGGTAGTACCGCAATAATCCCGATAGACCCCAGCCCTGCCTTTGCGATCAATCAGGGCCCGTTTATGGGTGACATTATTTTCAGATTAAGAGAGCGCGTGTCTGAGCGACAGCGAGTTGTGCGAACGCTGAAAATAATGTCATTCATGGGACCGATCGCAAAGGCAGGGCTGGGGTCTATGCCCACGCGACTTTGCTGCCAACACCTGACAAAAGATCCCTCGTCGCTACGCTCTGTCGGGATGACAATAGTCATGTTAGGAGCCAGTAAACAGCCCTGAGCCAATTAAACTCCCCAACCTCATTAACTCACTTCTCCAGCTTATTACGAATCCTCTTCACCAGCATCAGCGCGCCAGTAAAAATAAACGGCGTTATAATCGCCAACGCCATAGTCTTAGAGATTAACAAATACTGCTCAATCGGCAACGGTGCAAGCAACAGCTTAATCAAATTCATACTGTAGTACGTCATAGCCACCACCGACAAACCCTCAACCGTCTGCTGCAACCGCAACTGCAAGGCACTACGCTTATCCATAGAAGCCAGCAGCCGCTGATTCTGTAATTCCAATGACAGCTGCAATCGAGAATTCAGCAACTCCGTCGTTCGACTAATCCGTTTCGACAAATCCTCTTTGCGCTTAACCACTGACATACAAGTGTGAAACGCCGGAATAAACCGCCGTACATGAAACTGCTTCAAGGTACGAATGGTCGGCAACTTCTGTTCACGCAACATATCCAAACGACTTTCAGTCAAACTAAAATATGCCTGAGTCGCAGAAAAACGAAAATTGTGATCAGCAACCAACTTCTCCAACTGCGTCGCCTCTTCAATCAACTCAGTCATCAAATTTTGTTCATCTGCTACAGTCTCCAGCAGATTAAGTTTGGCATTGGTCGCAACCAACTGCCCTTCAAGCTTAGTGACTGCCGGCATCAATTCACGGGCTATAGGCAGTGCCAATAGCGTCATAGATCGATAAGCCGCAATCTCCAGCAAATTGCGAACCGCCCTGCCCGCCTGAAGCGCATCTATACCTTCATCCACAACCAAAGTGCGAATAAAGCCATCAGCATCGTGCTGCACCGAAGTCCACACAGTGGCCAAGCCATCGTAAATTTTGCTGCCAACCAAACGGTTGCCCTCAAAATACGCTTGCAACTCTTGAGAACTCATCGATGTCGGACGCAAGTCAATATGGTTCGCCGCAATCACTTCGCCAGATAAAGCCTCCAGCCAAGCAGAATCAATTAATGAAAATAGATTGCGGCATAATTCGCTCTCTGACTGATGCTGACAAATTACCGTGTAAGTCGAAAATTCATTATGCCGTTCCCAGCGAAAATCAAATTCTTTAAAACTCTGGTAATAACAGCTTTCACCCTCTAATGGCGGTGCAACACCGTGCTGGCTAGCGAGTTCGGTAAGTCGATCAATTTCTGACTGGCGATCGCCAGGATTGAGCAGCACCAGGCTTGAAACCTGAGCCGGTAACTGCACCACCGGAAAGGTACGGTTGTGAAGTTCTTTAATTAAGCTATTTTTTTGTGGGTGGAATTTCATCTTGACTGCCCCATTTATTATTATTTTAAATACAGTCCCTGAATACAATATCCTTATAGAAAATTATCCTCATACTAAATCTCATTAGCCTAAACGCAGCCACTAGCAATTCTTGTTAGCGGCCATGTTTTTGTTACCTAACTCTCAGCTTTAAAAAAACCTAACAATCACTCAGCTTCTACAGCAAAGGTTAGTCCCGCATTGGCTTGCAAACGCTCAATCAGGGCTGATCCCATAGCCGGCGCTGAAGTCCAAATACCGCCAGAGGCCAATTCAGGATTCAGAACCAGGCATACCGCACTCTCGGCGATCATCTTCGAAGTCGAACCATAACCCGGATCCATATCCCCTTTAACGCTAACACGAACCGAGCGACCATCAGCAGCTTCGCCGATCAATAGCACATCATAGTGACCATTGACGCGCTCATCGAGCGATGGGCCCTCGCCTGGTTGCCGGGGATCAGTAGACATCGACGTATCTTCAGTCACAGCTTTGGCAACAGCTTCGCCACGCTCACCGGGTCCGGTAATCATCATTTCATCGTAGACAAAGTCAGTGCCATAGGCATGGCCCAGCAACTTGTTTGAACGGTGAATATTCTTGGTGTTAATGCTTGCCATAACGAAAGGAGCAATCCAGCTTTGCAGCGCCTCATCAAACTCAGGCTTATCGCCCCGCGGTTGATCGGCACCAACAAAACCTTCAGTTAAAGCAAAGGGGTTGCGCAACACATTGATCAGCTCGCGATCTTTACCCGCGGCTGCCATAGTAGCGCGGAAACTCGCCAGCGTACCGCCAGAAAAAGTGCCTTTCATTGAACGCACACGACCTTTAACACGCGGCACCATAGCACCCAACTGCTGTTCCGCAGTCTGCTGCAAAAACAACACACCCAGA
>Ga0180120_10001516_pt1 | contig 11826 bp, 9 predicted proteins | sample CPBDNA_3_FD_129677 | JGI IMG/M metagenome (GOLD analysis project Ga0180120, IMG submission 129677) | Freshwater to marine salinity gradient microbial communities from Chesapeake Bay, USA - CPBay_Spr_31_0.2_DNA (version 2) (version 2) | ecosystem: Environmental > Aquatic > Marine > Coastal ... | reverse complement strand
ATTCAAAAAGATAAAAACATTTCCGAGCAAACCCGCAAAATATTCGAGGACAAGGTGTTTCAAATTTTGCAGGCGCAAGGTAATATTCACACAATAAATGTTGATAAATATAAAAAATTCAAGAGCGGAGAGCTTACTTTGTCGAAGCATCAACGTATCGGTGATCCCGTTTTCAATAGAGCGACTCGATGGAGCCCTCCAGTAGATATCACCAATGAAGAGTTTGAAAAGTCTCCTTCATACCCAGCTCCTATGGGAATTAGACCGAAAGACCATTGCTTTCCAAGTGAATTGATTGGAGCCGTTCAAGAACTCATATTGCAAATCGTGAATTTTGCCAACTTTCCACAAGACGATTTCGATAAAATCAAGGATTATTTACCGTTTATCGAAAAGAAAGAATGTTTTTGCAAATATTGCGGAGACTGTTTGGATTATACACAATATGAATCGGATTACAAGTCAGCCAAGAACTTTATGGAAATATGCCATCGTGACCCGAATAAGAGATTCGTCGAAACCAATATGTATTGGGGACATTGCGATTGCAATAGAAAACAAGGTGGATATACCGAAGTCGATATCATGAAGGACGGATTGCGATTGATGTATTTAAACGGTATTTGGACAAAAGAGGAATACGAACAACAACTTTCGAGAATTAATTGAACTGTATCAGTATATGTCAGGTAAAAGTCTTCAAGGTAAGTATTATAATTGATTTATTACAACAAGTGCATTTATGATGTTTTCGTATTTCTGTGTGTCTATGTTTTCGTATATGTGTATTTTTTCAATATCGCTTTCCGAAATGGTCTCCATGATACTCCCTGTGCAAAGAGAATTGTGTTGAATATGAAAATCAATTCCAAATAAATTGGCGAAAATTATCAACCCACTTTGATAATCCTTTGGTCGTAATAAACAGAAACCATTGCTTGCAACTATATTTGGTTCTTCGCTCAAAATCATAGTAAATGTGATTTTTCCTTTCAACTTGGACACGATAATATCATATTTTTTTACTATCAATTTGGCTCTACTTGGCAACTCGTATCCATATAACATATTCGTTTTGTTGTATATAGGCGTCGTTATTTGCTTGATGTCCAAATACAAATATTCATTGTCATCTATTTTCACGAATTTTTCACTTACTTTCTGAAGATAATCTTTAATTGTATTGCTGTTTTGTTCAACATGTTTCATCATCACTTGCTTATACACCAACAAATATCGATTAATATCTAACATACAATTTTTTATTAAAGACGTATTCACCGTTTCATATTCTACACTATGATCGTCATAATGAACACATTGCTCTATATTTTGTTTATGTGCGAATTTACAGAACCTGCGATAACAATTATCGAAATCATTATCTAGTATAGGCTTATTATTTTCCGTGACATATACTCCTTGTATTCGTTTGTATTTATACGGTGTATTCTTTTTATTTAATACATACCCAATATTCACGATTTTTTCGATAAAGATATCGTAGTTCGATGAACATCGTGTTTTTTGAACAATCAACAAACTTGTTGATACACCTGTCCCGCTTCGCGAAAATGTATTCCCAGGAAGCTCCAATATTGCGATGATTCGATACGACATCAAATACGCCTTTAATTCTTTTATATTTTTTGTGGAATTTCCTAGATACCCGTTTGGAACGATGATGAATACAATACCATCGTCTTTGACTAATTGCATCGCACGTTCGATAAAGAGGATCCCAATTTCCTCTTTTACCTTATTTTTACCTAGTGTATAGTGACTCAATATTTCGCCATTTTTCACCAACGTCGAACTGCCAAATGGAGGATTCAAGCAACAATAATCATATACTCCATTATCTTTGTCATGTTGTTCCAGTGAATTCAAACACGAAATAGAATATTGTTTTTCATTCATTTTGTAATTTTGATCGCAAATATCCAATACATCGGGGCTAATGTCCCATAACGTAATTTGTCCCTTGTAATTCTTCACCAAATCACCGGTACCACAGGCTGGGTCTATCACCGAACCACCGGGTTTCATCAAATTACAAATGAATTCGCCTATTGTAAAGGGTGTGTAATATTGATCCAAATCGAGCTTCGTTTTTTTGTTACAATAAAACATAAACAATATTTGAAACAATTCGTGTTTGTTTATACTGACAGAGTGGATCAATTGGAGTATGTTATTACTTGTGGATTCATTTATCAAAGTATATTCGATCTTGGTTTCATATAAACAGTGGTTCAAATGATTTATAATGATTTGTAACCGACTATTGAATTCGACTCCTTCATTGTGTAATAATTGATTTATATTATCTACAAAAATATTATTTGCTTTGATAACATCTTCTATCTTCATGTTGATACTATTAATATTGTTAACAATATTTTATATCAATTTTTCCGTTATTGTTTTCGTAAAAAATTGAAATAAACAATTGACATAATATTATATGATATAAAGACCATGGAAAAACGTTTGAACAAGAAAACCGAAGAATATTTCAGAGATTTTAAAGGAACTCTATGTGAAGATATAAAAACGAAATACCCAGAAATAGACCCCTCTATATTTATTTCCATTATGGAGTATCCGCGATTGGTCTTTACTAAAGATGATTTGTCGAAACGTAAACGCGCTAAAAATTCGGTTGCAACTACGAATCGATGCGCTGCACGAACGGCGGATGGTCAACAATGCAGTCGTCATAAGAGAGACAACAGTGATTTTTGCGGGACACATTGTAAACACGCGCCAAATGGAATTGCTAATGAAGATGACAATAAAGTAAAAAAAGTCGAAGTATTTACTCAGGATATTAACGGCATCATTTATTATTTGGATCATAATAAAAATATTTATAAAATGGAAGATATTCTACAAACAAAAGATAATCCGGCTATCATAGGAACATATTGCGTAGAAAATGGAAGATATTCCATTGAAAAAATGATTTGATAATGCACTTAAACATTTACAATTATTATAAAATAGATGGACATATTCAACATAATTCAAGTATCCTTTTTATCAAAAATTATGAACAATGATGATAAAAATGATCCATTTTTTAATTATTCACTCATTGTAATAGCATTGACATATTATATATATAAAGCTCTACCTTATACTATTATTGAATATTTCGAAACATGTGTAAATGATATTTTTTTACATGATAATACCAGTCATATTTTAATACCTTATCATAATAAAACGTTTTCTGCTTATGGAGGCAAGAACATAGTGAAAACATTTTATAGTAACCGCTTTCATGCATTGAATTATCATATTAAGAAACAACATGTGGAAAAATTGCATTCACTTACAGAAATCGTAAATTTCCAGGAGATGTCGTATTTACATGAAGCTGGTGAATTTGTATTACTTCCAAAAGAAAAACAAAAAATACTTATTGATGAGAAAAAAGGAATATATTTCGAAATATTACTGGATTTCATCAATGAAGATAAAGACGATAAAAAAGAGAAAAATAGCTCGGGTCTATCGGAATCGCGTAAATATATATACAAAATATGGAAGAAAGGAAAATATAATATTCATGTTTTGAATGATTTCTTAGACAATATTGAAAAAGAATACGAAAAAGAAACGAATTTATATACACAAACAATTTTCGAATATAAAAAATCGATTAAAGATGAAGACGATAAACAAACATGTTTATTTTCAGAAACGCCGTTTAAAACCAATAAATCGTTTCATAATGTATTTTTTGATAATAAACACGAATTTATTGAGTTCATTGATAAGTTCAACGAAAAGACCATGGATATAAAATATGAAAAATACGGCATACCTTTTAAAGGAGTCATTATGTTACATGGACCGCCTGGATGCGGTAAAACGTCTTTGATAAAGTCTACCATTAAATATACGAATCGTCATTGTGTTATTGTACCATGGGCGAAAATCAAAACGTGCTCTGATTTCGTGAATTTTTTTCGTCCTTTGAAAATCAATAATAAAACCTATCACCAAAAGGATTTGATTATTGTATTTGAAGATTTTGATGCTAATAATAATGATATATTGAAAATTCGCGAAAATTTGAAAACGAATGCATTGAAAAAAAAAGAACTTGAATCAAAAGATTTCTCTGGAAATGATTTAAAAAAGAAACTCGAAGACTATGTTAATATTACCGTACATAATGACGACGAACTTACACTTGAATATATATTGAATATTTTGGACGGAATCGTAGAACTTCATAATATCATTATTTTTTTCACCACAAATGATATTCAATCGATCGACCCAGCATTGACTCGCATTGGACGAGTAGATAAAATAATAGAAATGAATTATGCGAGTGTGGATGTTATTATCGAAATGCTGAAACAATACTATAATGTTAATGATGGCGATATTAGCAAGTATAAAAAGAAAATGAATAAACTTGCTAATAAAAAGTCTTGTGCTTACATATTACAACAAATCACAGAGTCGTCGAATATGAATGAGTTTTTTAAGCACGCTTCTTTTTAGTTTTTCTTCTTTTCTTTGTCTTTCTTTTCTTTTTCTTACCTCCTAATATTGTACCTTGTACAACGATGGGGGGACCTACCAGTAATTCTTCCAAATTTATATCACTACTTAATACTGTTGCTCTTGCTAATAAATCTTCTCCATCATCGAACATAGTTACACATTTTACAGCTATCTTATTGCCTGTAAGTTCATTCTTGTAAGCATCTAGTTTTCCCAATCGTTTTGCATCTTCTTTCCGTTTATATTCTGCACTTCTATATCCTTTGACACCAGATGATTCCCCATCGACACTAGATGATTTCCCAATATTTATAAATTTCATATATTCTGATAATTCGGTACTCGATGTAAACTTTTCAAAAATCTCCTCTTTAATCAATAGTAAAGTAGACGCAAGTAAACAAACATTATATAACTTGTTTGAGTTTAAGGGCATATCATTAAATCTTTCTAGCTCTTGTATTTTACTAGACATTTCATCTGGTATTATACCATCTTTAATTTTTTTTTGTTGCTGTGTAAAATAATAACCTTTGATCCGACTCATAAAGGTTTTATTTTGATTATGAGCGTCTCCTTTAGTTAATCTAATACGCACAGGTTTTCCATTAATTTTGATAGTACATGTACTTTTATCAAAGTCAGATAATATTGGCGTAATCACTTTACTATCACCATCGCCAGAAATACTTAATAATATTTGTGCACACTTCATATCACAATGTTGAAATTGATATTCTTCATATAATTTATCATTTGTATCAAATATCGTTTTTAAAATACCAACAATTTGTTCCACTGTGTAATTTTCGTCATTTAGTAAAAAATTTTCAAACGTGTCACTGCTTTTTAGATATTTAAATGCGATTCCTTCTGTAACTTTGTTATAGCTAAGATCTGTAGCTATTAAATGTTCTACTGCTTCATAATGCTCGACATTTTTATAGTAGTCTTTGCCTTTGAGTTGTTTTGTAATATGCTGTTGTAAAAAATTCATATTAAAAGAATCTATGGCCAATACACTATCACTATCACTATCACTTTTACTTTTAACTGTACCACTAACTAATGGTTGTAGTTTGTGAACATCATGTGAACATACAGACACAATTTGCTCTGATTTACCCGCCTTTTTACATGAATTTATTCCACAAGCAGTATTACTACAGTATCCAATTTCTGTCACATCGAGATTCGTATATTTTTCTCTACCTTCTTCGAAGAAATTTCTTAATGCATTTTCTTCGTATTCACCACCACCCATTGTTCTTTTGGGTTTTCTAAAGGTTTTTCTTTTACCCATTTTCTTATATATTAATATAAGACAATAAATCTTATTTCATCGAAATTTTTTCAACAATCTTTTCTTCACGATTACTATCAATGAACTCGTGGATTTCGACTGCTTGATTCACATTTCCTTCTGTATATTTGGTAAGGATTTCCAATAATCCCTTTTTAGTAATCGGTTTCTTTACGGTTTTTTTGGAATATATTAGCTTACCAGTTTTCGTATTGAATTCGTCTATATCATGTTCGTTCATGATTTCGATTAATTTTTTGGAGATTTCATCTTTTTTCTTTTTACGATCATTTTCCTCTTTCCTTAATTGCTTTATTTCATTGTCTACTTTCATCCATGATTTTATATTTTCCACTAATTCAGTTTTATTCATTTATATATATGTGTACTTATTTTTAAATTTTTAATAAAATAAATATATATAAATGTTTAGCAAGGTTAGTCAAAGAACAAGTGAAAATTCTAGACCTATGAACCTAAATATGACATATAATAGACAAAATATTCAAACGCCTACAAAACGTCCAGTTCAATCAAAACCCCAACCAACCGTTCCTATACAAAATAATTCGAATAAAGGTATGGAGTGGGGAAAACATGTTTGGACGTTTCTACATACTCTCATTGAAAAAGTAAAAGATGAACATTTCTCATATTTACGACCAGATATTTTGAAATTTATATATAAAATATGCACTAATCTACCTTGTCCATTATGTTCTCAACATGCGAAAACGCATTTAGATGGTATCAATTTCAATTCACTACAAAGTAAAACTCAAATCAAAATGACGCTGTTTAATTTTCATAACATGTTGAATACTCAAAAAGGTTATAAAATATCTACTGAAAGTGAATTAAGCAAATATGCAAGCGCTGATTTCAAAAAAGTTGTCGTCAACTTTTTCAACGCTTATATTGATAAAAATCACAATCTACGCATGATGACACATAATATGCATCGCAGTATGACCATTCAAGAACTTACAACGTGGTTTCGTGAAAACTATAGTAAATTCTATTTTTGATTATTATTTTTTGATTTATACATTTGTCACCTTCTTACATGTATATATCTTCTTTGACGTTTTACATGCTTGAGCAGAACTCATTCCGTTGAAATATTGCAAAGCACCGAACCCATTGTTTTCCACTACCATTGCCCATCCAATTCCTAAAATCGAACTGATTAATCCCGTGTAACTGATGTATCGTGTTCCAAAACAACCGTAGTTATATTGGAATCTACATTCAGCAACAATTAATATCAAAAATAATATAATCGTTGGTAAATTATCACTGAGTAAATTGATTTCTGTTGAACTATATGAAATCATTGCCGTTAACAAATAAGCAAATGTGAAAAATAAAACCATTACACCCAATGGAGCGTGCTTCGAGAACAAATGTTCGCTTGTCCCTAAAGATGTTAAATTGCACATTTTAATATTTGTGATCCCGTTTTGATTATCTGCACCAAATAAGCTCAAATCTCCGGCTTGTTTAACAATAATGGCAGCAAACATTAACCCTGCTAAATAAATGACTCCTTTAATATCTTTGTTGAAAATAGATAACAATATGAAATAAGAAACAATTATAAATGGACTCATTCTTAAAAATAAATAAAATACTCGCAATAATCCATTTTTCTCTTCGTTTACTGGTGTTTGTAGATTTTGTGTATTTGATGTATTTGATGTATTTGATGTATTTGATGTATTTGATGGCATATATTATATAAATACATATAAAAATGAATATAAAAACATTTTGACAAATATATTGAATGGGTATTCCAAGCTATTTTTCACACATTGTCAAGAAATACAAGAAGACAATCAAGTCACTTGAATCAGTCGAAGAACATTTTGATAATTTATTCATGGATTGTAATTCGATTATTTACGATGCGTTACGTAAACTCGAATCATTTGATAATGTTGAATATGATTTAATAATGGCTACAATAACCAAAATAGAAGATTATATTCAAGAAATAAAACCTTCTAATACCATATTTATTGCATTTGATGGAATAGCACCATTTGCAAAAATGAATCAACAAAAAACCCGTCGTTATAAATCCGCTTTTCAATCTTCTCTCGAATTCTTGGGAACAAGCCAAAGTATATGGTCCACTACAAATATTACTCCTGGCACGAAATTCATGAACGCTCTTTCCGAAACTATTACTAAACATTTTCATCAACAAGAAAAAAAATACGGCGCGCGAAAAATCATTACTTCATGTTCCGATGAAGTCGGTGAAGGGGAACATAAACTCTTTTCTTACATTCGCAAAAATGAGTTTGAAAATGAAACCATAGCGTTATATGGTCTTGATGCTGATTTGATTATGTTGTCCATTTTCAATATTCACTACGTTAAAAACATTTACATTTTTCGCGAAGCACCTGAGTTTTACATTGAAACCGAAGAAGACTTTTTGGTTCTAGATGTCGACGTTCTATGCAACGCTATACATAGCGAAATGGACTGCAAGTACAAAAATAAAAAAAGAATTTATGATTATGTATTCATGTGCTTTTTATTGGGTAACGACTTTTTACCGCATTTTCCCGCGTTGAATATTCGCACACATGGAATTCCTGTATTGCTTGATTTGTATGCGGAAATCATTGGCTGTTTCGAAAATCGCTTTTTTATTGTTGACGGCAAGATCTGCTGGAAATATTTCCAAATGTTCATTGCTAAACTCGCAAAAAGCGAATATCAATACATTTTGGAAGAATACAATGTCCGCAAAAAGCACGACTTCAAAAAATGGAAATATGAAACAGAAAAGGACCGCGAATATGCTTTTAATAGCTTGCCGATCATTTATCGAGGCGAAGAGAATTACATTTGTCCGTCGTCGAAATTCTGGGAACAACGCTATTATAGCTCTTTGTTTGAGGAATATAATGAACCCAATTTCAAACAGAATCTATGTGTCAACTATTTACAAACCATTCAATGGTGCTTTGAATATTACAGCGGTGAATGTCGCGATTGGCGTTTCACATACGAATATCATTACCCTCCATTGTTGAGCGATTTGGTGCAATACATACCCGACTTCAATACCAACTTTATTGTAGAGGAGCGTGGTCCATTTTCCAATAATTTACAATTGTTGTATGTCCTACCGAGCTGTCACTATCATCTATTACCAAATCGTGTGTATTATTATTTGCTGGAAAATCAACCGAATTTTTTCAAAGAAAAACACGATTTCATATGGGCTTTTTGTCGCTATTTTTGGGAATGTCATGTGAAATTCGAACATATTTCAACACACGAATTGGAATTAATTGATAATCAAGTTAAAATGTTTTAAAAATTGATATAATAATTATGTGATTATATCAATATATGAAATGGATGAAATTATAGAAAGTGAAGAACTCGTGATTATCGACAACATTGAACAAGAAAACGCCGAATCTATCGAGTTAGACCACCCATATTTGAAATATAATGAACTTGCTGGTATTTTATATTTGGATAAAACCTTCGGGAAAAAAGGCCGCAAGTATTTATATAAATGCAAACCCTATGATAAAATGCTACCGTGTTTATTAGTACCATATGAAAATGATATTGGATTTCAAAAGAACGTGGTCAATAAATACATTTTGTTTAAATTCGAAAATGTTCATGCGAAACCCATGACCGGAAGTTTATTGAGAACTTTGGGAAATATTGATTCCAGTGATGAAGAAGATTATTTCGAATATTTATACCACGGTAATTGTCTTCAAATAAATCAATCTTTGTTGAAACGACAAATACGTAGTTATAATAATACGAATCCAAATGTTCAACAAGTCTTGTATGATCATTATAAAACCAAAGAAATATGCTATGACTATGTCTTCACAATTGATGGTGGTGACTGTATTGACCGCGATGATGCATTTAGTATACAAGAAGTCGATGGCAATTATAAGGTGCGAGTGTGTATTGCAAATGTTCACGTGTGGTTAGAAACCATGGGGTTATGGGACTATTTATCCAATGAAATAAAAACAGTGTATTTGCCGCATATGCGGAAACCCATGTTACCGAGTATCTTTTTAGATAACTTTTGCAATTTGACGAAAGATACTTATCGAATCGTATCATGTTATACTTTTATAGTAAGCGAAAGTGGAACCGTGGAGCGGTTTTATTATGAGAACATCATTGTAAAAATTCATAAAAATTACGTATATGAAGAGGCCGAATTATTAAAAGACTTTAATTATAACTCTTTGTTGAACTTGACACGAACGATGGATAAATGCATTGAAAATAGTTATGATGTTGTGAAATATTGGATGGTTCTGGTGAACCAAAATGTAGCAATAGATTTCATTGCTTCCAAAAAACCCGGGATTTATTTGAAACATTTTGAAAAAACGTATGAGCAAATGAAATCTGAAAAAAGTCAACCATTCTATGTTTTGGAAAATGATTCTGGTTATTTACAAGTGACGAGTCCAATGCGCCGCATGGGAGATATATTGAATACTTTAGTGAAAGATGGGATAAATGGTGGCTTCGCTTGTGGCAATAAATATATGGAAAAATGGATAGACAATTTAGACGAAAAGAATGAAAAAATACGTTATATGAAACATGTTGAAAAAAAAAGCGAAATGATTCATTTATTACGACGTGAGGACAATAATGAAAAGGAATTTGTTGTGCATAAAGTGTATGATGGAATTTATAAAATAAATGAATTACAACGATTCGTATTTAGTGAATGTGAAATATTTAGTGTGAAGTTCAGGGAAAATAACGGAAAAATAATAGAGATGTGAAAAAAAATATTTCATTAAATCTACTAAAAACTCTAGCTAAGTATAAACTAAAAGGGGTTTACGGGGTGCAATCCCGTATCTAAATAAGCGGGGTTTACGGGGTGCAATCCCGTATAGGGGGGTTAACGGGGGGTTTCCCCCCGTGGTGAAGCAATAAATGAGTGTCGGGGGAATAAAGGTTGTCAAGGTTGTCGATAAGATAGTGAACGCCATTGATAATAGTGGGTGTAACTTCGAGTTCTTCATCGTCATCGGAGTCGTGTTCTTCGTCGGGGTTGTGATCGGAGTCGTGTTCTTCGTCGGCGTTGTGATCGGCGTTGTCTAGAAGAATATCATGTTGTTCTTGAACATGATTTTCAATAAAGTCTTCGGGCTCTAATGAGGTAGGCGCTTCTTGGCTGAGGTCAGAGTCGGAAACTTGCGTGTTAGAAACCTTTTTAGCAGTGTTCTTCTTGGACTCCTTGGCGGCTTCCTTAGCTTCCTTCGCAGCTAGCTTCTCGGCTTCCTTGGCTTCCTTGGCTTCCTTAGCAGCTTCCTTTGCAGCTAACTTCTCGGCTTCCTTGGATTCAACGGCGGCTTTTTTTTCGGCTTCCTTAGCTTCCTTAGCAGCTTCCTTGGCTTCCTTAGCAGCTAACTTCTCGGCTTCCTTAGCTTCCTTAGCAGCTAACTTCTCGGCTTCCTTAGCTTCCTTAGCAGCTTCCTTTGCAGCTAGCTTCAATGCTTTCTTATCGGCATTAGACTCAATCGATGACTTACTTACCTCTGATTCGTTATCATTTTCTTCATTCAAAATAGGTGTAGATGGACAAATAGGTTCTCTTACCATAGTTTCAATAATCGGCGCCTCTATATCGGCTGGCTCATTGGCTGTCTCATTGGCGCTCTCATTGGCGCTCTCCTCAACCTTGACATCGGCTGTCTCATTGGCGCTCTCATTGGCGCTCTCCTCAACCTTGACATCGGCTGTCTCATCGGCTGTCTCATCGGCGCTCTCATTGGCGCTCTCATTGGCTGTCTCATCGGCGCTGTTCCCCAAAACAGGGGGACATGGGATATTCTCCCCCAAAACAGGGGGACATGGGGGAGCATCCCCCATAGAGGGGGTTAACGGGGGAGCATCCCCCAAAACAGGGGGACATGGGGGAGCATCCCCCATAGAGGGGGTTAACGGGGGAGCAT
>Ga0180120_10001515_pt1 | contig 11831 bp, 19 predicted proteins | sample CPBDNA_3_FD_129677 | JGI IMG/M metagenome (GOLD analysis project Ga0180120, IMG submission 129677) | Freshwater to marine salinity gradient microbial communities from Chesapeake Bay, USA - CPBay_Spr_31_0.2_DNA (version 2) (version 2) | ecosystem: Environmental > Aquatic > Marine > Coastal ... | reverse complement strand
GTTTCAAAGATCTCACCACTTACTCTGTTCTGACAAAGATACTTGCCTCGTAGTTGCTCCATAGCAACATAGGTTAGTGCATCGTCGCGTTCGTGCTTAATAAATGTATTAATTTTATCCCACTCATCATCTGAGTATTTTGTAATTAGTTCTGCGTCATAAAACCCTGCGTCAGTATTTCGCTCCACAAGTTTTTTAACATGCCACGGTTCAAACCCATTATAAACTTCTTTTCGTAATGCATAGTTAACGAGTCTGCCACCAACATATTGATAGTTAGGAGTCTCTTCACTAATAAGATCTGCTGCTGCTTTAATAAGTGTTTCTTGTATTTCTTTGCTAGTAACACCATTAAAAAATTGTATTTGACTTTTAAGTTCTACCTCGCTCGGGCTAACTCCTGTTATGTCTTCACATGCATAAAACACAACTTTGTGTAGTTTATCAATATCTAGGAGCTCTTTGGTGCCGTCACGCTTAGTAACTTGAATCATGTTTTTATCCTTTAACTTTGGTTAGTTAGGTATTTATTGCCTATGCGGCATGTTGTAAATTTTCTGAGCAACTAAAGAATCTGGCAGGTTTTCAATTGCAGTATATGTACTATTATAGTATCCAATTACATTCTTGTCAACTATTAATATGTAATAACTTGCTGATTCTTTATAGTCTGTAGTGATATGTATCTCAAAAGAGGACTGGTTAAAACAGTCTGTTAATTGTAATGAATGACACATGCCTAGTACACGAGCGAAGTCACAATACTGATTTTCTAATATAAGTTGCCAAGGGTCTGGCCAACTTTTTTGATCCCAAGGATCTATATGAATGCTTACTGTCGGTGCTTGGTTATAACAATCTATAACATCTTGGAGTGGATCTTTTGAGTGTTCAAGAGATGCTCGAAAAGCAGCCCAGGAACTTAATCTGTCTTCATATGTTTTGTCAAACATTATTCACCAGCGGCGTCAACTATTGTCTTTCTATTTTTAATCTTAAATTCTAGCTGTGATAAATCGTCGCCTGGCATAGTACTTGCTATTAATACATCGATAGTTTCATTAACTGTATCATTATCTGCATCTTGTATTAACACTGAGAAAGTAATTGCGTTCTCATGTGCAATCAGTCCAGCATAATCGTAATCGTCTGCTACTGCAAGGGATTCATCTATTCCGTTGGCTGTTATAGTAAGTCGGCCGGACCGCACTGCTGAATAGTTTCTGCTAGACAAGATGTATTCTATTTCATATAATTGGCTAGCAACATCTGCTTCTGCAGATAGTCTAAAGCGTTTTTCGGCACTACCACTTGTAATAGTGTTTAATACATGTGTTTCTCCAAATTCTGCATTTACTGCACCTTCAATTTCTGGAACATATGCTTTATTTGTCCAATACCCTGGAGTGTAGGATAATACTTTAGTTCTCGAAAAATAATCACCTTTAGAGGTATTGCCCGGTGTTTTAAATTTAATTACAGAATCAGTTGCGTCTTGTTCACTTCCAGCTGTACCTACTGCTGTATAGAAATTACTTTCACTAGCATTACCGTTTCCAAATTTTACATATGCTGCATTTTTTGTAATAGCATTAAATCTACAATTAGACCAACGGTTGTTATAAGGTCCAGTTTGTCTACCAGAACTTGCGGCGGCGTCTAATGTTAATAGCTGTGTACCAAATGCTAAGCCGTATGCAAGATCATAAAAGTCACAGTTAGACCAAATATTATTATGAATATCCCAGTCACTAACTACTGCATATGAATATCCATTTACTGTACAATTTTCAAACACATTATTTTTAGTTTCAACTGTGCCACTTAGACTATTCATTTCAACTGCTGTGTCAGCAATTGCTATGCTGTCGCCGCTGGTCCAAGGTCCTGAGATTTTAACATCTTTAAACACACTGTCCTTACAGTTGTTAAGCACTAATGCTTTATTAGGTACTGTAGTTTCTAATGTAATGCCTTCTAGTCTAATTTTCTTTGACTGTGTAATTGTAGTAGTGCCGGCGTTACTTGCTGGTGTTCCGACTATACTGTCACTGTTAATAGTAGTAAACATTGCTGCTATTGAAGTTGTAGTTCTAATAATAGTTTTATCTGATCCAGCGCCAACTAGTGATGCATGTGGTGGAATGTAAATAGGTCCGTCAATGATATATTCACCAGGTTCTAAGTGTAATATCACTCTACTTGCTGCACTACCTTTGATCGCATCGTTTAAATATAGTTGATCAATTGCTGCTTGTAATCGTGTAGTAGCAACTTGACTAATGTTTCCGGTTAGCCCAAAAGAACGAGCACTTACTCTATCGTCGAGTCTTGCTTGTAAACTTCTGCGTACTGGACTATCAACATCGCCGCCAGTTAGTAGGAATGCATCTGGCTCTCTATATGTATAACTATCAGCAAGGGTAAAAATATTATCGTATTGTGTTAATACTTTTGTATTTCCTACTGCCGGTGACCCTTCCGATACACTTCCGTTACCTATAAATAATTCTTGGGTATCTACTGCCCAACCAAGTTCGCCTGACGCTAATTGCGGTAATCCGCTTCCTGCGTTCTTTTGTCCTCTACGAATTTGTATGCGTGATATTTGTACTACAGCCATTTACATTCTCCTATTACACATATTTATGCGAACTTCTCGTAATATGTATAAACTCTGTTGTACCATTCGTTACGCCATTCGTCATACTCGTGTGGCCATACATCAAACTGCTGATATGTTTCGCCGCCTAGTATCATCCCGTCATCTCCGCGACTGCACATAAAGATATGTCCTTCACGAATGTTAGTGCCATAGATTTCGTTATGTGCTTCTGCATAGGCTACTAGCTGTAAGAAGTAGTTCTGTACATATTCTAGCTTCTTAGGCTTGTTCGTCTGTTTAAAGTCCATTATACAAGGTTGGCCTTTGTACTGTCCTACTAGGTCAGTTGTACCTGCATACATTTGCGGAACATAAAGAGCAACTTCGCTACCCCAAATCTCATCAACATCGCCCATAGCATGTTCGACTACTTGCTGGGCCATTGCGTGTGCTTTCTTAGCAAATGGATTGCTTCCTGGTTGAGGTAATTCGCCAAAGTCAACATAGTCTTCAAGATACTTGTGCATCCTTGTGCCTACACCAGCTGCTTCGGTAACAACTTCTTGTGCTTTCTTTTCGCCTACACGCTTGCGCCATTGCATAAGACCAGTCTTGTCACTAGTGGCGTCTAAGATCGTAGTAACGCTTGCTACAGCGCCACCGTCAGGTGTCATGTACTTACGCTTCCCTTCAATCTGTTTCCTGCTTATAGGCTGGTAATCGTACTTAGAGATTATTAAACTACTCATAGTCACGACCATCCTGATGCATAGGTATCGTATCCCAGTCTGACATGCCGCTGTCGTAATATGGATCTACTTCACTAAATCCGTCTTGCGCCTCAACCGAAGTTACTTCAGGTACAAAATGTTTAACCATTTGTTCAACGCCGTATTTTAGTGTTGCAGTTGATCCTGCACATCCTGAACATGCACCTTGTAGTTCTAATAGCAGGGCACCATCTGTATAAGATAGAAACTCAATGTTTCCGCCGTGGCCTGCTACTGCTGGTTGCACTTGTTCTACAATTAACTCTTTAATTTGTGTGATGATTTCTTCATCAGTTCGTGTTGTCATAGGTATACTCCATAAGTTACATATAGTATAACATAAGTTTACTTCAGTGTCAAGTTATTTTTAAAGTTTTGCGCCTACGTCAGTTGCTGACTTGGCCATATTAGCAACTGTGTTACTGTCAGTAGTATCACCTTGCGGTGTGTTTGTTGCTTGTTGTTTAGTTTTAGGTTCAATACCTTTTTCACTAAAATTTTGTATCATAGATTTTATTCTTGGATCAGTATCATACGCGGCTTTGAATGTTCCGTAGTCAAAAGATTCAGCACCTACATTTTGCATAAGCTTATTAAGATCTAAATTCTTTGCATCAGATCTAATGTCATTTGGTGTTGGTGTATCGAAGTGAAGGAAAACGGCAGTGCTTTTTTGATCAGCACTACCGATTACCGTTCTTAGTACTTGCATTAACTTATTTGTAGATGCTTGAGGATCATCTGCTTCATAAAGTTCAAATACTTTCATTACACTAATCCTTAATGGGTTGCTGTGCTTAGTATTGTACCTAAACGACGACTTCTTTCAATCATCATCTTTTTAGCATGTATCTTTGACTCACGCTTTTCACGGCCTGCTTCTGCTGTGCCGCCTGTAGCTGCTGATGCTGCTGCAAAATCGTCTGCTACATCCATGTCAGCAGTTGGTTCTAGGTCAGCTTCCATATCCATATCCATGTCATCAACAGGTGCTTCTGCGCCCATATCTGGTGCTACTGCTTCACCTTCGCCTGTTATCATGCCAACACCTGTTGTCAATGCAATGCGTGTTGATTCCATTGATGCGTAAAGTTGCTCTAATGCAGGCTTAACTTGATTAGTAAAACCTTCTGACTGTGATGCACCCATTTCGTCACGGATTGCATCAGCTAGTTCTAGCATGGATTCAGTTTGCATTTCTGCTGTGTCTTCCATCCAACCAGTTAAGCGATCAACCATATCTTTAGCTGCCATTACTAGTTCTGCGTGGTCTTCTGCACCTTCTTTTAGTAAGGAAGCATAGTAATTATTAATGATAACTTTTCCTTCGTCTACCACTTTTGACTCCTTTTTTGTATCGTCTTTAAGGAAAGCCGGCTTATCGTCTGACTTGTCACCTGGTGTGCCATTGTCATCCATTGGCATCTTACCGTCTTTTGGCTTCTTGTCAGCATCGTCTGTGTCTGCTGGCTTTTTACCTTTTTTCTTGTCTAGCATCGCTTGGAACGCTGCTTTTTGTGCTGCTGTTTGTGCTTCAGCAATATCGCTGCGCTCACTGATAGCTGCATTTAATACATCAAGAAAAAGTTTATTCTTACTGTAAGTTCTGTTTTGTGATAGCCCACTAAAACTTTCGTTTGTTTCAATATCAAACTGCTTAGTGCGCATTTTGTTTCTAGCATCCTGTAACTGTTCTAGCGTAAAGGATTCTACGTTAACCTTGGTCCCGAATTTCTTCGCCATAGTTTCATTCAATGTTTTTGAATTTACAGGTTTATTCATCTCTCTAATGTTCATGTTGACTCTTCCTCAAGTAGCTTATTATAGTTATTTATGCATTTTATCTGAATATAATTAAATCAAGGGCAGACTTTGCTTGTGCTGTACGAGACTTTGCAATTTCTAGTCTAGTTAGTATAACATCTTTCTTTATATCGTCTTTAGAATTTTTAAGAGTATTACTAAAAAATATAGCATCATTAAAGTTTTTTTCAATAGTGGAATCTAATTGCATTACTCGATCAATATTCATTGTACCTTTAGCTACACTTTTTGCCAAGGCTAGTGCTGCTGTTTTACAAAATGTAATTGCAATTTGTTTGTTCTCTTGACAATCAAATATTAAGAAACCTTTTTTACTATTTCTTACAATAATCTTGCCGATGCGAATACTGTTTCCTTTTTGATAGGGAAACATAATAGGATCTAGATTATCTTCTAATAAGGTTCGTAAGTCATTAACTAGAGTTTTGTGTGTCATTCTTTGCAACCATTATAATGTTATTTGTTTGTATTTTACTTACCAAACTTTTTCTTATAAGGTTGTTCATTATGACTTGCTGTCTTTCAGTTAGACTGCTAAGAGGAGTAGGAGCGGATAAATTGTCAAACTCAACTTTCTCCTCGTTAGTCATAAAGATTTTAAAATCTGTTAAAAGCTCATTTATTTTCATTTTACTGTTTGTAATTGCTTTTGTAGTTGTGCTTTTTGTACATCAAGTGCTCTTAGTTGATCTTGTATCTGTTTACGCTGCACTTGTACTTGTTTCTTACGGTCTGTTTCTGCTTTAGCAGCATCAGCTGGATTTACTTGTGGAGTTGCGCCTCCTGCTGTTGGTCCTGCTGCGCTAGTTGCCGGTGTTACCCCTGGCACTTGGCCTGCTGGTGTTGCCCCTGGTACTGCGCCCGTTGCTTGAGGAGTTGCCATTTGTTGATCTAATTCAAATATTTTCATATCTTTTTTCTTCCTCGACTCTTAGGTCTATTTAATGCTGCTGTTCTTCTTGCACCAGTTCCTGCACTTTTAGTAACAGACGCTTTTCTTGCCATCATGCCGCCTTGGCGACTTTTTGTTTGTTTCATCGTCTTGCTTTTGTTTATATTTATTGGAGCATTACACGCTGCTGGACTAGCACGAACTTGTCCTTTACGAGGCCCACTTGAACATCTAAACTTTAAGCTTTGAGAAGCTCCATGTTTAGTATATGCTCTCGTAGTTGCTTCTAATATAAACTCAGTTGCCCTCATCGATTCATTTTACCTTTAACTAACCGCATACTTGCTGGGTTAGTACGTTTAGTCTTGTTAGCTTTACGAGCCATCTTCCTGCCCAATCTAGCCCTAGTCCGTTTCATTAATGCTCGTTGTTGAATATTAATAGGTGCAAAACATTGTGTAGGTGTTGCCACAACTCTTCCGTGTCGAGTGCCGCCAGAGCATCTATACTTGCGCACAAGTGATTTGCCCTTGCGAGCCCAAACTTGTTTTTCTTCTAAAGGTTCTGTGAGTTCTCTTAATAACATATAGTTATTTATCGAGAATAAAGGGTTACTGTAATAAAATTACTATAACTATGGATACTAAACTAGCAACAACTGTGCCTGCTGTGCCAATAAGCACTTTGGTCATTGATTTTTGACCTTCTATAATATCTGTGTGTATGTGTTCGATTTTTGTTTCGACTTTGCCTAGACGACCTTCTAACGCTTCATAGCGTATTGCACATAAATCGACATGTGCTTCTAGATTTGTTCTTTCTAGCTCGGTGGCCATCTTATTCTCCATTTAGGTAAAGTGTTGCGTTAGCCTAGTTGTGTGATTTAAGATGCCTGGTAGACTATTTGCCTACAATGTATTTATCATTCTTTAACAATTTCAAACACTATATTAGTGTCTTTTGGGTGTTTGGTTCTAAAGATATCATTAGAAACTTTAACTGTTTCGTCTAAGCTAGTTATAATAGGAACAAGATCAAAGTCTAATAATAACATATCATATGTTAATGCATCATCTACTTCAACTTCAAATGTAAACTCCCAATACTGATGTTTTCCTTTAAAGTTTGAACCAAATTTTAATTTAGTTATATCTCCAAAACTAGATGTACAAGTTTCTGGATTAATATTAACTCTAAGTCCTATAGTCTGAATCGTTGTATTATAATTTGCTTGTTGATTTACAAGTTTTTTGTCGTCGCCTCGCCGTGCCAATGTTTGAGTAATATCTATAATTGTCGTTAATTTAAATCTCATACTGTATTTAAGTCATAAAAAAACAGTCACTCGTTAAAGTGACTGTTTAGTGTGCCGTAGCACGATTCTAAGGTAGTTAGAATTTAGTCAGCGAATGTTGCAACTAGTGCTGCTGTTACGCCTGTTACACCGCGGTAGTTTTCGCCAGGTGTTAATACGCCTGTACCTTGTACTGCAACGTGTGCAACGCCAGTTGCTGTATGAGCAACGCCTGCAATAGTTACTGCATCGTCTGTGCCTGCAACGCCGCCTGCTGTTAATGCTGCTACTGCTGCGTTAAGATCTGCAATTGCTGTTGTTGTGATTGCTGCTTTTGTTAGCGATAAAATGCGAGTGTTTGGACCTAGTCCGTTACCTGCAATTACGTTTACGCCGTTTACTTTTGTTACTTCTGCCATTTTTATATTCTCCTATGATCTAAATGGTCCCTTCACTCTCTGTGAAGTTCTTGTACATGTATTTAGCATCTGCGTCAGAAAACTAAATCTTAACGCTTTTTTTGAGCTCTTTTGTGTAATACTCTTAACATTTGCACAAATCCAGGGCCTGCAGACACAATATCATCTAACATTTCAATTGCTTTCTGTGCAGCTTGAACATATGTTGACGGAATAGCTTTGCCATCTCTTGCAAGTTCTAAAAATAATTTAGTTCTCATTAGATTGTTTCCACCGACAATAAGCCTATAATGAATTATTTCTCTTTTGTCAACTCGATTAGCAATCCTGTCAAATGCATCTTCATCTATCGATATAGTGTCTAATACATCAGATGCGTCGTGGCCGCCCTCCATCATTGCCCATTCGCGGGCTGTGTATCTCGGCTCATCTATAATATTTAAACTTTCTAAAAACGAATCAACTTCGTCGTCAGTGATAATAGTAGAATCATTTTGAATTGCTTGAAGAAAGTTCATTAGTCTCTTTTAGCTCTTGCTGCTTGATCTGCTGCCATTGCATCTGCATCATCATTTGGTTCGTTGAAGTCGTTATCATCATTGTCTGTGTCATCTAATCCACTGTCATCGTGATCAGTTTTAAGTGCAGAATGTGACTTCTCAATTTTATCAGCATATGCTAATAGCTTCTTGATAACTTCCATGCTAACACCTGTTTTTGCAATAAGTTCCTTTGGATTCTTAGGTCCAAATAGTGCGCCATAGTTTGTTAGTTCGTTACCAACCTTGGCCATTGTGTTTGATAGTGCATCATCTTTGGTTGTTGTTGCTGCATCCATTAACACTCTGCCTAAGTTTGCTAACTTACGCTGCTCTGGACTAATGCCAAAGTTGTCTGCTACTTCGTTTAGTATATCATTCATTTTCATAATTATAATTCCTTATCTTTGTACAGCTCTGTTAGCTCTAGTAAATGTTTGTCGTGGTACAAGTTTAACATCACCACCTGGATGTGCTAATACATAACCTTCACCACCTGTTTCTGAATGTCCTGGAATGTTTGACTTTACAGGTGCATCATGTGCGTCGAACTGATCAATTATCTTATCTTTAATTTGCATAATACCTGACACTACTTGCCATAATGCATCAAACCCTGCTTGATTAGCTTGTACATGTGCTGCAATGTTCTTTTGTTTAGCTGCTGACAATTTAGAGCCTGCCATCCAATCAAAGAAGTCAGCTCCTAAGTTGTCTAAGCCTGTGTCTACCTTACTGTTAGTATATGTATACAATACTTTTGCAAAGTCTGATATTTTTAATGCTGCTAGGTCAGCTGTGTTTAATAACTTATCAATTGCTGCTGCATTCTTAGACACAGTTGCTTTAAGTTGATTAATATCTTCATCATCAATCTGTGCTGATTTTTGTACTGTCACTGACGGAACAATTAATACATCAGTGCCTTGGAAGTTAATACCCTTTGGCACTGCACTTTCATTGCCTTCTTCGTCAACAAATCTGTGTACAACTACACCAGCTTTACTTTGACCAATACGCTTGCCTAAGTCGCTTTCAACATCAACTGCATACTCAACAATGTTTGGCTTAAACACATAATTTTTATTCTGTACTGGCGGAGTGTTATAATATAACAGGTCGCCTTTTAAATAGCCACGGAAGTCTTTTGGTACTGTTCTTTCAAAATCAGCAAAAGCAACACCCATCTTCTTTGCAAAATCTATTCTGCCTGGATCTTCTCTATTCTTGCCGCCGCTGCGCCCAAGTAACTCTTGTTCAAGATCTTCTGGACTAGTTGTTCTACCAACGCCGCCCTTTTTAGTGAAGCCGCTCTTGTCTGTAAATACAAACTGACCACTTTCATTGCGGCCAAAGATAACTGCCGGAGAACCATCCCACTTTAATGTAACGTCAGTATGCTTACCTTGCTCTAAACTTTTTAGGCTTTCTAATGCACGGATTGCTCCTCGACTGCCTTCCCAGAACACAATGTCTTCTGCGTGATCAATTCGAGCGCCTTCTTTAAGGAACACCTTGCTTTCAACTAATTTAATATCGCTGTATCTCATCTATTAAAAGCCCCTGATGACATAACGACACTGCCCATGTTACCACTTAATTCTTTAATACGGGCAAGTTGTTTATCTGCTAAGGTAGTGTATCCTGTTTGAACTGCTTCGGGTATGCTTTTACCTGCCTTGGCCATTGTTTCTTTCCACGGAGCAATTAGCTCTTCGTAGTTTGGATCGCGTTTGAGTACTGCAAACATACTTTCAACCGTATGTGTATCAGCTTCTCTTGCGTTTGGTCCTAATAGTATTTTTGCAATTTCGTCCCAATCGTCTGCAACAACAGTATCTCCGTTGTTAGGATCAACAACGCCCTTTGTAGGACTAAACTTATATCCGCGGCCTCTTGCTAAACTTGATAGTAACACTGCTCTGTCAGCACCTGTGTAATGCTCTGTTCCGCCACGCTTGGCTCCACGTTGTAAATTAGGATTATCTGTAAGCATAAAGTCTGTTTGAACAAAGCCGTTTGCAACATCGCCTCTGATTGGAGTTTTAAAATGTACTTGAAGTCCTGCGTTGGCAACCCAACCTTGTGTAAAAGTCCTACCCTTGTTCATAATTTCTAGGTCGGGGATGCCTTGCTTTTGACACCAGGCAGTAAGTTTTGCAATTATTTCTTCTTTAGGTAATTCTCTTACATCGACATTAAGATCTAGATCACCTGACGAGTTTTCTTCAAATGTACCATCTTCTTTTGTTTTCTTGCCTGTTGTGCCGAGCATGTCTTCATCAACAAACTTAAAACCAAATGTAGAATTAATCCAATCTATTGTTGGCTGTACATCAACTGTGGCAATACGCTGGGTTAGCGGTGTAACTTCACCATCTTCGACTTTTTTAAATACGTTTCCGCCTTCACTTAGAATCATTGTTCTTACTCTCTATTATTTTTTGTATACCACGCTTAAACTTTTTAGGGTCTCCTGATCGTATACTGTTAATAAATCTTCGTTCGAGCTCGCCTGCCGTTACATCATCATACGAATTTGCTATTCTATTTAACAAGTTTATACTACTTTCAATAATATTATTAGCAGAGGTTTCAATTTGTTTGTCGCTACTATAGGTTGCTCCAAAATTATTAAGCTCTTCTAAAATACTGCGTGTGCGTTTTTTCATTACTTTGCTCCGATAATGTATTTAGCGTTAGTATAAATAACTTTGTAATAGATTGAGGAGGGCATAATGTCAATATCAGAGATGAGTTTCAAAGAAAGATCCTTATTATTTGCGAATTTATCAAGCATAGCATATAATAACATTAAAGAAGCAAAGAGTCAAGCAAAGAAACTAGGCTTTACAACTACTGAGTTTTATGAAAAAGACGGTGCCCAAGCATATCGTTTTATGAATAAGACAGATTTGGTTATAGCATGTCGCGGAACACAACCAACTGAGTTCAATGACCTAAAGGCAGATCTAAAAGCGTTACCGGTAATGGCAGAAACAGTTGGACGAGTACACATTGGATTTAAAACAGAAGTAGATGACATCTGGCCTATGATAGAACAAGACATCAATCGTAAAACAAATGTAACTAAAACACTTTGGTTCTGTGGACACAGCCTAGGTGCTGCAATGGCAACTATTATGGCAAGCAGAGCAAAACACAATATAGAACTAAACGATCCAGTTGAACTATTCACATACGGATCACCACGAGTAGGTTGGAAGAAATACTGTAATAGTTTAGATGTTGTACATCACAGATGGAAGAACAACAATGACATTGTCACTACTGTTCCTCTTGCTATTATGGGATTCAAACATCACGGCACTCAGCATTATATTAATGCATATGGTAATGTTCGTAAGCCTACTGGATGGCAAATGCTCAAAGACAGATGGCGCGGCATGTGGATGGGCATCAAGCAAGGCAAGATAGATAACTTTGGCGACCACTCAATGGTTGAGTACATCAAACATATCGAAGCT
>Ga0180120_10001514_pt1 | contig 11854 bp, 20 predicted proteins | sample CPBDNA_3_FD_129677 | JGI IMG/M metagenome (GOLD analysis project Ga0180120, IMG submission 129677) | Freshwater to marine salinity gradient microbial communities from Chesapeake Bay, USA - CPBay_Spr_31_0.2_DNA (version 2) (version 2) | ecosystem: Environmental > Aquatic > Marine > Coastal ... | reverse complement strand
TATAACCCATGCACAAAAACCATATCCAGGTAACCACCTAGATGCTTGTGCTAATTGTAAATTAAGATTTTGTTTGTCGTCATAGTTAGTAACAATACGTTCTAATTTATCTGCACGTACTTTGCTTCTAGTTGAATCATTATCGTTAGGTACATCTACTCGTACTTGAGGTATACCTGAAATTTTTTGTGCAAGTCTATCTATACCAGACTGCAACATGTTTGGAGCTGGTAGTAAGTCAGCATCAGAGGTTTCCATTGTATTACCTAGTAATGCTTTAATACCATCTGCACCACCATTTAAAATAGCTTTTATTCTAGCTTTAGAAACTTGTCGTTCTTGTACTAACTTTCCTGAAGTTAACTCGGAAGCATTTCTAACAATCTCTTTATAAGATTTAATGTCTAAGTTTTCTATCCCCATGGTGCGTCATTCATATCGGTCATCTTATATTCTCCATAACTAGGGTTGTAATCCAATCCTATGTCAGCAGCATGCTCTTTTTGCATACGCCTAAAAACCTTCATCGGAAACCAACTAGCCATAACTATATCAGTTTTTTCCTTGTTCCGCTTTGAAACAGGTTTTCCATCAAAGTATAACAGTTGTTGTCGATATTTCTGTACCTTTGCGTTAGATTCTCCATCGCCAGTAGGTAGATGTATTTTTCTATTTTCAAATAAATCAGCCATAGCTCCTACACCATATAGTGGGTCATGTTTGTTTTTACCTGTTAGGTGTCCTTGTATAGTAATACCACTACGTAGTGTAAATTCTTTTATACCTGCGTCTTGTCGTATTGCAGATTGAAAACCGTTTTCTTCTACTATCCAATGTCTACAATCATACTTATGTAACCAGTCAGCCATTTGGTCTAAGGCAGCTCTCACTCCCCCACCGCGTCTATTCTCTAAATCTATTAGGTATAACTCTGCTCTGTATTGGTCTATTCCCCATAACACAGATGCCTGGTATCCAGATGATGCAGGGTCAAGTCCTGCTACTAAATACAGGTTATTATATTTTTGTCCCATAACCATATCTGCACGCATACATTGGTCAATAATATTCATAGTAAATATCTGTGTACCTTCTACATAAGCTTGGTTGTAATAAACCATTTCGAATGTCTGCCTACCACCTGTTGATTCAGCAGAATGCAACCTAGACATTAACCATTTAAAAGAACGTTTGTTAGACCATAACATACATTCAATATGGTCACTCTCAAGATGTTCTGGTATTTGACAATCTATAGCATGTGCTGTTTCTACTATTGTTGTAAAGTTATCTGATTCTAATAAATGATTATATAAATCATCAGGGTGTTGTCTAGACCCAATAACAATTACAGCAGTGTGTTCCTCTTTACGACTTGATAGGGTAGTAGTCCACCATTGTCTTGTAGATTCTCTTGCACCTGGTTGCATAGTAGTTTGATGGTCCTCAATGTCATCAGCAATAATTATGTCACAGTCACGTGATAGAATCTTTCCACCCTTACCTACAGCTACCATTGTCGGTGATTTAATACCTGCAACAGTTCTTGTGCCTACAGTAAATTGATTCTGTGACCAGTTCTTACCAGAACGGTTATCTGGCTTAAAAGATGTACCTGGTACACAATATGCATCTCTTAGCTCTTCGTTCGTGTCAAGCACGTCTAGGACTGCGCTAAGGGCATTCTTAGCTATATCTTCGTTCCCACCTACCCACATGATACGTGTGTTTGGATTCTTGCATATCTGATATACAGCAAAGTGTATTAACAGTTCTGTCTTTCCATGTCTAGGGGGGCTTAAGATAAGTAACTCTTTACCGTTTTCTATACTATCTATAATGTTATTTATCCAGTTAGTGTGAAAAGGAGCGGTGTCATACTGCATACCTAGTTCGGTTCGGAAGTATTTTTGTCGGAAGATAGCGAAATTTTCTAATGCATCCTTTGCGTCAGTAGATAACTCCCAGTCTTCGGCAGCTACTGAGTTTCTAGTATCAATCTTGTAGGCAGCGAGCATGCGACTGACAGTAGCAGAGGTGCAGCCAAGGAGGGAAGCAGCGTGTGCTACCGTCATATCGCCTGTTGCAACTTGGTCAGCTATTCCTTCGCTTACAAAAGCTCGATAATACTGACCTCGCCTAACGCTGGCATAATCGCCCTCGTCAGACTTACGTTCTATATTAATCGGTTTTGTGTCAACTTTCTTATTATGTCGTTTATCTTTAGCAAACTGTCTCTTTTGGCAGGTAGGGGAGTGGAATTTACGCTGTTTACCTGTTAATTTCTTTCTACAACCCTCTGCTATACAGATTACATTGTGTGATGTTTCGACCATAAAAAACTATCTTCCTGTAGATGTTTGCGTAGTGCTAATTATATGGTAACATACTCTCAAATACAAACACTAAACACAAGTAATTTGTTACAGGTGAAGGTGCAATCGGGATGCAGAAAGCTGCTCACTGAGTAATCAGTACACTAGAAAGACAAAGGCAGTACCCAAGGACTTATAAACAGGTTTAGTTAGCTTCAATAACACTAATGCCCGCTAACGCCCATACAGACAGGGTTTCCTACAGTATTACCAGCATATCTTTTTAGACTTACGTACTATATGTAGAACATCCAGATTGACATCTGGTAGTCATAGGTTATATATAGTAATAGATTTATAGACAGTACATAAATATTCTACATAGGTAACAGACTGTCCTTCCGACTTTCGGAAGTCAGACAGTCTGACACCATATGTATTTATTTTGTAGAGATATATAGTTCTTTAATGTACCTATACATCTTTATGAATAGAAAGGATTTACTATGAATGAATGTTTAATGTGTACATCTACTGACACTAGTTACTATGACGGGGACATAGATGACTATCTATGTAACCCATGTACTAAATTATTTTAGTTTGTCCTTCCGACTTAGGAAGTGTCGGACAAACTTAAGAAAGGAATACTATGAATAAACTTAGAATGTATGTACTAATGCTTGAGTTACAGATACATCATATAGTTCTACAGACACGTAGGACTATATATAAACGTATACATCATGAGGAACCTAGCCCAGCGCTATGGCTAACTTGGATGTGGCGTCCTAAATTAAGACGTCTTACTCTCCGACTCGCGCGGAGGTCGTAAGACTTACGTTAACTATTATCTATTTAATAAGAAAGGAATAACAATGGATAAATTTACTAATAAGAAACTATGTCGTGTATGTCTATACCCTATCGTATTCAAGAAGGATGCGTATTGGAAACCTGCTAGCAATGGCAAGACATATCCACTTAATATACACTATAAAGATTGTGCGCCAAAAGTATATCTTAATGGCGAAAATGCTTGGGATGTATCAGCACGTGAACTCACACGTATTGATAAGATTAAGCAACTAACACTCTTTAGATAATACTTAAATTAAAGCCCCTTCCGAACTTTCGGAGTACGGGGCTTTATTTAATTTTTTAATATGAAAGGATATTATGAATGATTGTTGTAATGAAGATAATGGAATTATCTTTATAGATAAAATATATAGTGATATAACTTATAAATTCTGCAATCCATGTATGGACAATAGTCCAGATAATGTAGCAGGATTAATAGTTGGTGCACTATGAATGATGAAGAGTATGTAGATGACTACATAATAGAAGATATGTATAACTAATTTGAAAGGAAGTTATGGATACTAAAACTATAAACTATTGTCACGAATGTGACACCACACACAATGTGGATTATATATTCTTGCAGTACCACTGCTAGTATATATCACTTGTCTGTCCTTCCGACTAACGCGAAGTCGGACAGACAACTGATGTATATAGATAATATATGTCAAGCATAAGCCAATAATAGAAAGGATATACTTATGTCAAAACCAATAGCGTACCCTATGGTATGCGGTATTACAGGTGAGCCTATCACCGAGTGGAAAGATGTTACGTTCATCACCACTTACATTAAGGGAGTGAAAGAGACATTCCCAATCCATATCAACAAATGGGCGTTGATGGATTTACATAACGCCAGCCCAACATCTAAGAAGTCTCGTGAGGCTTCTGCATCTGAGGCACCTGCCTCGGAGGATGTAGCAGTAGAGGAAGTCGCTGTAAGCGAAGACCTCGAAACTGCACCCTATTAAAACCAAGTAGGTTTTATACTACCTATGTACGTTATGTATGTAGGTAGAATAAAGTCTAAGATAGCAAGAAAGGATGCATGTAAATGGATTAGCTATGTAACATAACACTAAATGGTAGTAGTGAAGTAGCCCAGGCGAAAGCACCTGGAAGTAGCTACTACCGATTATGATTTATTAAAAGAAAGGATGACTATATGAGACCACTCACATTTTATTTTATAGTATTAATGATAGCTATGAATATAGCATTCAACTACTAACGAATAAACAAATAGAAAGGAACTATAATGGATATAGTACAGATAAAAAATGCAATGGATGTTATGAAAGAATTACTTTCAGAATATCAATACGAAAAGCTAGAGGATATGGTCAACATAGCAGTTGGTACATACCATGACACCCAAGCCATTGAGATACAAACAAAGGACTTGGAGTTTCTAAACATCAAACCAAAAGCATGGGCAGTCGAGGATGTCTTCGAACCAGACGAAGACGATAGCCCATTCGGTAACTAATATACTAACTGCCTTGTCTGTCGTATTACTATTACACTACGACAGACAAGACATACAGAAAGGAACAACATGTTAGATAATCTAACTAGAGAACAACTCATTCGTATAATACAGTGGACGCTAGGTGACCTGAATGCCTGGAATAATAACAAGAATGGTGTACTACCAGAGGTTAAACGATTCACTCGTATGTTTGAGGAAGCTATTAAATATCAGGTAACAAAAGCAAATAAAATTATGGAGGAAGAATAATATGGACGAACAAAATCATGACGCGCTAGTTCTATTAGCAGAAACTGTTAAAGACTTAACAGAAAAAGTAGGTATGTTAGGTAGAATACAGCTAGCTATAGTAGATAAAGTAGGTGAAAATGATGACAAGTTTCAAGCTAAGTTTATGGCTATTGTATTAGCTAACGATTCATTCAGAGAAGATTTCACAGAACATGTGAATGAAGACGGTGATGATTCTGCTAAAGCTATGATGATGGACTTAAATCAAATAGCATATGACCTAAGAGAGGAAGACACTGATGCCTAAAACATTAGAACAATTAGAACATACAGTTAGTCAGTTAGTTGACTTATCAGAGATAATACAAAAACAATTATCTATGCACACAGAAGTACTCAAATTAATAACAGGTTACGAAGGTGAATTTGTTACAGACGAGGAGGAATAATGCAAGCAGTAGACCCTAGCGTAGTAAATAACGTTAGACCAGGTGCAAGTAGTAGAATATTTAGTGATGATAACATACAAACATTAAAAGATAATCCTAATCAATGGTTTTTAATGGCGAGTGTTGAAGGTAAAGATAACTATTTAAACCAAGTAAGAAGTTACAATTCCTCTGCAGTTTACTTCAAAAATAAACTAAAGAATAAATATAATATGACAATAGAATATAAATGTGCGCAAAATACAAGAGATAAATCTGCAAAATTGTATGCCATTTTAATTGAGGAAGAATAATGTCCCAAGTTTACGCATACATAGATGAGAATATGAAGTATGATATAAACATATTAACTGTTTCGTTTACGTACAGTAGCGACACAAGTGCTGACGATGCTATTGCGCAGATAGACCATATGGTATCACTAGTTGATAGTGATTCATCAATAACATTCGAGGCACATGAGTATGATTTATATACTATGTCACCTCACAATTCTCTCGTTAACACAGACGAGTGAAACGCAGTAGAACACGACAGCTGAGAGCTATTGCCCTTGCTTTCTCTGTCGGTTCTACTTACACGTTAACCGACTACGAAAGGAATAACTATGACGCATATACATGCGAACAAAAGAGACACAAAAGAATACACAGTTACTATTGCTTATGTATTAGATGATGGACATGATGACAAAGAACATATGCATCTACATCCAGATGATGAACCTATTGTATTTAATATAATAGTTCCAGCAGAATCTAATCAACAGGCAATACAACGTGCTATGGAAATAGTATTGATGTCTAAAGCAGAAGACATGACCGATTTTATATCGGACCATCCACTTGCTGAAGGTAAAGATAGCTTAACTAAAGAAGAAATAAATAATATTCAAGAGACAACAGTAGAGTCATTGCTATTTAGAAATTGGTTATCTATAGAACCAACATCTATACAGTGCCACTTAACAGAAGACGAAGAAAAACTGTTTGACTTAACACAAGTAAACATAACTAAGCTACAAGAATCTATTGGTACACGTGCCGAGGATTTCTTAAAGGAGATAGCAGATGATGCCTAAAGATATGAGACCAGCGACTCCACCTGAAAGGTATGTAAATAGAAAAGGTAAACAACCTAGTCTATTAACAGATGAAAAAGTAAAAATACTTTTATCAACACCAGATATGTGGTACATAATAGGTACCGCAGACAGTTGGATAAGCGGTGTCAAAGCAAACATTGAGACTATGACTCAACGTAACATAGCTCACCTTGCCACACGTGGTAAGTTTGAGATAGAACAAAGAAAAAATAATACAGGTACCATAGACATTTATTGTAAATGGTTACCGAAAAATGAAGAGATAATATAGAAAGGATAAACAATGGAAAATGATTGTTGGAAGATGGTAAGTTCAGTACTAGGTAAGTCGAGGCGTGTGTTATTACACGGTCCTCCAGGTACTGGTAAGACATACAGTGCAGTAAAAGTTAGCACACCTATGGACATGGAAGGTAACCCTAACGTGTACCAAATAACTATGACAGAGGACACAGCCTCTGCAAACTTGGAAGGTTTTTACAAGCCAAGTGCAGACGGTGGTTTCGAATGGCATGATGGTATTGCTATACAAGCATGGCGTAATGGTGGTAGGTTAGTTATCAATGAGATAGACCATGCCTCACCAGATGCTATGACATTCTTGCATGCAATATTAGATGACCAAGACATAGCAATGTTAACACTTAACAATGATACTAAGGAAACAGTTCGACCAGCTGAAGGCTTTCAAGTCGTAGCTACCACGAACAGTACACCAGATTCATTGCCTCTTGCACTAAAAGACAGGTTCCCTGTCAAGATACATGTAGATACAGTGCATCCAAAAGCAATGGCACAGTTCCCAGAAGAGTGGCGTGATGTCATCACTGATACTACATTGATAGACGACCCAGAAGAACGCATCTCAGTACGTGCATGGACAGAGTTCTTTGCATTACAAGAGAAAGGTTTCACTGTACAAACTGCAGGTAAGCTAGTGTTCGGTGACAAAGCAGAAGAATTAGTAGACGCTATTACACTTAGTGTATCTAATGTCTAAAGCATATCCATATCCTCAGATAGTAACTAATGAGGAGTGGCATGTCATGGAAACTACAGTAGCCGATGCTGAACCAAGGACAGACAATCTTAATAGACAGATGTATGTACCTATGGACAGGGATTGTGTTGTATGTGGTGTCAATCATAGTAGAATGTTACGCCGACACGAGTTAGGTCATTCTAAATGGTCACCTAAAACTATGGGTAAACTACTGCGTGGTACTAGGAGTGAAGCAGTACATGTACTAGAAAGTGTACGTATCAATCACCTACTAGGTAAAGCAAACTTACATGTTAATGAATATACTAAATGTAAAATCACAATAGATGTAGAAATACAAAAGCATATATACGAATCATCAATAGCTGATGTGATATTGTATGGTATAAATGCATACAGTACTACTAACGTTGAGAGTAAAAGATTCATACAACGCAGTGAACAATACAATTATGTAATGGACCAGTTAAGTAAAGCTACAGCAGATGAGAATCTTACAGAGCTAAGGCGAACAGAAATACAGTTTGCGTTAGATACTATTAGAGTCTTTGTTAACAAGATAATTGACCATAGATATGGGCAAACAATTAGTTATCGTAAGGTACAAAAGACTGCAGAAGGATTGTCACAGGTACTTAATACATTCATGGACAAACCAGAACGTGAGGATGTTGTTCAACCTGAAGAGACACCTGGTATAGGTGAGGAAGAGGATGAGGATTCTGAACAGGAAGGTAATGCTGAGAGTGAAGAGTTAGATACAACCCAACTAGAAAAACGTATGCGTAATAATCTTATAGAAAATATGAGATACCATACTACTTCAGTTATGGGACATTGGGGACCAATGACTATCAAAGAACCACCACTAACAGTCAACCTACAAGGTAGACTTAAAGGTTCTAGAGCATACAGACCTGCTGACTTTGGTACTAATCCAAAGTATATTAATAGATATTGTATAGATAGAAAGATATTCAAACAGAAACAAAACACACTTGGTGGCACAATACTTATTGATGCATCAGGTTCTATGTCCTTTAATGCTAATGATATATTAGAAATAATGAGCATACTACCAGCTGTTAACATAGCTATGTATAACGGTTGGGGTAGCAAAGGTACACTAAGAATCATTGCAAGAAATGGTAAGCGTGTACCAGAAGAATATCTAGAGAGACATAGTGGTATGGGTAACGTAGTAGATGGACCAGCATTAGACTGGTTGGCTACTATGCCAGCACGTAGAATATGGGTATCAGATATGTATGTATTTGGTGCAGGTACTAATGCATCAGGATTTAATTTACTTAAAGAATGTTATGACACATGTACTAAGAATAAAATTATTAATCTAAAAGATATAGAAGAAGTTAAAAAGTATGCATTAAAACTGAATGTAGTATAGTGGTATGGAATGTAGTAACACGCAAGTGTGCTGGGGTTCCTTTCCTCTAGTAAAGCTACAATCATGTAGAGGAATAGAGTGCAGAGAGAATCTGCAACAGGTTTTACTTCATAATGACAACAATCAACCCATAGTGAACACCTCTACGCATACCTAAGTCATGTACGCCCGCCCTACACACGTTACGTTACTTCGTGACCATCGGTTGGTCACTCGTAACTCACGCGTGTCAGCTCTGCGTACACTTTATGAAAGGAGATATTATGTAATATTAATTAAACATTCTATGGTGGCAACGTAAGCATGAGTAGATGTTGCGAGGATGCACATCAAAACCGTTGTACTCTAAGACGATAAGTATTTAGATAGAACCTAAGGGTGAGTCAATACTTTATGCTAGATGTTACAAACCTGGGAGCATAGGTTAGTATAATTATGCCCTTACGTTGCACGATTAGATGCTTGACTTTGAATAATAAACTAATAAAATGAATAGTATGGATATAAATGAAATGCTAGCCGAGGCAGAATCAGGCAAACGCAGTGCGATTAACAGTAGAATAACCGAAGAGGCAATGCCTTTTTGGGAAGGATGTGAAGTTATAGTAAAAGCAGGACGACCTATTAAACCATATGTTGTTTCAAGATTATTAAAAGAAAACTTTGGTATAAAAATTAGCGAGAGTGCAGTTCGAAATCACTTTCAGAATATAGCTGAAGATGCCAAAGAATAAAAAGATAGATAACATAGAAGCGTTATTAGCTGAGGCTGAGTCAACTAAGATACAGCAACTTAAAGCAGATAACCTACGCTTATTAAAGCAATTAGACAAAGCCAAAAATAAAAAAGCAGATTTGATTGAAGCTTTATTAGAGGCAGTACACACTAACCTAAGGACGTGGGATAAACCTAAGATACCTAAACCTATAGTATCTAAGAAAAATAAAACAGAAGAGATAGCAGTAGCTATATTATCTGACGTTCAATTAGCTAAAGTAACTCCAGATTATAGCACGGAAGTAGCTGAGGCACGTGTCATTGAGTACGCTAATAAGATAGTAACCTTGACAAATCTTCAACGACATGCACATACAGTAAAGAAATGTGCAGTGTTAGTAGCTGGTGATATAGTAGAAGGTGAGCTAATCTTCCCAGGTCAGCAACACTTGATAGATGCTAGTCTATATAACCAAGTGACAGTAGACGGTCCCAGAATATTGACAAAGTTCTTTGACATATTACTTGCTAACTTTGAAGAAGTAGATGTTACATGGGTAATAGGAAATCATGGCAGCCTTGGTGGTAGAGCTAGGAAAGACTATCATCCTGACAGCAACAGCGATAGAATGCTAGGTAAAATAATGTCTATGATATATGGTAACGAGAAACGTATAACATGGCAGATACCTACAGGTGATGAACATTGGTTTGGTATCGCAGACTTAGGTGAGAAGTGTAGATTTTTTGTATGGCATGGTGATAACGTAAGAGGACATGGTGGTTTCCCTTGGTATGGTTTCGGTAAGAAACTACTAGGTTGGAAAGCATTAGCATCAGCTAAGTTAATGCCTGACTTTGACTATGCAATAGCTGGTCACTTCCATACACCTACAACTATGTACGTCAATGACATACGACTATGGGTTAACGGTAGTACTGAGAGTTATAACACTTATGCACAAGAGCAGCTTGCTAGCATGGGTAGACCATGTCAGTACTTACTCTTTGCAAAGCCAGGTCAAGGAGTAACAGCTGAATACCTTGTAAATTTAGAAGATGCGTGAGTATAATAAGTATATGGCTAACTTAATTGTCGAGTCTAAATGGAAGTTGACAAGTATAGAATACTCTGGACTAGGTGATAGACCCCAGATAATACTTGCTAACGATAAAGGCGATGTGAAGTTAATACCTTTAGAAAGAGGTGTAACTAATATCGCTGACCTAGTAGACTTGAATACAGAAGAAGAATAGAAACTTCCTTCTGCCTCTGCACTCTTGCAATTCGGCAGAAGAAAGTAAGAAAGGAATGTTATGACAAATAACAATGACTTGTTGTCCCCATTTCCACAGGAGCTAGTTAAAAAAGCACCAGCTGGAAAATTCGGAGACTACGTACCACATGCTAATTATGTAGAAAGACTACGTGATAGTGGTGTGACATACTCTTGGTCATGTGAACCTGTATATGGTACACATAATGGAGAGAAGAGAATAGTAGGAGCTAAAGGTACTATAACCATAGAAGGTATGGGTAGTTACGATGGTTTCGGTGACGTTGATACCTTCAAACTTGGCAATGCTAAGTTCAATGATGGTAACAATCTTAAAGATGCAGAGTCTGATGCATTCAAACGTGCATGTATGAGGTTCGGTCTAGGTGTAGAGCTATGGTCTGGTAGTAAACAGACTGAAGAAGAAGCTACATCTATAGCACCTGATGGTTATACGCAAGAGCAAGCAGATAAAGATGCTATGGTTGAGACTACCGTCAAGCTAGACATGCGTAAGAAAGAAAACAAACTATCAGCTGAAGATAAAGCAGCACATGAAGCTATCATGGATAGTATCTTAGGTACTGAGGCATGAGTCAAGATGTAACCTTTATATCTGAAACTGTTAGTGCAATGACTGCTAACATAGATTCAAAAGAAACTCTAGTCAAAGTACTAGGTTCAGCAAATCAATATGCTGAACTTAAAAAGTACCCTAAAGACAAGACAACATGGACAGATGAACAGTTACACTCATGGTTTAATTACATTGAGAAACTAACTGATATGCCTACTGTTGTTACAGATGAGTCTTTTGAACAGATGTCAATAGAACAGAAGTTAGAGTCTGTTGGCATAGAAATAGAAAGCAAAGAGCCAGGTGTACAACCAGCTGGTGACATGCTAGGAGGAGTTGTTAACAAAATGGAACAACAAAACAAATACAGAGATGACCTTACGTGTCCTTTTTGTAAACAAATGGT